>WNFB01001858.1_pt1 | contig 18221 bp, 17 predicted proteins | sample 5400501 | NCBI WGS metagenome assembly WNFB01 (sample SAMN13153341, study PRJNA577476) | soil metagenome | isolation source: 200 cm saprolite under Douglas fir tree site 2 hole 1 | place: USA:California | collected 2015-04-18 | reverse complement strand
CTGTTTGCCGGTCCTGGAATGGTTCCTCTCAAAAGCGTGAATTCGGTCTTGATTGGTCCATAGTGCAGGAACCCTCCCTTCGGTGTAACGTCTGCTCCGTTATCCCCAATCTTCAGAATTTGTTTGTTATACTCTGTCCGTTGTGCGAAGCCCATTTGGCCTGCTCTTGGTACTGAGTACATGACGTAGTGGGGGTGCCAGGGGCCGATGGAGCCGACTCCTCGAACAGTCTTTCTCGATTTGTGTTTGAGCTTCTTTATCCCCCATCGCTTGACGGGGCCCTGAATGCCCTTTCCCTTTGTGATCCCAATAACGTCTACGTCCATTCCCTCTTTGAAGACATCAGCAACCTTTACTTCCTTGCCGAGCAATTTTCTCGCGAACTCTAACCGATCCTTCACAGTTCCTCCGTCGATCTTTACCTCCATGAGGTCGGGTTTCTTTTTTCCGATCTTAGCTAATCGTGGTTGGCTCGCTGCGATTGCCCGCACTTCCACAACTCTGTCTTTTGTGGACTCGAGTTTTTCCCAGCCTTTGTTGTCGTCGAATTTCTCAGGAACCTTAATTCTTCGTCCGAGGTCCTTTGACGGTTCTGGCGCCCACACTTCTCCCGAGGTCCTTAGCGCGCCGTTGAATTTTTCGTAGAACCTTAACCCTGTCACCAATAATGGGGGGGTCTCGACCACGGTGACCGGTAGAGTGACTTCCTTTCCGTAGTTTAGCGATCCTTGTCGATTGTCAACTATCGTAACATGGCTTGTTCCGGCTTTGAAGCCTGCAAATGCGAGGAGTTTCGGTGCTCCTTCGTATTCTGGCCAGAACCGGATTCGAGGAGCCCAGTGAGACGATCTCCCGCGAGGCAGATAAGCGAGTGATCCCCTTCTTGGCGCACTATACTTCCTGTGACCCATCTATTTTCCCTCCAACACGTTGAGGACGGCCAGGGAACTCCACAGTGCTTCCTCGGTTCTGACGGTCTCGACTCCTTGGTCAGGAATGGTGTTGACGTTGAAGTCCATCGCGTTCGAGACATTCATGCCTGACCTCGCAAGAATTTCCGGGATTCCGTCGTTCGGTGAGCCGAATACTATCAATGGGCGCCTAGCTGACTTCCACCTCTGAGTTAGATTGGGCGTGATCTCGCGTACATCCGTGCCCTTCCGGGAAGTGGAGATGGTCAAGTCGAACTTCTTACTCCTCACGATTTCTGATAGTGAAACGTTCCCACGAGCCACCCTGAACCCCCAATATATGGTTAACCCGCTCGGCTCCACGATTTCGCCCTCTAGTTCGGGCGAGTCCTTTGTCAATTGAATGGTGATTCTCTTCATGGTTGGCAATTTTGACTTTACACGGACCAAATTGCGGAATCCAGCCTCGATCATCGAGGATGGCCCAGATTGAACTACTATTCCCTCTCGCAGGAGACCTGAGCTCGGGTTCTGTCTGTCAGGATGATTGGGTGTTCGAAGGGGGGGCAAAGTACCGGCGTACTGTAGGTCAGGGTCCATCTTGAAGAGATGCTTTCGAAGGTACTGAGGAGTTTCAATGTAAGTGAGCATCTTCTCGATCAGCCTGGCTTCTCGATCTATCTCTGGCCCTACCCTGTCGTGATAGATGATCGCTTCTTCGACTCGAAAAGTTCCTAGTGCTCTCGAGACAAACCCCAGACGCGCCGTCTTTTCTCTCAGATGAGGTACGTCTAACGTCAGGGTGGCTGGGAGCGCAACGGCGACAATTTGCGATCGCCGTGGAGGTCGAGTCATGATTACTTCTGGATAGCACGCAAAGATAAGTTGGTTGCATGTCTAGAATCACACTGCGAACATTTAGAAATCAAGCATCTAATCACCGAGCATGCCAGCTCTCCTCGATAACCAGAAAGCGATGTCGCTCCACGATCCGAAGAACATGCTTGGTGCGGTTGAGAGTTTCCCAGAATTCATGAGCCGCCAACTGCCTGTTCCTCCTCCCGCGCGAAAAAGCTCCTCGCCCTCAGTTCCTCGCAACATCGTATTCGTGGGCATGGGTGGGTCGGCATCCGCTGGAGACCTGGTTCTGGACTGGCTTAGCAACAAGATCCTCGTTCCCGCGATTGTTCATCGGGATCCAATGCTTCCTAGGTTCGTTGGATCTAACACTCTCCTTGTAGCTCTTAGCTATTCGGGAGAGACTGGTGAGACACTTGCTGCGTTTCGAGAGGCTAGAAAACGGGGCGCCAATCTAGTCGCAATTGGAACTGGCGGCAAATTGCAAGAGTTATGCGAAGAGCTCGAAGTCTCCTTTGTGGGAGTCCAACCGGCTCCTGCTCCCCGAGCTGCACTGGGTCAAATGGTTGTTGCAACTGCTATCGCACTCCACAGGCGTGGAGTCATTCAAGATCCAAAGAATGAGATTAGGCTGGCTATACAAGAGCTCAGTAGGCTTAGGAGGAGGCTCCAGAGACAAGTTCCTCTTTCTCAAAACCCGGCGAAACGTCTAGCAGAATCATTGAAAGGTCACCTCCCGGTAATTTTCGCGTTTCGAAGAATGGCTAGTGTAGCCAGGCGATTCAAGAATCAGCTTGCCGAGAATAGCAAGGTGTTTGCAAAGTATTCCTTATTGCCTGAGGCTGGACATAACGAAGTAGAATCGTGGGCTAATCAACGGCTTCCCTTGTCTCCAATTTTCATTCGGGACAATTCGGAATCCGAATTCGAACGAATCATGCTCAAGTCCTTTAGATCCACCATAACTAAGGCGAGCGGAGTCGCGCCTACACAAGTGCGCTTGAAGGCCAGCACCCGTTTAGGAGGGTTACTATCGCCAGTTCTTTACTCGGATTTCGTATCAGTCTATCTCGCCTTTTTGAAAGGCGTTGACCCTACCGACACTCCTTGGATTCGGCTTTACAGAAAGAGCTAGGCGGGCCTCTTCGGATCCATTGCGTTGGAGGATAAGGTCTGAGGCTTGGGGGTCGCGGTCGGTTAGCCTTTCGCGACTCCTATTGGAGTCATGCGTACAACCTTCTGGCCGATTCCAAGTTGGTGACTGACCTCAACCACTCTATCGACATCCTTGTATGCGCCCGGGGCTTCTTCGGCCAACACCTCCATGCTGGCAGCGCGAATAACGATGCCCTGACTTTCCAGACTCTTCTTGAGATCTCCTCCGAACCATTTGCGCTTTGCGCCGGATCGGCTCATGAATCGACCTGCTCCATGGGCTGTTGTTCCGAAACTAAGTTCCATTGCCCTTGGAGTTCCGATTAGGACCCAGCTACTAGTGCCCATGCTTCCTGGTATTAGGACGGGTTGTCCTACATCTCTGTATTCGGCTGGAATATCGCGGTGGCCGGGTGGAAATGAGCGGGTTGCACCTTTCCGGTGAACGGTAACCTTCTTTGTTTCCCCGTCGATCACGTGGGATTCGACTTTTGCTACGTTGTGGGCAACGTCGTAGACGATCTTCATATCGAGAGAATCGGCAGGGCGTTGGAATACCTTCGAGAATGCTTCTCTTGACCAGTGAGTTATCATTTGCCGGTTGACGAAGGCGAAGTTGCATGCGGCCGACATTGCGGGTATGTAGTCCTCAGCCTCGGGGCTCTTACTTGGGCATGCTGCGAGTTCCCGGTCGGGGAGCTTGATGTTGTACTTGTTGGTCGCTCTCTCCATTACCTTCAGGTAGTCGCTGCACGTCTGGTGACCATACCCTCTGCTCCCGGTGTGAATCAGAACAAGAATCTGGCCTTCCTTGTGGATGCCGAGGCGTTCTGCGATGCGCTTGTCGAAGATCTTGTCCGCTCGCTCGATCTCGATGAAATGGTTTCCGCTGCCAAGGCTCCCGAGTTGCGGAGCCCCGCGTGACTTTGCACTGTTCGAGACCTTGGAGGGGTCAGCAGCTTCCATGCATCCTTCTTCCTCAATCGTCTTCGGGTCTTCTGGCCAAGCATATCCGTGGTCGACAGCCCAATCGAGTCCATCAGTAACCGCACGATCCAGTTCTGTGACGCTGAGTTTGACCTGGCCTCGGCTTCCAAGTCCAGAAGGTATGAAGTTGAAAATAGTGTCTACAAGTTTCGGTAGAACTGGGCGAACCTCTTCCTCGGTAAGGTTCGTTCGAATCAGTCGGACTCCGCAGTTAATGTCGTAACCCACTCCACCAGGGCTGATCAAGCCTTCGTCATAGTCAGTGGCTGCTACTCCACCTATTGGAAACCCATATCCTTCATGGCCGTCCGGCATGGTGATTGCGTACTTGCAAATCCCGTCTAAGTGGGCGACGTTTACGCACTGCTGGATTGTACGATCGGTTCTCATCTTGGACAGTAGGTCTTCGTCAGCGTAGATTCTCGCCGGGACTTTCATTCCCGACTGGAAGTCTCTTGGGACCTCCCATATGTTTGGCTCAATCTGCGTTAGCGGAATTTGCGTGCTTGAACGGTTGACGAGTCCGGACCCTTGGTGGCTCATTGTTTTCTCTTCGCTCGAGTGCATCCCTAATAGCTACCTATAAGCATGCCCGGTCAAAACACGAAAATAGACGAAATGATGGGCTTGCGGGAAGTCGGCGGCAGCTCAAATCGGATGATTGCTAATCCTACAGATCCAGTAGAAACCTAACGGTTACTTTTCCTGGACGTTTTTCTATTTCCATCAAATGATATGTTATTCCTTTGACCTCCACTTTCCCGTTATGTCTTGTACGATCGTAGGGCTCTCCGCCTGCCTTGCCCTCAAGTCTGATTTCGCCAAGAGTTGAGGTGATCAAGCTTACAGTAAATTCTCTTAGAGCGAGCTGCTTGACTTCAAACAGAAGCAAGAGCTCCTCAAGATAATTGTATAGGAGTTCCTCTTCGTCATGACCGCTGGTCTGGATTTCTACATCGGTCTTTGTCCGCACGCTCTTCACGTCGAGCATCGTGTCGAACAGGGCTAGACCAGCTTGAGAGAAAGCTTCTTCGAGGGTTTGTCCCCAGGCCTCTACGAAGGCATCGGTTACATGTTCGAGAAACTGGTATCCTCCAGATGCTCCCAACAACTTTTCGACTCAGTCGTTTCGGTGTTCTATTAGAACTGCTTATTAGGTGACTTCCTTCTACTTTTTCCCTGACCTGAAGGCGGGTTGACGCGCCGGGATAATGCAAGGATTCGGTTGGGTTTCTTGCATCCCGTTGGCCGAGTGGATTAACCTGCTGATGTGGGTCTAAAGGCGCAGATCTTCCAGCGATGTGAGAGCGTATGCCTTGAGAGCCTGTGGCCCGTTAGGGCCGCGTGGGTTCGAATCCCACTCCCGGCGCCAAATAATACACCTAAGCCGCCGCGTTAGCAACGGCTGGTTGGGGACAAGAGGCGATATGAACGGTGTACTTGTCCAATCGTACGTGGTCGTGACATCTAGGGCATTCTAGGGTCTTCATTTCGGTTCTAACGTTCCTGCCCTTCCAATTTCCTCCTCGCATTTGTTATTCTTACACCTCTATTTTGCCATTATACTGGCTTGCCGGCTCTAGCTTGAGCCTGCACTTTCCAGCCTACATGAGTATATCGCTGGACCCGATATAAGGACTCTTTCACCGCGAATCCGATCTGACAGTGATATTGAATCTTCGCTGTCGGGAGATTCAAGGTTGAAAGGGAATCGTGTCATCGATAGTATTCAGGGGGTCGCTTCGCTACGAAAGCACTTGATCCTTCTCGAAAGTCTTTGCTAGTTATCGTTCTAAGGAGTTCCCTGTACGCTGTCTCCAGTTTTGTCTTTGAGAGATCTGTCTTTCTGATTCTTTTGAAGCTGGAGTTGGAAATCGGAGATACGTGCATGATCTCTCGAATAATCTTCTCCAATGTCGGAGTCAGTTCTTCTCTCCGAACTGAATAGTTGACAAGCCCATAGTTTGTCGCTTCGATTGCGGTGAGAGGGGCCCCTGTTAGGTTCATCTCGACAAGTTTTCTTCCATTCATTAGGGATGATCCGATTATTCCAGACAAACAACAGAGCGCCCCGACCCGTCCACCCGAGAAAGCGAACGTTGATTCCGTCGATGCAATAACGATGTCGGAGGCAAGTGCAATTTCTGCACCGGCACCATAAGCGGGCCCATCGACCACCGATATGACCGGTTTCTCACATCTGAAGAGTTGGTCCCAGAACGGCTTGACGAGTCTGTAAACAAATTCTCTCGCTTCGGTCATAGATTTGAACCCTCCAACTTCTCTTATGTCGAGACCTGCGGAGAACGCTTCTCCCGCGCCGGTTATCTCGATCACACGTGCATGCCTGTCTTTAGTTGCAAGGCCGAGCGCCTTCGTCAGGTCGCGAAACATTCCCTTAGAGAGTGCATTGAGGACTTGGGGACGGTTCATTTCTATTCGAGCAAGATGATTCGCAACCGCGTAATCGACGTTTTCAAGGCTCATACTGACAACTCGCGATGCAGGACGATGTCGGCAACTGGATAGTAATTTGACTTTGCGTCGCTGGTTCGAGAAACTTTTTGAAGCGCTACAAGAAGAAACCGACTGTCGGTGCGTATTATCACGATTAACCTGCCTTACAATTCGAACCAGAAACTCAAGGCAGTTCTTGACCGCGTCAACAGCGACGAATACCTCCAGAGTCTTTGGGATTGCATAAACACAAATGCAGTCCGGAGGCTAGGGCTTTCAGATCATGGGAGAGTCCATTTTGCTATAGTCTCGAATATCGGGTTGAAGATTCTCCGAAACCTGATCGAGGCCGGCGTGGAGCCGAGTATTGTCACAGATCATAACCTCACTAATGATGATGCTGAGGTTGTGGTGTTTCTTGGGTCGGTTTTGCATGACTTGGGAATGGTTGCTCATAGGGAGAACCATCAGATCTTCAGCGTTTCCCTCGCGGCTCAGATCATACCTGGGCTTCTGGCGGACGTATACGGGGAGAAGGAGAGAGCTATCGTCACTGCAGAAGCACTTCACACAATCTACGCTCATGAGTCTGAGATTCCACAATTCACAATTGAAGCGGGGGTTGTGAGAGTCGCGGACGCCTTGGATATGAAAGAGGGCCGTGCGAGGATTCCATTTACTGCTGGGAAGAAAGATATCCATGCTCTTTCAGCAATGTCGATCAGAGACGTGAAAATCCGAAAGAGCAAACAGAAACCCATCATCGTTGAGATAAGCATGTATAATGAGTCAGGTATCTTCCAGGTCGACCAGTTACTCAAGAAGAAGATCCTCGGAACAAAGATCGAGGGCTTCATTGAGGTCGTCGCTCAGGTCGAGAACGAGCAAAGAAAGACTGTTCTCACGAGATACACGCTCGGCGCAACAGATACATCGTCTCCAAAGGTCACTATTGAATAGCTAGAACGTCCTTCAAGAGATGTGGATCAGGAACGCCGCGGTCCGGAGTTCTGGTTTAGGCTGACTCTACTTTGGCGAGCTTTCCGTATCTTCCGACGTTTAGTTGGAGTTCTCCCCTAAACGAGTCAACGTATCCGTTTTCGATTTGGACAGTGTCGTTGACTGCCACTTTCGTTATGTTCTCGTTCCACAACGTGACCTTGACTGTTCCCGACTCGTCTTGAAGCGTTGCACTGGCGACCTGCCCAGGGCCGAACTTTGTTTGGACGTCTCTCGGCGTCTCCATGTCGACGATCTTCCCTGCGACATCAACCCTTCTCATTCCAGGCTTAAGTTCCGCGATTTTCACTGCTGTTCTCCTGTTACGACTTCTCCGGTTGCGAAGTTGCCTCTTACTGACGTTATTCTAACTTTTACTTGGTCGCCTTGGTTCGTGCCGGGTACGAAGACAACAAAGTTGTTGATTCGGGCTATTCCGTCCCCTCGCTTGCCAACGGAGTCGATCGTGACATCTACTTCTTGACCTTCTTCGACGGGTGCAGGTCCCCTGTTCCTATCCTGCCCGCGGTCGCGATCATAACCGCGGTCATACCCTCGGCCGCCACCGCCGCCTCCGTAGCTTCCCCCACCGCCGCCTCTGCCATAACTTCCTCCACTGCTCCCTCCGCCACTTCTAGAGTAGCCGCCTTTTCTACCGTAACTTCTTCTCGGTCTCTCTTCTCCCATTCTTTCTTGCAATCCTTTGTGTTTGCTAAAGGGTCTGAACCGCGCTGGGTCAATATGAAAAGATTGCTGCAAGCAAGAACTTGCGGGAAACCATTCTCATTGTGACCGGTCGGCCCAAAGACGCCTTCTGAAGCAGTTTTTCCGGGCGGTTACGATATAAGACTTGACCTATGCGACGATTTCGACCTTGAATCCCGCGGCGGGTTCTCTTCCCCGGTTGGAATCCGATGGCAAGCGTTCAAGGTCCATAGTATCTGCTTTGAGCGTTCTAAGAATAGTCTCCTCGTTCTCTTTCAGAAGGTGGAGGTGTTCAGCCTCAGTACTGACTACGATGCGCTTGATAGTCGAGCCTAGTGAGAGACCCTTCGAGGATTTCTCGCGTCGAGCATGAGCGATTAGGTCTAGAAGGAGCTTGCCGTTGCGGATCGAAGCATCGTCAAATGATTTTTCATGCTCTGGCCAGCTTTCCAAGTGCACGCTCTTAGTCGCTCCCGACGAGAATTGATGGTATACTGTTTCTGAGATGTGGGGGCATATTGGTGCGAGAAGTTTGCAAACGGTCATTACTGCTTCCCGCAGGCAATATTGGGTTGCCTTGAGGTCAGACAACTCTCTTCCAGGTTGGAGCCTATGCTTGACGGCTTCCAAGTAATCATCGGCGAGCGCGTGCCAGGTAAAGTTCCTTATCGCTTCCAATGCTGTATTGAACTGGAAAGCATCGAAGGCCTCTGATACTTCGTGTGTCAGCTTCTGAAGGGAAGCTAGAAGCCAACGATCGATAAGGGAGAGGTTACTAGGTTTTTTCGGAGGCAGAGGTTCGGCTGCGTTTGCAAGAACGAATCTGGTTACGTTCCAGAGTTTGGTCAGGAACTTCTTTCCATGTTCAAGTTCGTTCCAACGAAACGGTATGTCGTAACCGGTGGATCCGCCTGCCGCTGCCCACTGGCGAAACGCGTCGGCACCGACCTTCTTGATTGCCTCGTCTGCTACCACATAATTTCCGTAGGATTTATGCATCATACGGCCGTCGGTGCCTTTCACCATGCCGTTAATGAGGAGTGTCTTGTAGGGCGCTATCCCGAATAATGCGAGACTTCTAACTAGTAGATAGTAGTCCCATGTTCGGACAATGTCGAGCCCGTTTGGCTGAAGGTCTGCTGGAAATAGTCGGTTGAATAGGCCTGACTTGTCTGGCCATCCTGCGTGGACCGCGGCGGTTATGGACGAGTCCATCCAGGTGTCGAGCACATCTGTTTCGCCTCGAAGCTCACCGGCGCCACATTTGGGGCATTTTTTCTCTGGTGGCTTGTCCTTGCGAGGGTCCACTGGCAGGCTCTTTTCATCGGGGATGATCGTGGACTCGCATTTCGTGCAGTACCAGACGGGTATTGGAGTGGCAAAGATTCTCTGTCTGGAGATTACCCAGTCCCAGTCGAGAGACTCAGCCCAGTCGATGAGTCGTTGCTTGGAGAAGGGTGGGATCCAGTCTAGCTTCCCGGCCCACTCTACGACCCTTTGGGTGAGGTCGCGGGTCTTCATGAACCATTGAGGTCTTGCGATAATCTCGACGGGGGTTTGACATCGCCAGCATGTCCCGACATTCTGTGTTATCAATTCCGTCTTGCTGAGCAGTTCCTTCTCTTGAAGTTCGGCTACTATTTTCTTTCTTGCTTCTTCGGCCTTGAGTCCCTTGAACCGTATGTCGTCAACAGATAGTCTACCGTTTTCTGTTAGCGCCTTGATGACTGGGAGATGGTATTTTTTCTGCCATCTTACGTCAGTCTTGTCCCCGAACGTGCAAATCATCACCGCTCCTGTACCATACCGGGGATCCACTTCGTCATCAGAAATTACGCGTGCTTGCTGGCCGAAGATGGGCACGGTAATGGTCCTTCCCACTATCGCCTTGTATTTGTCGTCGTTTGGATGCACTGCAATTCCAACGCAGGCCGCGAGAAGCTCGGGGCGGGTTGATGCGATCTCGATGCCTTCGTTAGCGTCTCCGAATCGCATGTAGTATAACGTCCCTTTTCGTTCTTGGTATACCACCTCTGCTTCCGCTATCGCGGTCTCGTCACGGGGACACCAATTCACGGGGTGCTCGCCACGGTATAGATGCCCTGATTTGAAAAGTTCAAGGAAGGAGAGCTGAGTCAGCTTATAGTAGGAAGGGTCCATCGTCTTGTATTCTAGAGCCCAGTCAGAGGATATTCCAAGCAGATTCATCGATTTTTTCATTTTGGCAATGTATTCGCCAGTGAGTTTGCGGCACATCTCGACGAACTGGTCCGGCGGCAGATCGTTCTTGCGTATCTTGAATGTCTGCTCTACTCTAACCTCGGTCGGTAGCCCGTGGCAGTCCCAACCTTGAGGAAAGTGAACGTTGAACCACTTCATCCGTTTGTAACGTGCTACAAAATCGATGTAGCACCAGTTCAGAGCGTTTCCAACGTGAAAATCACCGCTGGGATATGGGGGCGGAGTATCGATACTGTACATCTTACGTGATTTGTCGAGGGGATCAAAGTGGTAGATGTCTTGCTGTCGCCAATATTCACTCCACTTAGATTCTTCGGCCGCCGGATCAAAGTTCTTGTCCAAGGCGTAATTGCGGCCGGTCCCCAATCCAGCCTGAGAAGAATTCTCGATTTCCCTAGTGAGTGAACGGCTCAACTTCAGTTCTTTCGGACTTGGCGGTGATGCAAGCTCCTCACTTAAGCAGAGTAGGGCGCAGCTTCAGGTGGCTTATAAGTCGTTGGAATTTTGTTGCGAGTTATTCGTCTGACTATCCAGGCGGAAGCAACAACGATCGAGACTGTTCCGACGATCAACGTGGCCAGAGAGGCGAGGCCTGGAAGGGTGGCAACAGCGCCCCCGAACACATCCGCTCCCACGCTGAATGTTTCAAAGTAGAAATCGAAGAACCAGTGCAGGAGGATCGTAGCGTAAGCCCCGTAGCTCAAGTAGATTACGCCCAATGCGAATCCAGAGATTGCGGCGGTGACCGCTTTGCCGACTTCCCAATCTGTTCCTCCAGAGAGGACATGGGCGATCCCGAAGAAAGAGGATGTTAGGAACAACAAGATCCATTCGCTCCAGTGGATTCCATGCCGCCCGTTGGCAGTGATCGTAGGAAGTCCCACCCTGGCTTTCACCGATTCTGGAGACAGGAACGAGGCTACAATAAGGGAGGGGATTCTGGGCCTCGATCCCGACTCGATTGAACGGGTTTTCCAGATTGCTATTACCGCGACCAATAGTCCTAGCGTCGTAATTCTGAACGCGATTTCTTCGCTGATCGGTGCGTAGGTGAGAGAGGCGTAGAGTTCTGCTTGAGAAGGGCATGGGTTCGGGAGATGCATACTTGGCGGAGTACAGAGTTGTCCCGACGACACGCCCGCCTGGCTTAGGACAATGCTAGCCGCCAAAACAATCAACAAAAGAGCGCTCGAAACCAAAGGCATGGCGACGAGCCAGCTAGATTTGAAACTGATTCGCCCCACTTGCCGAAGGCGTTGCAATCCGCTGAAAAAACCGTCCCTGGATCTAAACGCGACGATGAAGCACGTTACGTAGATAATTATGCAAATGTCGGTGAGAAGAAGCAGGTCGACAGGTATGGGTGTAATTATTGGGTAAATGAAGAAGGCACCGGTGAAGAAATGCACTCTGATGCTCTCTAGTTCGCCAGAGAATTGGCGGGAAGTGACTAAACCCAACGAAATTCCAATAGCTAGGACATATGTTAGAACGGTGAAGGAAACTGCTCCTGCAGCGATCCTTCCTAGGAGTCCCCGCGGGGCTTGACTCATGCGCTTTGTTAGCCTAGCAGACTGGTATCTTTCCTTCGGTCAAACGTTTGGTGAAGTCATTAATATTGTTCAGGTCGGATTTTGCGATTTCTGCGGCGGCTTTGGAGACCTGTTTCAGCTCCACTCCCTTGTCAAGGATGAGTTCTACCCCCGCGACCTTGGGTTCGTTAATGGGCTTTCCTATTTGGCTGAGGAGCCAGACGTAAACTTCTCTTACGCCTGAGATTTTTTGGTGGACGTGTTGGGCGATCTCGTAGGTCAGAAGGTTGTAGATCTTTCCGACGTGGCTAACGGGGTTCTTGCCTGCAGCTGCTTCGGAGCAGGTTGGCCGGTTGAGTGGTATGACGCCGTTGACTCGGTTTCCTCGGCCCACTTGGCCGCCGTCACCGTCGTCGGCTGAGGTTCCGAGGACAGTCAGGTAGATTCCTCCCATTCCCCGACCTCTTTTGTCCAAAGTGTTGATGTCAACATTCACTCCGTCGAATTTCACTCTCGACTTTACGAAACGCGTTACGTCTTCGACGACCTCGGCCTTGCGCTGGAAGTATTGATTCTCATTCTCGATAAGTCGGTCGACAAAGGCCATGGCGATTGTAAGGTTTAGATCTTTCCCTTCCCTTGAGCCCATGATCTTGACGTCCTCGCCAGTTTCTGGAAATTCTTTCTTGAAACTGGGAGAGTTGATGTATCGTTCTGTGTGGAGGACGATTCTCTCGGTATCTGTGAGCGGAGCGTAGCCGACGGCGGCCGATGTGTCGTTTGCGCCGTAGAATTTTCCTTTTCGGCTGAATATGTCTCGGAGGGCCTCCGAGCCTCGGGCTAGCTCGACTTGGTATCGAACGTGTCTTTCAGGGTCGACGAATCGGAGGTTTTTCTTGAACCATTTTTTCGCCGTCGAGACCGCTATTTCGTCGATAGGGATTGGATCACCATCAACCTCGTATGTAGCTCGATCCCCGAAGACCATGAGCATTGGACGTTTGACTTCGCCGCCTCCGAAGTTTCTTCTGACTGCTCCCGCCGCTAAGAGTGCTTTGTCGATGTTGTGGTGCATGACTATGCCGTATCGCTTGATGTATTCCCTGCTTAGGGAGACGGAGACTTCGTTCATGACGGCGTCGCATATGTGGTCGGGGTGTCCGAGACCTTTTCGCTCGACGATTTCGAGTTCTTGTTCGGATACAGGGGTCTGTCTTAGTTCGCTGACAACTAGGCCCATTTTCTCAAACTCAAGAGTTTGAATGTGCTCGCGGCGAAGTTCTGTTATTAACGTTTGTTAGCCTATTCTCAAAGGAATATTTTCTGAGAAAATTACTTCTTGCGGGCTGCGGTGACGATCGAGATCACGTCCCGATCCCGCAAAAGATAGTCGTTGGGCAATCTCAGACCATCGCGTGTGTCAATCGCGTAAAGCATTTTCTCGGCTAGTTCTGAATGTATCTCCTTTGCCAAGTCTTTCGGAGTATATTCGCGGGGAACTAGGAAAGTGTCAGGTAGGACGTTTCCCTTCTTGTCAGAGAATGTCTTCGGATCTTCTACTGGATATACGGCATTCATTCCTAGAAGTTTGAAGACTGCGGAGTTGAGCGCGAACTCTACTCCGGTCCTCATTAGTTTGGTCATTACCTTCTGCTGTACGTATGCCAGGGCCCAGGCTTGGTCCTTGGATATTCGTGATTCGTCTAGGACCTTGAATGTTTCTTCACCCGGAACGTATTCTATCAAGCCCTTTTCTTGGGCTCGCTTCAGTGCGAGTTCTGCTTCGCTCGAAGCAGGTATAACGAGTTGGGAGTTGAATTCCTCGCGGAGTTTCTCGAAGTTTTTCTCGGAATATGCGAGGTCCATTTTGTTGGCGATGATCAAAGTTGGCTTTGATGCGACTCGCACGGTCTCGGAGAATTTTCGAGAATCCTCGTCTTTCCAATCCTTCGGGTGTTTTGTGGATAGGTTTGCTGCCGCAAGAGCCGCGGTTACATGTTCTAGTTTGACTCCTATTCCAGCGAGTTCTTTGGCGAAAGCTTTGTCGTAGGCTCCTGTCTTGAGAGGTCGTTTCCGTAACCGTTGCAAGGATCTGTCAACTGATAATTTGAACCAGAGAACTAGCTCTTCCTCGATGTCGTAGACGTCCAGTATTGGGTTGCCCATTCCTGCGTGGGCGATTTTGCCGTCTGGATCGATGCTGCCAGAGGCGTCGACGACATGGAGAAGTGCGTCAGCTTGTGCGACGACGTTTAGGAACTGGGTTCCGAGCCCCTTACCCCTCCACGCTCCCTTGATGAGCCCAGGGAGGTCGAGTACCTCCACGGGTATGAATCGCCAGCCATCGACGCATTTCGAGTTGCGAGGTCGGTCTTTCAGGCCGAGTTCCCTGCAGACACAGAGAGTCTGAACTTGACCGAGAGCGGTGTTGGGTTTCTTAGTTGTAAACGGATAAGTTGAGACTTCTGCCGTGCTGGACGTGGCAGCGTTGAAGAATGTGGTTTTGCCGGTATTTGTCTTGCCAATGATGCCTATCCGGATCAACCAAGAATCACGGACAGATTGTTTGGGCTAACGTGGTATTATAGCTCATGGATTTCTTTCTGCGGCAGCCTGCTTTGGGGTTTTCGTAGAGGGCGGAGCAGGGGAAAATCGACGACCACTGGGGTCGGTATGAAAGAGAATGTTTGGAGAAGGGGAAACGAACAAGCCGCCGGATTCTATATGGATCCTCTAAAGGCGAACCGTTTATAGAGAGACTCTAAGTCGGTACCGTCAAGGTCTGAGAGATGCCGTCGGAAATCACAAGCACAGATCAATTCGTTAGTCTGTCTGAGGGAGCATTGGAATGCCGGGTAAAGCGAGCAAAGGACCTGGTTAAGCTGAAGCTTCGGACGCCCCGTCAGCTCTACACGCACAAGGTGAAAGTGGAGAGGGCCGATGACGTCATCAAGCGACTAAAATGTGAGATAGTCGAAGTCTAGCCGCCGTGCGCCACTGGAATAATCGTAACCGTCGTGCCGGGCTCGATCCGTGTCTTTAGACCGTCGAAAATATTGCAGTCCTGATCATTCAACAATATGATCACGTTCGACCGCGGATCCTCTGTCCCAGCGTCGACCAAAAGTTCCATGAAAAACTTGTTGCCTACAGTCTTCAATAACGCGGAGATTAGTTCCTGGACGGTCAGAATATTCGCAGCCGGCAGTAAGAGTTCCCTGTTTCCGGCTGCCGAGCCAAGGACTCCGATCAGTTTCAAACGAATGACACTCGCGGACTCGGGCATCATTTCATTCAAACAGGAAAACCTCCTCTAGGTAACGTCTACTGCCCACCCGCGATCCCTCGGGTAGCCGTTTAACCTTCCTAGATTGGATATATTTTTGATATCGGGATTGTGCTTCTGAAACATCGGAGCTTTGTAGCCAATCGATAGGGACCCCTCCACCCAGGGGCCTTGACGGAACTAGATGGCGGGTGGATTTTGGCGGGAACAACTTTCCTTGCTTGACAGTTTCTACGACTTCTTTTTTCTCAATCTTGATTGTTGACATGATAAGGCTCTCTGAGTCTACGGGTCTCGTATCCTTGCTATCCTGATAGGCGACACTGACGCCATGCTTTCGAGCAGCCATCTCTATGCTGTGGGAGTCTCGCGCCATTTCGTAAGGATTTTGACTATGGACCTCGAACGCCAAGCAGGACCTAGGGTTCTCGACGGTCGCGTACCATCGTCTCTTCGAAAGCCCGTCTTCGCATTCGCCATGGCTGACTTCCTTCGGGCTCAATCGCGCAAGGTCGTTCTCAAGGTTTCGAATGTTTGATCCTGAAAATTGCCTGAACCATCTCTCTATTGTGATTTGTGGGTCGTCGTAGTCGACGAGGGCGGAGGGGATGAAGTTACAATTCAACTGCTTGATTGCGGCCAATCGGTGCGTCCCGTCTAGAACTATTCCCGTTCTTCGGTCTGCAATGATTGGGTGTCGCAAAACCGGGTTCTCTCTCAGAGCGTCGACAAGTTTTTTCAGGTCTTCAGCTACTGTCTCTTCATGTGGGATTAGATCAGTAGTTTTTCTTAGCGTGATGAGAATCGGTATCTTGCCGCCAGCGATCGAATAGCCTTTCAGGGAAGAGTGGGCTTCCAAGAGGCTGCTAGGCCAGCGCACTATGCTTGGTCGTCTGGTCCTTCGGGTCCAATTTCGCTGGGTGCTGCGGCACGTTTCGCTTCAACTATCTTTAGCCGAGTAACGTAGCCTACGATCCTGTTTCTGAGTCGTTTAGTTCTCGCATCGACAAGTACGGCTAGGGCGACCTTGTTTTCTTCATAGTTCTTGCTGAACTTGTCCGGATACCGGGCGACGAGTTCTCTCGACACTTTTTTGACCGCTGCTATCCGAACTTTTCCCACGCTAGCACGTCCGAGAAGTCCGCGGACTCGTTGCTGGACTTTTAAATATTGGCGCGAAAGCGCCATTGCGTTCGACTAACTCTTTTATAGTCTGGTTTGGGAACCGAAATCGGTCCCATCCTTGGGAGAGAGCGAGATATCAACCGCTGCAGTGCATCGGCTCATAAAACGAGGCGGGGCCGGGCGAATAGGGGACGATGCAGCGGAGGAATTGCGAAAAGTGGTTGAAGAGTTTGCCATCCGGGTGGGGAAGGAAGCTCTGGAACTGGCAACGCACGCAGGGCGAAAAACAGTGAGATCGGAGGATATTCGACTTGCTGTTAAGCGCATACAGAAGGAATAGCCCTAAAACTCGCCTACACTTGAGATAAGGTTTTTATTCGAAACTCCGCCGGCCTCTCTTTCCGAGTGCTAAAAGTAAATGTCGTATCTCGCTAACCAACAAGTCTTGATCTTAAAGGAAGGCTCCAACCGTAACCGTGGGAAGGACGCCCAGAGGAGCAATATCAGTGCCGCAAGGATTGTCTCTGAAGTTGTCAAAACAACTCTTGGACCACGAGGCATGGACAAGATGCTTGTCGACAGCCTTGGCGATGTTACCGTGACAAGCGATGGAGCCACAGTACTTGACGAGTTAGATGTTCAACATCCTGCCGCGAAGATGCTTGTTGAGATAGCCAAGACCCAAGACGATGAAGTGGGTGATGGAACCACATCAGTCGTTGTACTTGCAGGAGAGCTACTGAAACGGGCCGAGCTTTTGCTGGACAAGGGTTTGCATCCGACCGTGATTAACGCTGGTTTCAAAAAGGCTGCCGAGAAGGCACGTGAGATTCTGAACGAGCTCGGAAAGTCCGTTGATCTGAAAGATACTGAGACTCTTCGCAAGATTGCGGTGACCGCGATGCGCGGGAAGTCGCTTGGAGGGGCGACGGAACACTTTGCGAATATTGCTGTTGAAGCGGTTAACCATGTTATTGAGAAGAGAGGCGATGCATTCTTCGCTGACATTGAGAATATTCAGCTGGTGAAGAAGGAGGGCAAGAGTCTTCTTGACACCGCGCTGATCAAGGGCGTCATCGTAGACAAGGAAGTCGTCCATCCCGGAATGCCAAAGAGGATAGAGAAAGCGAAGATCGCGCTCTTGGATACGCCGCTTGAAATTGAAAAGACCGAGTTTAGTGCCGAGATCAAGATCAGCAACCCGCAACAAATGCAGTCCTTCCTCGATGAAGAGACGAAGCTGATGAAGGACATGGTTGAGAAGATCAAAAAGTCTGGCGCAAACGTTGTCCTTTGTCAAAAGGGCATTGATGAAGTAGCCCAGTCATTCATGGCCAAGAATGGAATCTTGGCCGCTAGACGAATCAAGAAATCGGACATCGAAAAGCTGTCGAGAGCAACTGGCGCGCGCATAATCACCAATCTGGAAGACATTCGCAGCGCGGACCTCGGATTCGCGGGCCTTGTTGAAGAGCGAAAAGTAGGAGACGACAAAATGGTCTTTATCGAAGACTCGAAGGACCCCAAGTCGGTTAGCATACTGATTAGAGCGGGTTTGGAAAGACTTGTTGATGAAGCGGAGAGAGCCCTCAAAGACGCCCTCTCAGTCATCATTGATGTTGTCAAGAAGAATAAGATAGTTGCAGGTGGCGGCGCAATTGAGATCGAGCTGGCAAAAAGAATACGTGATCTAGCCCCGAAGATAGGCGGAAGAGAACAGCTAGCCGTCGAGGCCTTCGCCGATTCGCTAGAATCAATTCCGCGAACCTTATCCGACAACGCGGGCCTCGAACAAATCGACATCCTAGTAGCTCTACGCGCAGCTCACGAAAACAAGGGCCTATGGAGCGGGATCAACGTTCACACCGGAGAAGTCTCCGATATGTGGAAAGAAGGAGTATTGGAGCCCGTCAAGGTCAAGGAACACGCGATCGGGTCAGCAGTAGAAGTAGCCTCCATGATCCT
>WNFB01001857.1_pt1 | contig 18223 bp, 14 predicted proteins | sample 5400501 | NCBI WGS metagenome assembly WNFB01 (sample SAMN13153341, study PRJNA577476) | soil metagenome | isolation source: 200 cm saprolite under Douglas fir tree site 2 hole 1 | place: USA:California | collected 2015-04-18 | reverse complement strand
TGCCGATTTCATTTCAACCTCGTCCACGCATATTTCAACGGCTAAGAAGACTGTGGCGTCGGCTCGTCGCAGCCAACAAATTCCTGCAGAATGTGATTGCCTTTGTATTCGAGTTCGTCGTGAATGCCGATTTTCGAGGTGTAATAGCCGCGAACGGTCAAGCGTTTTAGCTCGATGAAGAAACGAACCTCGGGAAGATCGGTCATGCGGTCGTTGTCCGAAAGCACGGTGAGGACCGCGGTCTTTTCCTCCGGGCTGGCGTCGACAAAGGATTTTCCGCTGTAGTGGCGGCACATCACGTCGACCAGACGCAGGCCTTCGCGCCAGAGCGCTTTTTGGTTGTCGTCGAGGCTTTCGCGCAGCAACTGATCGATGTAATCAGCGACCTTCGCGGCCTTGGCGCCGCTGGAGTGGCTGTCGGCGGGAATGATGGTTTCGGATAATTCGTCGACGAGGGTGTGTTGCGCGGGAGTGAAGAAGCGAGCGGTGGATTTGGTTTCGGCAGGCTTCGTTTGAGGCGCGGGCGCGGTTTCGGCTTGCGGCGTTTCCGCGGCGACGGCCGGCAACGGCAGGAGCGTTGCGCCGAGAACGGTGGCGGAAGTTTTCAGCCATTGGCGGCGGTCTTGTCTCAGATCAATGAGGTTTTTCGTGGACATTGTTTCTCCTACAGATTGCCTTTCTTGAATTCGTCAGCCAGATAGTCGCAGGAGCGCCAACACAAAGACATGATGGTCCAAGTGGGATTCTGACAACTGGCGTTGACGAAGGCGCTGCCATCGACGACGAATAGGTTTTTGACGTCGTGGGACTGCTGGAACTGGTTCAGCACGGAAGTTTTCGGATCGCTGCCCATGCGGGCGGTGCCAAGTTCGTGGATGGACCAACCTTCGGTGAGAACGCGGCTGTTGACATGCACGATCTCGAAACCGGCAGCTTCGAACATTTCCTGGGCGGTTTCCTTCATGTCCTCGGCCATGCGGTGCTCGTTGTCGCCGAACTTGTAGTGAAAACGCAGCGCGGGGATGCCCCACTTGTCTTTCACGACGGGATCGAGGTCAACGTAATTTTCATAGCGCGCCAGAACTTCACCGAATGCGCCCATGCCGATGAAGGCACCCTGGTTCTTGCGAACTTCTTCTTTGAAGGCCGCGCCGAAACCGTGGGTGTCCGTGCCTCGCGGGAACATGGTGCTGCCGCTGCCGCCTTCAAATCCGTAGCCGCGAATGAATTTGGGATTCTTCTCCGCCAGGTTGCGGAAGCGCGTTAGATAGAAACCGCCGGGGCGTCCATCGTCGAGCGTGGGCGGCTTGCCCACGAGATTCTTCGCGCGCCCGGCGACGCCGGGTCCCATGATGTGTTCGCAGAAATTGTGGCCGACGTGGCCGCTGGAGTTTGCTAAACCGTTGGGATGGAGGCGCGACTTGGAAAGCAAGAGAAGGCGCGCGGACTCGAGCGTGGAGGCAGCGACGACAACCACTTTTGCGCGGACGGCATAGTCCTTCATGGTCTGGTTGTCGATGAAGTGCACGCCGCTGGCTTTGCCGGTCTGGGGGTCGACAGTGATTTCACGCACGACTGCGTTGGTGCGCAGGGCCAGATTTCCGGTGTCCATCGCAGGGTAGATCAAGCCGGTGGGAGAGTCAAAGGCGGCATGAATGTCGCAACCGCCCTTGCGTTCGCAGGCGCCGCGTCCGTAACAGCGGCTGCGGTATTTGTTGTGCTTGAGGCCGTCAGTGGTGACGCCGGCGCGATATTGCGTAAGAACGCGGCCCATTTTTGCGAGGCTGTCTTTCAGGGTGACTTCGGCACAGTTCAGCTTGGTGGGACGCTGGAAGATACTGTCGGGGAGGTAGGGCAGATTTTCTTTTACGCCGGTAATGCCGAGATATAGATCCACCTTGTCGTAGTACGGCGCGATGTCGCTGTAGCTGATGGGCCAGTCGTCGCCGTAACCGTCGCGGCTTTTGGCCTTGAAATCGTAGTCGGAGAGGCGGAGAGCGAGACGTCCCCAAATATTTGTTTTTCCGCCGAGACAGCGGGCGCGGACCCAGGCGTAATTGGTACCGGTGAAGGGATTCTCGCGCTCGTCGACCACGATATTTTTCACGTAGTCCGTGTTGCCGACATAGCTTTTGAGATGCTTGGCTTTTTCGAAGCCGGCGTTATAGGGAGGATTGCGGATGGTGTATTCGTTGAAGGTGAGGGAGTGCTGGTCCGGCGGGAGCGATCCGCGATAAGGATTGTCATAGGGCCACTCCATGGAGCGCAATTCCTTCTCGATGGGGAGTTTCTTTCCGGCCTCGAGTAGGAGCACTTGCAAGCCGTGGCTGGTTAAGACGTGCGCGGCCATGCCGCCCGCAGCGCCCGATCCGATGACGATCGCGTCATAGGTTTTGGTCAGGTTTACTTCGGACTCCGCCATGAGAAACTCTCCTTGCACTAACAGACTGGACTCGGTCGCTTTGCTTTGCCGCTTTGCGGAACGTTGATTATGCCAAACGCGAAGCCGATAAGGGCTGCAAAAAATCAGCGGGCGCGACGGCATTCAACAATGGACCGCCGAGTTTGTCCAGTGCAACGTCTGAGTCGTGAGGTTCCACTACCTTTAGTTACCGGATTTTCGATATGAGTTGCCGCGAAGAACGGAAATATCGCTTATCCCCGTCGAGTCGGAGTCCGACATCCCAAACGTGCCGTCCGCCTCAGATAGCAGTTTTCGTCGAATGCTCGGGAGTGATTTACAGCGCGGAGGACACCGAAGTACCCGCGGCGGCGAAGACTCCGGCCATCTCAGCTTGCGCAAAGGAAAGGAAGCACTGCACCACAACGGGGTCGAACTGCGTCCCGCTGGCCAGAATCAGCCGGCGTACCGCTTCTTCAAACGGCAGCCCCTTGCGGTACGGCCGCGAGGAAACCATGGCGTCAAACGCATCGATCACTGAAACGATGCGTGAAACGATGGGGACTTCCGTTTCCTTTAACCCGGCGGGATAGCCCTTCCCGTCGAACGATTCATGGTGATGCAGAATGTCCAGTGCCGCGCGCTCGAATCCCGGTAGCATGCGGAGCACTGCCCAGCCGTACTCCGGATGCTTCTTCATCAACGCATATTCATCCGGTTCCAACTTCCCGGGCTTTCGCAGGATTGCGTCGGGGATCCCAACCTTTCCGATGTCATGAAGAAGCGCGGCAATCTCCAAGTTCTGAAGGACCGGCTCTTCCAGGCCGAGCTCCTGCCCCACGCGCATGCCCCACTCCGCCAATCGCGTGCTGTGCACTCCGGTGTTGAGATCCTTGAGGTCGAGGAGTTGGTTAAATGCGCAGATGACGGAGCCGCGCAACGCGGAGACCTGCTCTTCCACTTGCTTGATTCTGATGGAATCCGGCGCTCCGCTAAGTGCTGCTGGACTCAGGGTGAACACCGGAGCGCCCTCGATGGTCACGTTCCTTACCAGGACCACGAACTCCCGGATGACAACCATGCAGAAATCGCCTGGTATGCGTCCAGGCGTCCATGGTTGAGGTCGGGTGTAAGCAGTCGGGCGTGCGCAAAAGCGCTAGCCGCCTTGGATTGATTCAGCCCTGTTTTCGCGTTCAGGAGGAGAGCTGCGGTGCCCGCCACGAGTGGCGAACTGAAGGAAGTTCCCGAAGCAGCCGCATATGACCCGCCGGGGAACGTGCTGATCACGTATTCTCCCGGAGCGGCGATCCACACGTCAGCGGAGCCGTAGTTTGAGAACGATGACCGCGCGTCCCAGTCGGTTGTTGAAGCGATTCCCATCACGTAACCGTTTAGCGCCGCCGGATAAACGCGCGCGCTGGTGCTTTCGTTGCCCGCTGCCGCCACCAAGATCACACTGGCGCGGTTCGCGTAAGAGACCGCCTGAGACAGCGCCGGCGAAGGCGTGGAGAGATCGAAGCTCATATTCACGATATTCGCGTTGTGCTGCACTGCGTAGTACAGCGCCGCAATGATGTTCGACAGATACCCGGTCCCGCTAGAGGAGAACGCCTTCAGCGGCAGGATCTTCGCGTGTGGCGCTACCAGGTGCACCACCCCTGAAGTCATGGTCCCATGACCGAAAGCCCCGCAAGGCCGCCCGTCAAGAATTGCGGCGGATTGCTGATCCAGGATGGCCGCGCTCTGCTGTTGCACGACCCCGGACTGCTGGGTACTTCCGCTTTGCAGCTGCGGCATATCCAGCCATTCCGAAGCTCCCGGCTGGTTGCGCGTGAAGTCATATCCAGGCAGCAGGACCGGAACGAGAACCGGATGGTTGACGTCCACCCCGGTGTCGATCACCGCGACGATTCCTGCGCCGCTGACACCAAAACCATTGCGCGCATCAGTCAGCCGAATGATCTGCCCCGCTGGCTGTGCTGCGTACCCGTGGGTCACCACACTGCCGAAATAGTTCACCGGCGCAGTATCGGTCAGCCCGTAGGGCGCGTTATTGATCGACGGCAGCGGTATGGGCAGCGACTGGTCCGCCTCAATGCTCTGAATTCCCAGCAGCGCTTCGAGCAGGTTCACTACGCCGCCTAGCAACGCCTGCAATATGTTGTCGGTAGACGTCACCAGGTACGTCTGTCCAACAGGCCCGTCCAGCGAGCCTTGCACCTGGCAGTTTGCCGACAAACACAGGTTTAGCACCGAATTCAAGCCGCCGGTTGTGCGAACTATATAGCGCTGCTGCGCCGCAGCAGGCTTCGATCCCGCCAGCATCATTACCGCAATGATTACCGCTGAGAGTAATTTGCGTTTCATAGACTTTGACCCTTCCGGGTTCTCCCGTACCGCGAATAACTCGTCTAAAGCAGCTTTGGCGCGAGCCCAAATTCTTGCTTGGCCCACCCAAGCCGCCAATAGTACGAGTGTCCCGTCCGACCCCACACCCTTGGACCTAAGTACCAGTACCGCCCTGCTAAGCTAAAAACTGTATCGCTGATGTAGATAAGCCACAATACTCAATTCACCGTATCCGGCAGCCGTCCCAGTGCGTCCCGCAGCGATATGCTCACCGCTTTATCGTCATCTCCCAGGAGCTTTAATTCCAGATCGCTGCTCGATTGGATCTCTTCACGAAACTCTCCGAACTCGTTCGTCACAGTCTGCACCACGTGCCCGCGCAGATTAGAGATGATTACCGGCACATCGCGACCCGGCGCGTCCGGGTTTCGCAGGTCCAGCAATTGCCCAGTCACCACCAGCTTGTTTGCACCCGGTTTCGCTTCAATCTGCAGGTCAACTTGATATGGCTCTGCGCGATAGAGCATTTGCCTCATTCCGGACCCAGACGAGCGAGCCCCTTCCACTATCGGTTGCAAAAAACTGTCAAAGAGCACTTCCACCAGCCCTCGTGCACGCGCTGGCTTGCCTTCAAGCCGGAGGCCACTAAATCCAGCCTTTGCAATGCGTACAGCGTTCTCGGGCGGCTGGCATTGGGCCGCTGATTTCGCCGTCTGCCGGACCTTCTGCCACAGTGAAACCGTCTTCTTGCATCGCGGGCAGCCTTCTTCAAGGTGCCGACCCATCTCTTGCCGCTTGCTTTTCGCGACTGCTTCGTTCGCGAAATCGATCCATTCCCCAGTCGTAAAATGCTTCATTGCCGTTCCCCCAACCTTTCGTGCCGTCTACTCCCCAGCAGCCGGCGGCGAGTTTTCTCGCCTCACTACATAAGGGATTGTCGGTACGGAAAAAATATAGGCGAGACCAGTAGCTAGAGAAATCAGTTAAGTGCTGTGTTTTCTGAGAGTTTACCGACCATTACGAACGGCGCCCAAAAATACGGATGCGGATTCTGCTCTCGCAACTTGCGCATCGCCCCTTGGAGAGACCCGGCCATATCCCCTGACCCAATATAGCCCCTGTAAAACTCCTGCATCAGCTCCGCCGTGCTCCGGTCATGCACATCCCAAAGCGACAGCAGCAGCGAGCTGGCGCCAGCGCAAAACAGCCCGCGTTGCAGGCCAAGGAGCTCGTCCCCGTCCGCCACGAAGTTCATCCCCGTGGCGCAGCCGCTTAGCGTGACTAGCTTCGCTCCCAGCCGCATTTGATAGAGGTCGTACAAGTTCAAATACCCGTCGCCCATCTTGATCCCGGAAAACATCGGGTTGTCCTGGCGATAGATTCCGTGCGTCGCCACGTGCAGCAATCCGGTCTCCGGTCCCCGCTCCCGCAGCACTTGTGCGGTAGCCTGTGTGCCCACAAAGAGTTCAGTTTGGGGAAGCAGCGCAGCCACGGACTGCACTTCGCTCAATATGAGCGGCGCGCGCTCGTCCGGAATCCCCAAAACTAAAGAACTACGCCTCTCGCTCGCCGTCTTTTGCTGGCACAAGCCGAAGACCGTCGCGCTTGGCGCGTACGAGACCGTGTACGCATCGCACAGGTACTCTTCGCCGTTGCGGAGCGCGTGAAACGGCAAGAAGTGCAGCGGCCCATGCGGCACGAAGACCACGTGCTTGCAGGCAAGCCGTGCACGGATCGGCTCGATCAGCTCGCGGTACAAACCCTCCAGGTGCCCCAGCGTCGCACGCAGCAGCGGTTGCGCAAACCGCTCCGTATACGGCGCTCCCATGCGAAATTTCGCAAGCTGAAACCGCAACAGGTGCAGCAGGTTCGTAACCCGCGACACCACGCTAACCGGCAGAATCTCAATCCCGCCGCCGCCGACCACCGCCGCGAGCAGCCGGTCTCCCGTCGAGTAATACTCCACCAGGACCGTGCTGGCCGGCAGACTAGCTTGCAGCTTCGCGATCGAAAAATCCGCTGGCGCCTCCAGCGTCGCGTTTTCCCGTTCATGAGCCGGCAATTCCCGCAGCGCCCGCAGCAGCTCGTTCTCGTGTGATTGCGCTTCTTGCTGCAAGAGTTCGATGCGTTCCCGCGACCTCTGCTCAGGCCGAAGCTGCTCCAACTCAATCCGGTGGTAATACCAGTTCAATTCCTCGCGCAAGTCGCGGATCTTTCGCACGAATTCGCTCTGACCCGCTTCTCCCATGGGCAGACTTTGTCCGCTCTGGAAAATCATCTCGATCATGCTGCGCGACTTTGCGGCCTCGATGCACGAAAAGGCTTCGTCCACCGAAATCTCGTTGTTCGCCGGATCGAGATAGAGCTCCACCATTGCCTCGTACACTTGCATACGATTCTTGACAAACGAGATCTTTAGCTCCTCGCTCTGCAACCGCGTCCGCAACGCCTCTAGCGCCTTGCGCGCTTCCTGGTAAGCGGCATATGCTGCAACGCGATCTCCCCGATTCCCGGCAATTTGCCCCAGCAGCAAATGCGTCTGGTAAACCAACACCGGCGCCTGTAAATTTGAAAGCTTCGTAACTGCCGCGTTCGTTTCCGCTTCCGCCGCCGCCAAATCACCGACTTGCAGCGCAATCCGTGCCAGCAGCAGACGCGCCAGCAGCGCTTTCCCGGGCAATGGCATCCCGTCGAAAAACTCCGCGGCTCCCGCGCACAGCCTGCGCGCCTCGAAATACCTTCCTTCATGAAATAAAAGCAGCCCCTGGTACAGATCGAGCAGCCACGGCCACACGAGATTCTTTTCCCGTGAAAACATTTCCCGCGCCTTCGCAAACCGCTCCAGCGCCTGCACCGTTTTGCCTTGTTGCCCGTGAGCGATGGCTTCATTCGCCAGCGTTTTCGCCGCTTCGTAGCCCATCCCCAGCTTCTCGAAGCGCAAGAATCCATCGTGTGCCATCTCCCGCGCTTCTTCACTTAAGTTCAGCTCCAGGTAAATGTCGGAGAGGTCCAGATGGCATAGCGCGAAGCGGTACACGTCGCCACTCGTTTCGCAGGCGCGCCGCGTGGAGAGCAGCATTTCAATGGCGCGGCTGTATTCGCCCCGGAAATAATAGAGATAGGCAATATTGTAGTCGGCCTGGTCGCGAAGGCGCGGCAGGTCATGACGCACGCAAAGGTCACGGGCTCTCTGGTAGCAGTCCAAAGAACGGGGGAAATCGTTCAAGTTGATCAGGCACATGGCCATGTTGTGCAGCGTGACAGCAACGTGCTCCCAATCTTCGAAGGCGGACAGCGCCTTGTAGGCGCGCTCATAATGAGCGAGAGCCTCCTCGAAACGATCCTGCCGATGAAAGATGTTTCCTACGTTGTTGTCTAGACTGGCCAGGCGCCGCTCTTCCCCAAGCTGCGTGAAGATGTGCCGCGCGCGTTCGGAGGCTGTGAAGGCCCGGTCATATTCTCCCAAGAGGATTAGTGGCTGGACGGAATTGCTCAGCGTCCGCGCCGCCTCCTTCCAGATTTTTAGGGACTCATAGATCTTGAAGGCCTGGTCGTGGTGTTCGACAGCTCCAAGGTTATCGTCGGAGGCGAAGAGAGCGTTGGCCTTGGCCCGCAGCGCGAGCGCGATGTCCCCCTTGCGGCGAAGTTTGCGGGCGATCAGGAGAGCGGCCTCGGCAAGACGAAGGGCTGCGTGAGCATCCGTACGAATTTTGTCAACAACAGCGGGCGCTAGCAACTTGACGATATGCGAGCGAACCAGGGAGCGATTGTGAGCGAGAAATTTGCGGCGAGCCGCGTCTGTCTCGAGAGATCCGAGCTCGCGAATCAGGTTTTCCGCGGAGATTCGGCGTCGCGGGTAGGTCAGAGAGCTTCGCGGGGACATCAGAGAAAACCCAGAACATCCAGTTGCCGGCGTAGGCGATCCATGCACTTTTGGCGCGTAAATCCGATCGAGCCGACCGCCAGGCCCAATTCTTTAGCGACGTCGGCGTAAGGCCGCGCGGGTGTCTCAAAAAAGAGGAGTTCGACCAAGCGGCGGCATTGTGGCGTCAGGGCACTCATCGCCTCCCGCAGCATTTGCTCTTCCTGCGTCTGCTGGATCACGCTCTCAGCGATCGGCAGTGTTTCCGGTTCAGGCAAATCAGGCTCGGCGTCGCGGCTCACCACGCGCCGCTGCAGCCGCTTCCACCGGTAGCATTCGTGATGCGCCACTTGCATCAGCCATTTTGGCAGAGCACGCGGCTCGCGCAATTGCGGCAGCCGGGCCAGCAGCTCTGTACAGGTGGCCTGAAACACATCGGCGGCATCCTGCGGAGGCAAACCGTACTTTACGGGAATCGAATAAATCAACGCTTTGTACTTGTCGATTAGCAGCGACCAAGCTTCTTCATTCCCTTGCAGGCACTCTTTCACCAGTCGCGTATCGTTCCACGTTGGCGCTGCTGTCTTCCCTGCTGCCACGCGCACCGGGCTCATCGCCGCGCATTCTCCCCCCGGTTTCGCTGATATAACTGGTCGACGTTCCACAGCACATACGGCTCGAGCACCGCCGGATGAAAATTCCCGATGCTCTTCTTCGCACCCACCAAAATGTCCGGGCTGGCCAGAAAAATCAGGGGCTGGCGCTCCGCCAGGATTTCCTGCACGCGGTCATAGAAATTCTTCCGCTGCGCGCCTTTTGTCGCCGTCAACTGCTGCTCCATCAAGCGATCCATCTCCGCTTCCCAATCGGTAGCCGGATGCTTTTGCGATGGATTCCAGAGATGCATGCCGCCGCTTGAAAGCCACACGTTCAAGTCCGAGTTGGGATCCGCGTCATAGCTCGCGATGCCCAGCACGCACGCATCATATTCCTTCGTTTGCATGATGCGATCGATCAACGAGTGAAGCTCCAGCGGCACTACTTGCACGCGCATGCCAAGCTGTTTCAAGTCGTCCTGAATTAACGCCGCCATCTTTGCCCGGTCCGCATTGGAAGCGCTGGTGACGATCGAAAACTCCACAGGTTTTCCGTCGGCGTCGACAAGTGTCGGTTCCCCACTTCCCCCACTCGTCAATTTGAAGCCCGCCTGGGTCAGCAATTGACGTGACCTATCGAGTGACCGCGCAGGATGTGCAATGCCCGCATCCGCCCATCGCCGATTTCCTGGCGTGACCGGCCCCCACAGCGCCGCGCCGCGCCCTTGATACACCAGCCGAACGATCGCTTCTCGATCTATCGCCAGCGACACCGCCCGCCGAAATTTCTCAGAGCGAAACCAGCTCTGCTTGCGCGCCATGTCCGCCGGTGCCTTCTCTCCCAGCTCGTTCAAGTTAAAAAACAGAAAGTTATACTCCAGCCCCGGCCCGGCATCCGCCATCCTGTAATCGCGCGCCTGCCGCGACAATACCGAGAAATTCTCCGCGCCCAGCCTGCTGATTATGTCCGTCTCGCCGGACTGGAATCGAAGCACCTGCGCGTCGGCGCTCGGCACAAACAGAAACACAATCTCGTCCAAATATGGCAGTCGATTACCTTGCTCGTCCGTCTTCCAGTAGTATGGATTCCGCTCCAAAACCAGCCGCTGCCCCGCAACATACTCCTTCAAGCGAAACGCCCCGAGCCCTGCCCACTGATTCGCCGGCGTCCCCAGGCCACCGGCCTGCGCCAGCTTCCCTTCCTTGTATGCCGTTTCCAGCAAATGGCGCGGAAGGATCGCCAGCCCGTCAAACAGTCTCTCCCCCACGCCGTACGGCTTGGCCAACGTAAACGCCACGGTCTGCTCATCCACCTTGCGCACCGCGATTGGCTTTCCACCCACAATCAGCAAATCCCGCTGTGTCGCGTGAACCGTTTCGTCAAGGTACACCCTAAGTGTGAACAGCACGTCTTCAATGTCCATCGGCTGCCCGTCCGAAAATTTCAGCCCCTGCCGCAACGTCAGCGTGTATTGCAAGCCATCCGCGGACAGCTTCCACGACTTCGCCAATGCCAGCTCCGTCAACTGCGTCGCTCGATTGATATGCACCAGGTCCGCCTGCATCGCGCTGATGACCTCGCGCGAAGTTGTGTCCGCCGCAATCAGCGGATTCAGAGTTTTCGGTTCCGAGCGCAGCGCAATCACAATGCGCCCGCCTGGCGGTCCAATCTCTCCAGCAACGCGCAGTAGTTCTTCCTTCGCATTAGCATGTGTTGGAAACGATCCCGCCGCCAGGATGGCAAGACAGCAAGCCGAAATCGCCGCAAGCACCGTGACTATATGCCCTAATTTGGCTCTTCGCTCGCTCACGTCAGACCCCGCCTAACGCCTCATCCATCTTGGACGTTCCGTAGCTCCCCTGCAATAAACTCGCAAGCGCCAGGTATCCGAGAAAGAACGGCACCATGGCCAGCGCCGGCAAGTACATCCACCAATACGAGACCAGCACGTTGTAGTGCTGCAAGCTGGCCAGCATGTTCCCCCAGCTTGGAACCGGCTCCGGCACGCCTAGCCCCAAAAACGACAGCGTCATTTCCGCTAGCACGAACTGCGGCACCAGAATCGCCGCCTGCGTCAGCGCAACGCTGGCTGTCTCCGGCAAAATATGCCGCCGCAATAAGTAGCCGCCCGACGCGCCAAATCCCCGCGCCGCCCGGACAAAAGCGCGCTCCTTCGCGCTCAGCACAATTCCCCGCACCATTCGCGCCGGACGCGCCCACCCCACCGCTCCGATCACCATTACCACCAGCAGAAACGCCTTTAGCGGAGGCACGGTCAGCGGCAAAAACGCGCGCATGGCGAATAGCAGATAAATCCACGGCAGTGCCAAAAACAGCTCCGCCACTCTCATCAACACATCGTCTGTCCACCCACCGCAAAATCCCGCCACCGTCCCGATGCATAATCCAATCGACAGCGTCAGTCCCGCCCCAATCAATCCCGCAAGCAACGACACTTGTCCGCCGAACAAAACCCGTGACAGCAAGTCTCGCCCATACCCGTCGCTGCCAAGCAAATACATGGGCACATCGCCGCCACCAAACAGGTGCATTCGCAATGGAAACACACCGAGCACGTGATAGGACGCGCCGCTGACAAAGAACTTCACGGGCATTGCTCTCGATCTGTTCTCCCCGTACTGATCGAAGCTGCCTGCTCGCAGCTCCTGCGCGTAGAAAAACGGCAGCAAATGAAAACCGCCCTGCGCGTCCACAAAATGCAGCGGCATCGGCGGCGCGTAAGGATGCTCGCGGTCCTGCGCCGTTGGGTCATACGGCGCAAAAAATCCCGCGCAGGCCACGCCTAAATGAAGCGTCCCGAGCACCGCGACGCACACCAGCAATCGCGGGCGGGTACTCATCGCCCCGATGCCTCCACCCTAATTCGTGGGTCCGCCGAGTACAGCAGCAAGTCCGCGACGAAATTTCCCACCACTAGAAACAGGGTCGACAACAGCACGCCTCCAATCACTACATACAAGTCCCGCGCCAGAATCGCTTCCAGCAAGAACGGACCGAGTCCCGGCCAGCTCATTACCACTTCCACCAACAGAGACGCGCTCAACAGCGTACCGAGGCTGAATCCAAAAAGCGTAATCAGCGGATGCGCGGCCGCAGGCAGCACGTAGCGGTAGAGCAATCGCCCGCGCGAGATTCCATGGCCCTCTGCCGCTCGCAAAAACGGCGCTTCCAGAGCTTCCGCCACCGCCGCCCGCACATGCCGCAGCAAAACCGGCAGCGCGGATGCGACGAGCACGATCACTGGCAGCACCATGTGCAGAGCAACATCGCGGAGTTTGTGCGCTGCGGAGAACCCATCGAATCCAACCGACACCATTCCGCCCGTCGGCAGCCACCCGCTGCGAACCGCCAGCACCAACAGCCCGAGCGCCAGCGTCAAATCCGGAATTATCAGCAACACTGCTGTCGCCCAACTAAGAGCGACGTCCACCGGCCGTCCAAGCTTCTCCGCGCTCCATACGCCAAGCGGCAGCGCCAGCATCCACACTAGGAGCGTTGCCGTCCCCGTAAGCAGCAGCGTGTTTCGCGCCCGCGTCCAAAGCAGCGGCGCCACCGCCGTGTTATATGCAAACGAGAATCCCAGATCTCCGTGCAACACCGCGCCCGCCCACCGCGCGTAGCGCGCCGCCAACGGCTGGTCCACTCGATACTCTGCTCGCAGCGCGCTTAACCGTTCCGCGGAAATCTGCGGATTCAAGCGCATGTCGTCGAAATAGTTTCCCGGTGCCAGCGTGCTGAAGAAAAACGCCAGCACGGACACACCCAGCAACAGAAACGCCGAGTGTACGAGTCTTCGCGGGAGAAAGCGCGTCATCGCTCTCGCACCGCTCCCATCGTTTTGGGTTCAAGAAGCGATGCTCCAACCAAGCTCCGCGTCTCTGGGCGGCGTGCATCTCGCAAAATCTTTTCCGTCGCTCCCTGCTCCACGATTTTCCCGCCGCTCATCACCGCTATCTCGTTCGCCAAATGCACCGCCATTCGCAAATCGTGCGTGATGAAGAGATATGCCAGGCCAGACTCTCGCTGCAGATCCACAAGCAGGTTCGCGATTTGCGCCTGAATCGAACAATCCAGGGCCGACAACACTTCGTCGAGAATAAGCAGCTTCGGCTCGAGAATTAACGCCCGCGCAATCGCCACCCGCTGCCGCTGTCCGCCGCTCAACTCCCGTGGCCTTCGCTCCAAGAATTCCGCGGCAAGCCCCACCCGCTCTAACATCTGCGCAGCCCGTGTGCCGCGGTCGCGCTTCGAAATGCGCCCCTGCACGAGCAACGGCTCCGCGACAATCTCTCCAACGGTCCACCGCGGGTTCAGCGAATTCGCCGGATCCTGAAACACCATCTGCAGCTTAGGCCGAACCGCGCGCAACTCTCTCCCCTCGAGCACCGCCAGATCTCGCCCCTCAAACCAAATCCGTCCCGCCGTCACTCGTTCCAAGCACGCCAAGCACAGCGCCAGGCTGCTCTTTCCCGAACCCGACTCTCCGACCAGCGCCAGCGTAGTCCCCGGCAAAATCGAAAACGAAGCCGAATCGACTGCCGTAAAATCCGCCACGCGCCTGCCGAGCCCTCGGCCCGCATGCCGCTTTACTAAGTTTTCGACTCGGATCACTGGTTCCATGTCGTTTCAAGCGCTTGAGACGGGGAACTTCAAGCACGCAACCTCATGATCATTGCCCAGCATCGCCGCCGCGGGCTCGCGAATTTGGCACATTTCCATCCGCTCGCCGCAACGCGGTTCAAAAACGCAGCCCTGCGAAAGCACTGCCAAGGTCGGCGTCACGCCCTCAATCACCGGCAACAGCGCTTTCCGCGGCCGCGAAATTTCGCCACCGTCGACCCGCGGCAAGCATTTCAGCAGCGCCTGTGTGTATGGATGCTGCGGCGAGGAGAGCACCGCCTCCGTTGGCCCGACCTCCGCAACCTTACCCGCGTACAACACCAGCACCCGGTCAGCGAACCCCGCGAGCAGCATCGGGTTGTGCGTGATGAAAATAAACGCAATCCCCAGTTCATTGCGCAGCGACTGGAACAGCGTCAAGATCTCCCGTTGCGTTGTGGAATCAAGTGAAGCGGTCGGTTCATCGGCAACTACGAGCGCTGGCTTGCAAGCGATGGCTTGGGCAATCAGCGCTCGCTGTTGCTGTCCGCCGCTCAACTCATGAGGGTAGGAAGAAAATATGCGCTCGATATCGCCCAAGAACATCTTCGCCAGAATCTCCCGCGCCCGCGCACCGCGCTCTCTCTTACTTAACGCCCCATGCGCGCGCAAAACTTCGCTTACCTGCTCCCCGATTCGAATTGTCGGATGCAGCGCCAGAGACGGCTCCTGAAAAACAATCGACACGCCGCTCCCACGCACGCGGCGGAGCTGCACTGCGTCCATTCGAACGATATCCGCCCCTTCCAGCAGAATCTCTCCGCCGGTAATCCGCCCATTCCCCGGCAACAGCCGCAACAAACTCGCCGCCAGCGTGCTCTTCCCCGACCCCGACTCCCCCAGCACCGCCAAAATCTCCCCCGCCCCAACCGCAAAACTCACCCGATTCAACGCGTGCCACACCCCGCCGTCCCGCTGTCCATACGCAACGCAAAGGTCCCGCACCTCGAGAATCTCCCTCAAATCCGTCCGTTTCCCCGGTAATCATTTATGTTGAGCCAGCGCCCCCCAGCGAACAAGCCAAACGTGTCAGCGCAGCGCACGAAAGGTAAGCACGCACCATCGCCGGGTGGACCTGACCAGCAGCTAAATTCTGGTTAGCATCTGGGGAAGCCGTTGTGCGCGACGATCATGTTTCCTACTCGTGCCCTCCTCTTGACACTGGAGTTTGCTGGGCTCCAGAACCAGACAGAATTTCTCGAAGCGCAAGGCTGATTCCGCGATCATGCTGGTCACGTGTCTCGCTCCATAAATGGAGCGGTATTCGTACATGCATGGAAGCAAAGCGCCGCACCGTGGACGACCTTAGCGGCACCGATTCTGAGCCGGGTGCGGCACAAAATTGAGCACAGTTTTTTTGGTTTCGGAAAAGTCAGAGGAAGCTAAGTTATTGAAGACAAGTGGTGAGCCGGGCAGGACTCGAACCTGCAACCAGCTGATTAAGAGTCAGCTGCTCTACCATTGAGCTACCGGCCCACAGACAACTTCAGAATTTTACATGGGGCGCGCTTCTTTGTCGAACTGGCGGCTACGCAGCATTTTCGCGCTCAGCCAATGCAGAATAGAGGCTTTAGGCGCGGAGGACGGTGGTGAGTTCGCGGGCGACTTCGCGGGCGCGGGGAAGATCGCTCGGTTCGAACGAAATAGCAGCCACTCGAGGATGGCCCCCGCCGCCAAACTTCTCAGCCAGGGACGCCAGATTTTTGTCGGCACTCGCCTGGTTCCAAGGATTTGTGCCAAGGCTGACTTTCGCGCGCACGGCCGAAGCACTCACACTGACCGAATAAACGCTTTCCGGATGCAACAAGTACGGAATAAATTTGTTGTAGCCTTCCAGGTCCAAATCGCTGACGTCAAAAAAGATAACCTTGTCCCGCGCTTCCGCACGCGCGCGGAGAATTTCAATCGAGCGGCGATGGCGCTCGAGCAACGGGCCCAGGTGTTTCGCGACGAATGGCAACTGAATCATTTCCGGGAGCGGGCGATAGGCCAGCTCTGGAATAATGCGCGCGGGCAGTCCGTCTTCCGGCGCCGCTTCAATCACGAGGGCAAGCTGCGTGGCGGGCTCGGCGATCTCCACGGCAGCCTTCGGCGTAGGATATTGTGCGCCGTCAATGATGTCGCCCCAATGGATTAAATCGTCCAGCGGACGCGTATCAAATCCGAATTTCTCCTTGGCCACCGTAGCGATCAGCTTGGTGCACGAGCGGTATTCCGGCTCATAAAACATATGCGGGCCGGGATGTTCTCGAAAATGCTGGGCATCCTCCGGAGTTAGGAAGGCGCTCTGGTGATGATCGAACCACCAGGTCAGTTTCGGCGAGTTCGAATACTTGAAGTCCACAATCACATTCTCGTCGCCGTCGAATAGCCCACCCTCCCAGGGATGCGCCGCGCGGTGCGTCATGCCGCTGAAATGGAATTCGGCGGAAGAGTCGAAGCATTCACGGTAGAAGCGGTAGAAGAGCGCGGCGGAGGCGGTGCCATCGAAGCAGCGATCGTGAAAACAGAGCCGTACGCGGGTCATGTCGAGCCGGAATGCGCCTTTCTCTCCCTCGGTGCGGATTTTCCGAGGAACAAAGCTCTTAACAATGCAAGTAGGTCATTTGGAAGTCAAGCGGAAATCCGTGCACGCAAGGGCGCCGATTTCCCCAGAGGGTGGCTGCGAATACCGTGACGGCACAATCGGTAAAGTCGGCTAGAATCGCGCGCGATGTCTGACAGTCTCCAGCCCACGAAAACGGAAGCTCCAGCACCAAACGACTCGACCCGCCTCTTCGATTGGCCGCGCCAGATCACGGCTGCGGAGCGCAAGTCCCTGCTCGCCGGAGGGCTCGGCTGGATGCTGGACGCCATGGACGTGATGCTGTATTCGCTGGTGCTCACTTATCTGATCCGCGAATTCTCCATGGACACACGCACGGCCGGTTTTCTGAATTCCCTCACTCTGGTGGCGTCCGCCATTGGCGGGCTGTTGTTCGGTGTAGTGGCCGACCGCATCGGGCGCACGCGTTCCTTAATGGTGTCGATCTTGGTTTATTCCCTGGCCAGCGCGGCTTGCGCGTTTTCGCACTCGGTCACGCAATTAGCGGTGTTTCGTTTTGTGCTCGGCCTGGGCATGGGCGGCGAATGGACCGCCGCCGCCGCGCTCATCGCGGAAACATGGAGGCCGGAACACCGCGGGAAGGCGCTAGGGCTGATGCAATCGGCGTATGCGATCGGCGAAGCGATTGCCGCCCTCGTGGTACGGTTGGTGCTGCCAAACTTTGGCTGGCGCGCGGTTTTTCTGGTCGGCGTTCTGCCTGCGCTTCTGGTGTTCTGGATTCAATCCAGCGTGCCGGAACCAGCCCTCTGGAGCGATCGCCGGCTGGTCCCCACGGATCGGCCACCGCTCCGACGCCTGCTCTCTGGCAAAGTTCTGCGCACCGGACTCCTCGCAACGACGATGAATACTTGCGCCCTGTTCGGATACTGGGGCTTGTTCACGTGGATCCCTGCGTACTTGTCTCTCCCACCGGCGCAAGGCGGCCGCGGTCTCAGCTTGGTCAAGACAACGACGTTCTTCCTGGTGCTGTGCGCAGGAAAATTCGTAGGATACGCGGCGTTCGGCTTTCTCGCCGATGCATGGGGCCGCAGAAAGCCTTATTTCACCTACCTTCTAATTGCCGCCGTGCTGGTGCCAATCTACGGAATGACCAGCCGCCCCACCTTACTGCTGCTTCTCGGGCCACTTGTCGCTTTTTTTGGAACGGGATTTTTTTCGGGATACGCCGCGATCGCCAGCGAAATTTTCCCCGGCGAAATCCGCGCGGCGGCCATGGGTTTGAGCTACAACGTTGGGCGCGGGGTCTCGGCGGTCGCACCGTTCGCGGTCGGGGCCTTGGCCATTAAACACGGCATTGGTCCAGCTTTCATGCTTCAAGCGAGTGCTTTCTTTGTCGCCGCGATGCTTTCTTTGATGCTGCCGGAAACCCGCGGGAGTCGCTTGACGTAGGCTAGGCGACAGCAAAGCGGGCCGCGGACAAGGCACCGCCGGCATGGAGGGTAAAATTCAGCGCCGTATACGGGGCGCGCGCCAGCGTTTTCTGAAAATCGAGACTATCGACATACAAACGTTTAGGCACCCGCCGCGTCAGGATGCTCACTTGCAGCGGTTCCCTTCGGAATGGATAGGGACCCAGCGAAACCGCATTTGGCCCGTCCGGGCGCAGATCCCAGTCGACTTCGCTGCCCTGATCATCTACCGGAACGTTCTCGATGGTCGCGTCGTGCGGCGCGCCGCTCATGCAAAAGTAGAGCGAAAGACGGTCCAGGGCTTCGAGCCGCCGAGAATT
>WNFB01007547.1_pt1 | contig 18230 bp, 18 predicted proteins | sample 5400501 | NCBI WGS metagenome assembly WNFB01 (sample SAMN13153341, study PRJNA577476) | soil metagenome | isolation source: 200 cm saprolite under Douglas fir tree site 2 hole 1 | place: USA:California | collected 2015-04-18 | reverse complement strand
CCGATCGCCTGACGATTGCTCGCTTGGAACACGTCGCTGCCTCACTGCAATCGGAGATGACCTCGCTCTGATAAACTGATCAATTCTTCCTCAAAAGAGTCTTCGGGCAGGCTTCCTCCAAACAAGTGCGGTTGTAGTGCGCATATTACCTCACCCAGGATCCCCGTACCGCTTCCCTGAAAATCCCCGTACTGCCTTCCTGCTATTCAGGTACTTTCCACGATGGAAAGCCAGTCTTTTTCGGGCATACTGCTGGTGACGGTTGGAATCACACCATATGACAACCGCACAGATGAAAAGCATGCAAGCAGAAAAAGGAGAAAAAGACATGACAACACAACAGACTATCGATCAGGCAAAGGCCGATGCATTCGTGGGCAAAGTGCTGGCTGACACGGCTGCCCTGGCTGTAACGGTGATGTCGAGCATCGGCGACCGTCTCGGCCTCTTCAAAAGCCTGGCACAACAGGGACCAGCCACCAGTGTTGAGCTGGCGGACCGTGCCCACATCAACGAACGCTACGCACGCGAGTGGCTCGGTGCGATGGCCTGCGCCGGCTACCTGGAGTACGACCCGGCAACTCGTCGCTTCACCCTCCCACCTGAGCACGTTCCAGTTCTCGCCCAGGAAGGCGGTCCGGTCTTCTTCGGTGGCGTCCAAGAGGAGATAGTCGGATTGGCAGGACCGGTCAACCAACTGATGCAGGCCTTCCGCAGCGGCGGTGGCGTCCCGATGGAGGCCTATGACCCAAGCACCTGGGAAGGCCTGACACGCTTTACCAATGGCTGGTTTGAGAATCTGCTCGTGCCGGTGTGGCTGCCAGCCATGCCAGATGTCCAGACGAAACTGGAACGTGGGGCCCTGGTTGCCGATGTGGGCTGTGGGCACGGAAAGGCGTTGATCAAACTTGCCCAGTCCTACCCGCTGTCGCGCTACGTGGGCTACGACAGCTTCGCTCCATCCATCCAGCAAGCCACGGCCAACGCCCAGGCAGCAGGCGTGGCAGATCGGGTGCGCTTCGAGCAACGGGACGTGTCAGAGGGACTGCCTGAGCAGTACGATGTGATCACCACCTTCGATGTTGTGCATGACGCGGTCAACCCACGTGGGTTGTTACGGGCCATCCGCAATGGACTGCGACCTGGTGGGCGCTATGTGTGCCTGGAAATCAACAGTTCAGACAAGCTGGAGGAGAACATCGGGTTGCTCGGGGCTTTCTTCTACAGTGTCAGCGTGCTCTACTGCATGACCTCGTCGCTCGCCCATCATGGGGAAGGGCTGGGCACCGTCGGCATACCAGAGTCGAAGATGCACGAACTGTGCGCGGAAGCGGGGTTCAGCCATGTGCGGCGGGTCCCGATGGAGAACCCGTTCAATATCCTCTATGAGATCACGCCGTAGTGGAATTCGAGATCGGCTTGATCACCTCCCATCGCTTGTACTTTCAAGAAATATCCCTTATGATCCAAATGGGGCTGATGCTAACTCCGGGGTCAGCCCCCGCATGATGGACATCCACTCTTTCGCAAAGGGCGGAAAGGAAGTGGCCTGGAACCCTATTTGTGCGATGAGAAGAACCGGAACAGCGATGGAGGAGAAGCATGACGAACACGCTAAAATTGATGTGTGTGCTGGCTCACCCTGACGACGAATCGTTGGGGACTGGCGGCATCTTAGCACGGTACGCAGCCGAAGGTATTGAGACGTACCTGGTGACGGCAACTCGTGGAGAACGTGGCTGGCTCGGCAACTCGGAGGAATATCCAGGAGCGGAGGCACTGGGCAAGATACGCGAAGCTGAGTTACTCGCAGCTGCCAGAGTGCTTGGAATCCGTCGCGTCGAGTTCCTGGATTACATCGATGGCGAGCTGGATCAAGCACATCCTGCCGAGGCTATAGCCAAGATTGTCGGGCATATACGCCGCATCAAGCCAGATGTTGTAGTGACCTTCGGTCCAGATGGCGCGTATGGGCACCCAGACCACATTGCCATTTCGCAGTTCACTACTGCTGCCATCGTCGAAGCCGCTGACGCAAACTCTTTGTACTTCAGAGACCTGGCTTCGCATTGTGTCTCGAAGCTGTACTATATGATAGCAACAAAGGAGTTGTCGCAGGTATATCAGTCCGTCTTCGGTCACCTGGTCATGTCCATTGATGGTGTGGAGCGCAGTGAAGTTGCCTGGCCTGACTGGGCCATCACGACGCGCATTGAGACCTGGCACTATTGGCATACCATCTGGCAAGCGGTGCGCTGTCACCGGACACAACTGCCTGCGTACCAGGCGCTTGAGCAGGTGTCAGAGGAGCAGCACAGAATCTTGTGGAATTCCCAAACGTATTATCGCGCTTTTAGCCTGGTCAATGGGGGACGGATGGTCGAGCAAGATCTGTTTGAGGGATTGCGCTAAATTGACAACAAAAGCCCCTACCTCTCCAACCTGTAAAACAGAATATGGTATTATTTACCATAGGACACGCTCAAGCAGACAACAGCATCAGGGAGAGAGCAATGGCACAACGCAAATACTCAGTTATGAGTGTCGAAGACTACCTGGTACTCAACAGGAACAGCAAAGACACACGCTACGAATATCTCGATGGTGAAATACGAATGCTAGCCGGAGGAAGTCCTGATCACTCCATCATCATCGCCAATCTGACAGCCGCGATCAAGGGACCACTCAAGGGCAGCCAACGCCGTGTCTACAATTCCGATGTTCAACTAAAGCTTTCCGAAAAGCGCTACGTCTTCCCCGCTATCACGATCAGTTGCGATGAGCGCGATAGAAACCAGAAAGAAACGATACGCTATCCCCGCGTCGTCGTCGAGGTGTTATCTCCCACCACAGAAGCTACCGACAGAGGCAAAAAAGCAGCCTACTATCGAGCATGTCCAACGATACAAGAATACGTGATGGTTGACTCCGAAGAAATCTTCGTAGAAGTTCATCGCCGCGAAGAGGGAAGATGGACAATCAATACCTTCGAACTAGGAGACACCATCACACTAGAAAGTCTTGGCATCCAGTTCCCTATCGAAGACGCTTATGAAGGAGCAAGTCTTATTTACGAACCATAGAAGGTTGGAGAAGAGGTTTTCAATGCGTGCTCTGGTTTATCAGAACAACATGCTACAGCTTGAGAAGAGCTATCGACGGCCTGACCTACAACCAGGGGAAGCCCTCATCAAGGTCCTCCAAGCCGGTATCTGCAACACAGACCTGGAGATTGTGCGTGGCTATATGAATTTCCAGGGTGTGCTGGGACACGAATTTGTCGGAATTGTCGAGGCCGTACACGAAGGCTCAGGAGCAACTGCTCTCACCTCCTTGATTGGCAAGCGTGTTGTTGGCGAGATTAACGCTGCCTGTCATCGTACTGATTGCCTCTACTGCCAGCGCGGCATGCCTACCCATTGCCCCAATCGCACGACACTGGGTATCGTCAACCGCGACGGGGCCTTCGCCGAGTTTCTGGTGCTGCCCACGAGAAACCTGCACCTGGTGCCCGATAACGTGAGCGATGAAGAAGCTGTTTTTGTGGAGCCACTGGCGGCCAATTTCGAGATAGTGGAGCAGGTCCATGTGAAACCAACCGATTCCGTCGTTGTGCTAGGTGACGGCAAGATGGGCCAGCTGGCAGCCCAGGTACTGGTATTGAGTGGTTGCGAGGTAATGATGGTGGGGAAACATGAAGAGAAACTGGCGCTGGTGGAGAAACGTGGCGTGCGTACCTATGTGCTTGATAATGCTCAAAGTTTCACGTTAGAGAATGGGCGAAATGTAGACCTGGTTGTGGAGTGCAGCGGATCGGCGCAAGGCTTGGAGTTGGCGCTGCGCCTGGTCAGGCCGAGGGGGACCATTATCCTAAAAAGTACAGTGGCTGATATGAGCAAGCTACACCTGGCTCCCATTGTGATCAATGAGATTCGCGTGCAAGGATCACGCTGCGGCCCATTTGCCCCAGCGCTGCGTGCGTTGAGCCAGAAGCTTGTCAATGTGAGTTCGCTGATCAGTGCACGCTATAGTTTGGATGATGGGCTGGCGGCGTTTGAGCATGCAGGGCAAAGGGGAGTGTTGAAGGTGTTGGTGCGGGTATAGCCCTGTTATTGTAAGACCCTTTGGCAACTGGCAGAACAATCATCGCGGGAACACTGGCCGCATTTCGGTTGGTAATCAATGACCTTTCCCAATCGATCAAACTCAAAATGACAGCAGTCCAGCAACATGATCTTCAGTTTCTCTCGTGCGCGTTGCACTCGCGATTTTGCCCCAGAATAGGAGAGACCCAGCCTTTCTGCCAGTTGCCTCTGGGTAAGTCCTTCATATTCAGTGACACTCCGCCGCCACGTTGTGCGTGGCGCGGCTTCTCAGCGATACACTTTCTCTCGCTGAGCTACGCGGACGTGCGGCCCAAACCGCATGCCCGTGGGCGGTGCCATAGCGCCAACTACTGGACCGCAGTCCAGATACTTTCGTCGGATGTTGACCGCTCCCACGCCATCGCGATGCCAGGTGAAACGGCACTGCTTGTTCGTGCAGTGGAACACACGCCCCTGTGGCTTGCTCTTGCGCTTATGCCCACAGACGGGACAGGTTTTCGAGGTGTAGCTTTCCTCTTGGAGGGCTACCACCATGCCAAGCCGTTCAGCCTTGTACGTGAGCATGTGACGGACATTCCCATGCGACCACTGGTGGAGTTTCTGGTTCTGCTTGGAGCCAACATCCAAATCCTGCCGGATATCCCTGACATCGCCTAATGTGCATCCAGCAGTCAGTATATTTACGACGTATAGAACGTATGTTTGACACCTCCTGTTATTCGTTGTAGAATAGAATAAATGTTCTGATTCTAGGACGAAAGGGATCTATGTAATGAAAGTACAACGGGTTCGCCTTCCTGAGACCGGTTGCTTCTCCTGGGTAGTGCTCGATGACAACCACGTGCCAATTCACCCCATTCTGAGCTACCTTAAGTTCCTTCACGACTTGGATCGCTCTCCTTACACGATCAGGGCTACTGCACATCACTTGAAGCTGTTTTGGGAGTACTTGCGCGATGCCCATTTAGATTGGACCGAGGTCGATGTTGCACAACTTGCAGCATTCATCACCTGGTTGCGTCGTCCCGATCCGAGTATGATCTCCCTTGAATTTCAGGACGCCAGACGCACCAATGCTACCATCGACCAGATATTGACCGCTGTTCATGCCTTCTACGACTTTCAAATCCGTATGAAGACGGTTCCCGATCTCCCCCTTTACCAGTTTGTGATGATGCCTCACCGCCAGTACAAGCCTTTCTTACACGGCATTGCCAAATCCAAGCCAACCCGGGTACGCATAGTTTCGGTCAAGCGAGAGAAGCGGCTTGCCAAGACATTGCCAAAGGATCAGGTGCAACAACTTCTTGATGCCTGTTCCCACGTGAGAGATCGGTTCCTTGTGGCGTTATTATACGACACGGGTATGCGCATAGGCCAGGTACTCGGCCTCCGTCACGAGGATGTTCTTGTCGAGGATGGAGCGATCCGGATTGTCCCTCGTGATGATAATGTGAATGGAGCCAGGGCGAAACGGCGAGAATCCTACCTGGTGTATCCATCACGTGAGATCATGGGCCTCTACGTTGAATACCTGATCTCAGACCTGGGGGCGCTGGAAGCCGATCACCTCCCAGATTATGTTTTTGTTAATCTGTGGGAAGGTGAGATAGGTCGTCCCATGACATACGCCGCTGTGCGATCCCTGTGTCTCCGTCTTGGCAAGCGCATCAGCAAGAAAGCGCAATTCACAGAAATTGTTCACTTTACTCCTCATCAACTCAGACATACCAGAGCTACAGAATGGATTCGTGATGATAAGCTACCCTTGCCAACTGTCTCGCGTCTCCTGGGGCATGCTAGTATTCAGACAACTTACGACACTTACATTCATCTCACGGATGAAGACACGCGGGCTGAGCTAGAGAAAGCAAGAAAGAGAAGCAAAGATGAACAGTGAACCGGCTTCATGGTCAGAAGAGAAGCAGAAAAAACTACAAGATTTCCTTACAGGATTTTGGGCACAGGATGATTGGCCTGTGCCAAGGAAAAGTGATGGGGCGCATTTGCACTTCCGATTTACCTGCCTTTCAACCCCTCTCAATGTGGAGTTGAAATATGCTCTGTGGTCCAAGTTTGCGCAAGGAGAGTGGAAATTTGATCGAAATCACGGCGAAGATTGCACCGCACTCACCTATCTCATCCAGTGGCTCAATCAAGTCACACCAAACGCGCCTTCTCTTTTGGTGAAGCCCTTAGCCCAATGGGAATTATCTTTGCGCACATACCTCATGCAGACAAAGCGATATCGACAAGGGAAAACGAAATTGTTACGTTCTACGCAGGAGTATGTGACGTATGCGAGAGAAGATCCTAGAATTTTACTCTTTCGCCAGATTTACAAGAGAATTCAGGATGCCTACGATGACCGCGAGGAAACGGAAAAAGACCTGTGGGATATCCGAAAATTAGGGGGGCGAATCAACCCTACGCGTCCCCGCGAAACCTTGAACTTTACCCCCATTACGCAACCCTGGCTTCGGCAGCTGGCCAAAACCTTTGCTAAGTACAACCTAGCCACACACAGTGCTAGCGACTGTGTACACAAAATCAGTGATCTTCATATTTTTTCCCAGTTTCTTGCACATGATTTCCCTGCGCTGAAACTGCGAGACATTGATCGTCCATTGATTGTGCGCTACATTTCGTACTTGCAAGAACGGGGCTACTCGGATAGTCGAAGAAATCGCCTGCTTGTCAACCTCAGAACTATCCTCACAACCTGTGCCTACACGCTCTACCTGGAAGAAGTTACTAAAGAAGATATCATTTTCAACGAAGACTTTGTTAAGGAGAAGCTGATTCATCCGCGCGAACTGCCTGAAGAAGTCCTCACTCAAGTCAAACAACACCTCAACGAACTTCCCACTGTTATCTTACGCATGGTAGTGATCAATTTGTCTTGTGGCTTGCGTATCGGTGAGCTATGCACGTTACCATTAGACTGCATTTTTCAAGATAGCCAGGGAAGATGGTACCTCCAGTTGTATCACTCCAAAGGAAACAAGGAGCACGTCCTTCCGCTGGTAGATGAGGTAGTTGTCGGTACCATACAAGCTCAGCAGGAGGATATCAAACGACAAGGGGAAGTTACCTCTCCGTTCCTCTTTCCCAGCCCGCGATCACCTAAGAAACCCTATCAGCAGGTCATGTTTGCTACGCACATGAATGCATGGGCAGTCAAAAACGGAATTCGGGACCGCAATGATGTGTTGTTTCGCTTCCAATCTCACCAATTCCGTCATACCGTAGCAATGGGCTGGCTCCATGATGGGGTTCCTCTTGATGTAATTCGCCGTTTACTGAACCATGGCTCTATCAAGATGACCGAACGATATGCGCGCCGACGTGATGAGGCTGTGCGAGCAGAACTTGAGAAGGTACACCGCATGCGCAAAACGGTTGACTACCAGGGACGCATTGTGGTCGGCGACCCAAGAGCGAATGACCTTGAGGTACAAATGACTCGCAAGGGGATACGTGGTCAGACGCTTCCAGTCGGCGGCTGAGGACGACTCGTCGTACGTGGTCCGTGTGATCACGCTAACAAGTGTTTGACCTGTCCGTTTTGGTTGACATCCACCGACGATCTGCCAGCGCTCAAGTCATTTTACGAGCGAGCCATTCGTTTGAAGCAGCGGGCTGTTGAGACGGGAAGCCAGATAGTTGTCACACAGCAGGACCATATCATCCCTAACCTGGCGCTGCGCATTAAGAGCCTGGAAGACACGAGCATGGACGGAACTCTATGTCTAGACGACGTGCTCGGTCAGTTGCACGCAGACCTTGCCGAGGCAGAAAGCGCGTTGGACGAGGCACGGTCAGCAGGGCTGCTGCTGGCAGCCAAGCACCTGGAACGACCGATCACCGAACTCAAGGCAAGAATCGCTGCACTGGAGGAAACCCCATGACACACAATGTTCCACAAAATCTCATTGAACGCTACCTTGGGCTGGAGTCCCTTGAGGTCACCGAGGAGCTGCTTGATTTGTGCGGAGCGACTGTCGACATGCGGGCGTTACCCCTGCTGAAACGGCGGCTCTGTGAAGAAGAAGCACAGGCGCCAATGCTCGAGGCGAGAGGGTACATCCGTATGCGAGAAAAGAGCGAGCAACTCATCGCGTGCCTCAAACCACTCATTACGGTATTGGAGGATAACGATGAAGCGCCAAGCTAACACCTGGCAACGCAACATTGAAGGGTTGCGCAGAAGTGCCCAGATCAAAGCAGAAGAGACCAAGCAACGAGCGGAGGAGGCGATCACCCTCCTACTCAAGGAACGGCGCCCGATTAATTTCACCACCGTGGCCGAAACAGCACAGATCTCAACGGCGTGGCTGTATGCGCATGAGGAGATCAAGCTGCGCATCATCCATTTGCGTTCCCAACAAGCACCATCAGCCCGGGTCAAGATTCCAACGAGGGAGCAAGCGTCCGGTGCCTCCAAGGATGCCATGATCGCTGCCCTAAAGACACGCGTCCGTGAGCAAGCTGACAAGATTCGCGAGTTACAACAGCAATTGGAGGTGGCCTATGGATCACTCTACAAGCGGTAAGCACGTGCGCAAAAGAAAAGGAGAGCTATCGATGCATTGGGGCCTCTGTCTCTCACTAGTCCCCCAACAGACACAACCCCATGCTGCTGGCGCTGTTGGGTGCTCGACAAACATAACTGGTCTTCAACAGAAAGGAGAGACAGTCTGGCGCGTCATCGTCTGTGCAACCTGATCGAACATCTTGCTGGCACGGAGAAAGAGAGGCTCTTGAGAAATCCTGAGACGCAGCCGGATGCTGAACCGCTACCCATCACACAATCGTGACACGTCGTGTTATGATCTAATCGTGACAGTAACCTGTCACGATTATTGGAAAGTGAGTCTCTGATGAGCAACGTCGAAACAGAAGCTCGGTGCAAGTCCTGTGGTCGCCCAGTAGTGCAGATACCTGGACGTCGGAAGCGAGAGTTCTGCAATGCGGTTTGTCGGCAGCGATATCACCGCAAGCACGAGCGACCACAAGCCAGCGTGGGTGCTGAGCAAGCAACGCCTGGAGCCCTGCAAGAGCAGCTTGCTGCGCTGCAGGAAGAGAACACTGCCCTGCGTACGACCATACAGACACTCTTAAACTTCCATGAGAAGCTACGGGACGTGAAGGAGATGGCTCGCACAGACACCCAGGCCCGCCCTTTCAAGGCCTGGCTGAAGCAGGCGCGCGCGTATGCCGAAACCCCGTTTGGCCAGCGATTTCTTGAGAAGAATATGGGCATGTCGCCGCGTAGCTCTCGTGGCAGGTATCAGGATGCGATGAGGCGAGCAGGATTCCCGCCAGAGGAGAAGGAGATGTTCCAGGAGGCCTGGGAAGCGATGCTCTGGCAGGAACTGTTCAGGGTCAAATACGTGACAATACGTGACACCATTGAACATGCAATGGCGACCCTGTGCGCAATGTCCTTACGGCCCTGTGATACAATACAGGAGACAAAGAATGCTCAACGGCTTCTTTGTGAGCATATCTACAACGTGTACAGCAAGGTGTCAAAAGGGGTGAGCGGGACCGCGGTCAAGATTTATCGCCAATGACTACGGTTTGCACGCCGTCTTCATACAGCGTGGAAACGAGCCGTGAAGTCTGCTTGTGTTCAATATCCCGTATTTGGTTCTTCAGTTTCTTGAGTTGCTTTTTCTTCGACTTGATGAGCTTCTTTCTGCGACGAGCACCCTTCTTCTTTCTATCGATCTTCTTGCTGAGATGCTCGCCGAGCTTGTTGCGGTATTGTCTCTTGGAGCGTAGATGCCGCCCATTGAGAATGTGCGTCTGCTCTCCATCATGAGAGACCGCCATGTGGATCTCGCCCAAATCGATACCGGCCACCTTCGAACCTCTGGCGCTAGCATGAGGCTCAACCTCATAGGTAGCAATAGCTTCATATTGTGTGCCCGTCCAGTGGATCACTATCGTCTTAGGCAAATCCCACGGCCAATCGAGGACAAACGGATCGTTGCCTTTGCCATTGGACAAACGTAACGTCCCATCCGCCAAGCTCATCGCAGAGCGTTTGTACTCGATGCGGAAGTACCACTTGCGCTTCCTGGGTGGATGCGCATCGGGATCGCCCAACTTTTTGCGCTCCCGCCACGACTTGAGACTAGCAAAGAAGGCTTGTACCGTCGCATCGGACGTATGGGCGTGCAGCTTCTTGGAGGTGAAGAGGCGCATCAGGTGCTTGGGCTTGAGCCAGATGCCCTTTTTGTGAACCGTGCGCCAGAAAAACACCAGCGTCTGACTATAGAGCAGGCCGCACTCATGAGCAAGTTCATCGAGTTGGGCGGTCTTGCCGATGTGGACGCGCCGGACGTGGTACATCTGCTCGTTCCTCCTCTGTAGCAACGCGATGAATGGCAAAACGCACCGCTGCCGCATCACTATCCAGATGATAGTGTGTGCGAATGGCCGTGAGCCATGCTTTGTCTTGCTCATCCAGGTAAATGCTCATTCGTTTCTTACTCATGCATCAATTATACGTCATACTGATGCACATTGTCAAGGGCTAAAGCCCTTTCACTGTCATGACCATATGCATTCATCCTTCTTCGGCCCTATACTTGTCGTCCCCCAATTGTACACCATTTCGCGCTAAACGAAATCGCTTTTGACGAACGAGAAAATGGGGGCCATGTTCTTCCGACAGAAAGACGGGAAATTGCCCAAAGGGACGCAAGGCTCTTTAACAGACCTCCTGCAGCCGCTCCCCTGGTTTCTTCTCATGAAACATCATATAATTGTATCAAAGTAAATTGGTACAACTTGAGCGAGGGAATATAGCATGAAACAGCGCGTCCTTTTTCTCTGTACACACAATTCAGCCCGTTCCCAAATGGCGGAAGGCTTCTTGCGGCATCTTGGAGGAGATCGATTTGAGGTGTTCAGTGCCGGCACGGAAGCGACCCAGGTACGTCCTCTGGCTATTCAAGTCATGGCCGAGCTGGGCATCGATATCTCCGGCCAACACTCAAAGACACTGGATCGCTACGTGAATGAACCGTTTGATGAGGTGATTACGGTTTGCGATACAGCAGCAGAGGTATGCCCGGTCTTCCCAGGTGCGGTTCATCGCCGGCATTGGTCATTTGAAGACCCTTCAAAGGCCACTGGCAGTGAGGCTGAACAATTCGCGGTATATCGTCGTGTGCGTGATGAAATTCGGACACGGATTGAGCATGAGTTATTGTAAGGAAGAGTGCTGGGACCACCTCCGCCCGCTCCTGCCGCCCCAGAATTAGAATGATTTTCGCCCTTTATTTCCCTATGGGACGAGCGTTTATAATCTGTAAAGAGAGCAACGTCTTTGTGCCGGTCAAAGGAGCGAATGGTATGGTTGCTAATCATCGTTACTGTTCCAGTTGTGGTGGTGCCAATTCGCCAGACGACGCAACCTGCTTCGCTTGCGGGCAATCTCTGAAAACTACCTTGCCCCTCCCGGCAGAACCTACTATCACCAATCGTCTGCTCAAAGAGCGCTACCGTATCCTTGCTGAAGTGGGCAAGGGAGGGTTCGCTATCGTCTACAAGGCACAGGATACGCAATTTGGCAATCAACTCGTAGCCATCAAGGAAATACGACTGAGTGGCCTGAGACCACAAGAGGTAATCACCGCTACCGAGGCCTTCAATCGAGAGATGCTGTTGCTGTCTGACTTGAGACATGCCAACCTTCCCCGTATCTACGATCATTTTGCCGACGCCGAGTGCTGGTACTTGATTATGGATTTCATCGAAGGCAAAACGCTGGAGCAGTACCTGGACGAAGTAGGCGAAGCGTGTTTCCCGATAGAAGAGGTACTCAATATCGGTATCCAGCTCTGCACCGTGCTTGACTACCTGCACACGCGCCAGCCACGTATCATCTTCCGCGATCTGAAGCCGACGAATATCATGCTCACTCGCAACGGACAGCTATTCCTGATTGACTTTGGCATTGCCCGCCGTTTCAAGCCAGGTCAGGCCAAAGATACCATCCCTTTCGGCTCCCCAGGCTATGCCCCACCAGAACAGTACGGCAAGGCACAGACGACTCCCAGTGCCGATATCTATAGCCTGGGTGCGACACTGCACCAACTCCTCTCTGGTAGCGACCCCACACAGACGCCATTTAACTTTGCACCACTGCAATGGCAGGACCAACCGCTACTTGCTCGACTGGAAACGTTGGTCTTGCAGATGCTGGGGATGGACCCCAACACCAGGCCCGACAATATCGCCGTGGTCAAACAGCAGTTGCAGGATATTGCTGCCCAGTGGGCCAACCGCTATAAGGGAGGCTTGCAGGCGCAGATTCCCCGATCGTATAAGTATCAACCGACAGGCATTGCCTGGCAAGATAATACAACTGCATCGCCTGGGTCTACACCTTTCGCGGTAGCAGGGCAGATGATCCTTTTGAGACAACCAGCCTCAACCGCAGGTGCATCATTCGTAGTGCCAGGACCTGTAATGCCGGGGAGTGCTCCGATCCCCATGCCTCAACGCAATGGGGCGGCAATTGCCAGTCTAGTCCTGGGCATTCTTAGCTTTTGTCTATTACCAATGCTCTGCGTTTTCGCTCCTGTTCTCTTTTTCATCCAGCCTTTAGTTTCTTTTTTTCTAGCGGTATTGGTTCTTCTGGTTATTCTTACGCCGACCCTGGCAGTTATCTTTGGGCATATTGGGCTACATCGTGTACGCAAGCATGCTAACCTGAAGTCGAGTAAAGGTATGGCGGTTGCAGGTATGGCACTAGGCTACGTTTTCATTGCTCTCTTTATAGCCTTTCCACTGCTTATTTTCCTCATTTTCTTCTTTTCTTGATCCTTCCGGACGTGACTATTGCCCCTACTGCGGGCCAGGGCTTTTCGAAAGTCGAATGAACAAGCATCACGGCTGAAACCAAAAGTCGTTTGTGTCAGATCATTGGTACCGAAACTGACGAAGTCCGCCACCGTCGCAATCTGGTCGGCGGTCAGCGCTGCCCTCGGCAGCTCGATCATCGTGCCGTCAGCCCTCCAAAGGCGGTGAAAGCGAACGCACATGCGGCAGCATGGCCGTGGCCTGCGAAAGGAACTGCTCCCGTATGTGCTCATCAGGTACGTTGGCAGCAAGTTCCTCGATGAGCGCTCGGGCAGCCGAGAAGGTTTGCTCGGCTTCTTCCTGGCGTGCCTGGGTCTGATAGAGCTTGCCCAGGGCAACGCAAATGCGCCAGAGCACTGGTCGCAGCCCTTGTGCCTGCGCAGTTGCTTGCGCAGCTCGCAGCATTGTTTCGGCTTCCGCTGTCCGCTGAAGCGCCGCCAAAGCCTCACCCCGCAGTTTCCAAAGGCGGGGGATGACATGCTCGTCGGACATGTTCGCAGCGGACGCGATCAGCCGATCGGTGATGTCCAGTGCCAGGCCAGGATCACTGCGAGCCAGGGCCAGTTCGACGCGCGCAGCCCAGACGAGCCGCTGCCCGATGGTTTGCATAGCGGCATCAGCTTCCAGCGCGGCAGCCAGGATCGAGTCAGCCTTCGCGAGGTCGTGTTGCAGGATGAGCACCTGAGCAAGAAATCCCGAGACGATGCGCATCCAGTTCCATGAACCGACCCCCTGTGCCAGTGCAAGCGCCTGTTCAAGATGGTGCTGCGCCTCTGGAAGCGCGAGCAGATCGAGATATAGCACGCCTACTTGCCAGTGCGCTGCAGTGAGCCACTGAAGATGCTCGATCTGTTGGGAGAGAGCAAGGCTCGCTTGCGCCATCTCCAACGCCCGGGCGTACTCCCCTCGTGGACCCAGGTAGTGTGCCAAGGCAAAGAGTGCATAGGCTTCGGCGGAGCGCTGACCAATCTCACGTGCAGTCTGCAGAGCCAGTTCGCCCAAGTGGAGGGACTGGGCGAAACTGGTCGGGGCGGACACCATCGTCTCGGTTTCATACCCCCCACCTTCGCTGAGTGCCATCAATGTCGCCAGGCTAGAAGTCAACCCCTGGCGGTTATCAAGCTGCTGGAAAAGGGCAACAGCTTGCTGGTAATAGGTGGTTGCTTGCAGCAGATCACCCCCAAGGGTAGTCGTCATGCCCAGCAGATCGTATGTTTCGGCGAGTCCCCGTGAATCTTGCGTCTGTTGAAAAAGCGTGAGCGCCTCCTGATGGTATTGCAGGGCTTGGTGGGGCTGTTCGATATTCGCATGCCAGTTGCCCAGGCGGTTGAGGCTGTGAGCCAGGGTGAGCGGATCGTCCATGTGACGAGCTAACGCAAGTGCCTGCTGAAAATAGTTGCCTGCCTGGGCATAATCACGCTGCGCCCACAGAAAGCCCAGGTCCATCAAGGCTTGCCATTCTGCGTGACGCTCTCCAGCTTCGCGGGTCATCCGCAGCATAGTCTCATAATCCAGACGCGCCCGCTCAAAGTCTCCCTGGGTCTCGTAGGCCTGTCCGCGCAGACGATACAATGTTGTAGGGGGTGGAATCGATCCGCGCTGTGTAGCATCCAGAGCGCGCGTAAAATGCTCGATGGCGGCATGCTGGGCGTACATCGCTTGTGCCTGCTCTCCGGCACGCTGCCCATAGGTCACCGCTTTCTCCCAGGCCCCTGCTTCAAAGAAATGGTAGGCCAGGTCCCCCAGAAATGCATCAAGGGACGAGGCAGAGAGGCGCTCCAGCGTCTCGGCAATGCGCCGATGTAGCAGGCGCCGTCGAGGCGGTCGTAGCTCGGCATAGGCCACCTCGCGTATCTTGGCATGGCTGAAGTCGTAACGCTCTCCCTGCACTTCATGCAGGATGCGCCGCTGCCACAGTTCATCCAGCTCCTCCAGGAGCTTGTCTTCCTCCCGCTTGCTCGCCTGCGCCAGCAACTCGAAGCTGAAGGCACGCCCGATGACAGCAGCTAAAGTCACCAGTTCCCGTGCCTCTGGCGAGAGCTTCGCGAAGCGTGCCGTAATCACCGCCTGGATGGCGGGCAGCACTCGCCCCGCCTGCAGACCCCCTGGCTCCGTTTGCGCCTGCCCTTCCCTGGCTTCGTCCTGCTCGTGTACCATACGCATCGTCTCCACAACGAAGAGGGCGTTGCCTTCCGTCTCCTGGTACAAGCGGGTGGCTGCATCCGGATCGAGGTCGTGACCAGCGAACTGGGAAGCCAGAGTGGCGGTTTCGGCTGGCGAGAGTCCTTCCAGGGCGAGCTGGGTGAGCTGTCCTTCACGACGCAGCGCTGCCAGCCAGGATTGCAGGGGATGCTCGTCGGTCAGTTCTTCAGCACGCAAGGTGCCCACGATGAGCAGGCGGGCGGTCGGGTCGAAGCGCAAGAGGTAGTGCAGCCATGCGAGAGTCTCCTGGTCACACCACTGCAGATCATCCAACAGCAGCAGCAAGGGTTGGCGCGCCGCCAGAATCGCGCGGGCCAGGGCTTCAAAGAGTTGTTGCCGCTGCCAACTCTCGGTCAGCGGACTGGGTGGTGGGAGGCCAGGGTGTTCCACCAGAATCTGGGGCACGACGCGAGCCACTTCAGTTAACCAAAGCATCGGTAGGCTTGACCAGCATGAACGTATGGCTTCTGCACGCAGCCAGAAGCCGACAGGCGCATAGGCCAATTCACCTTCAACCGCATAGCAAGCGGCCCGGGCCGCAGAGAGGTCTTGCTGCGTAACCCAGCCGAAGAGTTCCTCGGCCAGTCGCGTTTTGCCGATGCCCGCTTCCCCAGAGAGCACGAGCAGGTGGGGGCGTCCAGTGCTCGCGCTCTGCCAGACAGCCTGGAGCCGTAGCCATTCCAGTTGGCGTCCCACCAGTGGCGTGACGTGAGCCAGTCCCTTCCCCATCGGCTCTGGCTGGAGGCTTTGCTGTGCCGTGTCTCCCAGCTCCTCACGTCCGAGCCCGGTCGAAGGCGTCGATGGGGGAGCCGAGACAGGTGCAGAAGAGGATCGCTTCTGGCCATCGACCGCCGGGACCGTTAAGTATGCCTGGGCGGGCTCTATTGTGGCGGGCTGGGTGTGTGGAGGCAGGGTAGGAGTAGAGATGCTTGCTTGAGCGGCACGTTGCAAGGCAGTAGCAAACTCGTGTACCGAAGCGAAGCGCTGCTTGGGGTCTTTGGCCAACGCTCGTAGCACTACCTCCTCGATGGCCGGTGAGAGCGCGGGTACCTGCTCATGCAAAGACGGAGGAGGCTGCCAGAGATGCTGGGTAACAATCTCGTAAAAAGAGCCCCGAAAGGGTGGCTTACCGCAGAGCCATTCGTAAACGAGCACACCAAGAGCATATTGGTCGCTGGCCGGGCGCGGCTTGCCTTGAATCTGCTCCGGAGCCAGGTAGAGGACGGTTCCCGCCAGCGGTTTGGCCATCTCTTGCGTGCTTGCGACGAGCGACTGCGGTGCGAGCATGGCCAGGCCGAAGTCACTGAGCAGCACCTCGTCACGGGAACTGAGCAGCATATTCTCTGGCTTGACATCCCGGTGGATCAAGCGCTGCTCATGGGCAAACTGCAAGGCAGAAGCGACCTGCTGGACGTAGCGGACAATCGTCTCAGTGGGCAAAGGAGTGTCTTTGAGATGTCGCTGGCGGAGGGTCCCTTGAGGCGCATACTCCATCACCAAAAAAGGCGTGCCATCCTCTACTGCAAAATCGAGGACACGCACAATATGGGGATGGGTCAAGAGAACCAGGGTCTGTGCTTCCTTCAAAAAGGCTTCAGCGTCCTGGTCTTTGAGTAGAGTGTGAAGCACTTTGAGGGCAGCGTGGCTCTTCAGATAGATATGCTCGCCCAGGTAGACCTCGGCAAAGCCTCCGCGTCCTAAGAACCGAAGCAAGCGGTAGTTCCCCAGTTGCTGTCCCACACGGTCTTCGCTGCGCTCAGCCATGGTTGCCTCCCTTGAGTGATGCTGACAAATAGACCCGATGAGGCTTTCTCAGCACGACAGGATCTCGCACATTCTCCTGATTGCGGAGTATAGCAGAGGAAGAGGTGCAGCACAAGGGGAAGCGGACTCAGAATTTATGACCACGCCTCAATTAGCTGGACCTGGCACCTCCGCGGAGGTGCCAGGTCCAGCTAATAATTTATTTATCCTTCTCCCCCCTCGTCAGCGCTGCCTGCGCAGCGGCCAGGCGTGCAACCGGCACGCGGAAGGGCGAACAACTGACATAGTCCAGCCCGACCATGTGGAAGAACTCGATGCTATCAGGGTCGCCGCCGTGCTCACCACAGATACCCAACTCCAGGTGATCGTTGGCTTTGCGACCTTTTTCTACAGCCATACGTACTAATTGCCCCACACCTTCGCGATCCAGCGTCTGGAACGGATTAGCCGGTAGAATCTTCACCCTGCCTTCAATCCCCGGCTCTTGCAACCCATCGACATACTTCAGCAGGAATTTGCCCTCGGCGTCGTCGCGGCTGATGCCAAAGGTCGTTTGCGTGAGGTCATTGGTGCCGAAGCTGAAGAACTCCGCCACCGTTGCAATCTGGTCGGCGGTAAGCGCTGCGCGCGGCAGTTCGATCATCGTGCCAAATTTGTACTCGATGGTACTGCCAGCCTCGGATGTGACCTCTTTAGCCACCGCCTCAAGCTGGCGACGCACCTCTTTCAACTCGTTGACGTGCCCGACGAGCGGGATCATGATCTTGGGCTGCAGTTTCTTGCCCTCCTTGGCCAATTCGCGTGCAGCTTCGAGAATGGCGCGGGTCTGCATAACGTTAATCTCAGGGAAGAGCAGTCCCAGGCGACAGCCGCGCAAGCCGAGCATGGGGTTCATCTCGCGCATTGCACCTACCGCCTCCAACATCTTGCGCTTCTCTTTGAGTTCCTGCTCATTGCCACCTTTATCCTCCAGGCGCGTCACCTCTACCAGCAACTCTTCGTAAGAAGGTAAGAACTCATGCAACGGCGGATCGATCAGGCGAATGACGACGGGGTAGCCATCGCCGGTCTTTGGGTTGACCATCGCCTCGAAGATACCTATGAAGTCGTTGCGCTGGAAAGGGAGCAACTGGTCAAGCGCCGCCTGCCGCTCTTCCTTGGTCTCCGCCAGGATCATCTTCTGCACGATCGGTAGGCGTTCCTGCTCCATGAACATATGCTCGGTGCGGCAGAGACCAATGCCTTCGGCCCCGAAGGCCACAGCGCGCCTGGCAT
>WNFB01002172.1_pt1 | contig 18232 bp, 14 predicted proteins | sample 5400501 | NCBI WGS metagenome assembly WNFB01 (sample SAMN13153341, study PRJNA577476) | soil metagenome | isolation source: 200 cm saprolite under Douglas fir tree site 2 hole 1 | place: USA:California | collected 2015-04-18 | reverse complement strand
GCGATAGGTGTAAACCTGCCTGCCATTTGCTGCGTCCCAGACCTGAACGGTGCCATCCAACGAGCTGGAGGCGATGCGCGTGCCATCGGGAGACCATACCACCATATTTACAAGGTTAGAATGGCCGCGGTAGGTGTAGAGTGTGGTCCCAAGAGATGGAGGGCTGGGAGTGGATACTTTTGGTCCTTGAAACAGAAATAGACCTCCACGAGAAAGCGCCAGTCCTGCTGTACCCGCTGCTGTCAGCCCTGCCAGCCCTACCAGTCCTATCAGGACTGTGCGCCGAGAATAGCGATGTCCGGGTCGGATTGCCGAGTAGGCAGGAGCGGAGGTATCTAGTTGAGCTGGAAAGGGAGGTGGAGTTGCGTCTGGTGGTGTAGGTAGAGAGGAAATAGAAATGGGGATCACGGGGGTAGGGAGAGGCTTGCGAGCAGATGCGGTTTCAGTTACCGGGAGCGCATCTGGTACGGCTGGCTGGAGCAGCAGAGTGGGGGGCTCTAGAATGACTGCATTTGAGCGCGGGGGAGGCGATGCTGATCCGCTGGCCTGTTCCAGTGCGTTGGCAAAGGCCCCTACGCTGGCAAAACGCTGCTGCGCGTCTTTGGCGAGCGTTGTCATCACCACTTTTTCTACCGCAGGCGCAATGCTAGGGTCCTTCTCATGCATAGGTGGAGGGGGAGTAAATAGGTGCTGGCTGGCCATCTCGCTCAAACCGCCTTCAAAAGGACGCTCTCCGGCGAGCCATTCATAGGTCATGATACCTAAGGCATATTGATCACTGGCAATGCGCGGCTTACCCTGTAGTTGTTCCGGAGCCATGTAGGCCATCGTACCAACTATTTTCTGTGTGACCTCAAGGCCTGTCGTTTGGGCCTGTTGGACGATACCGAAGTCGCTTAATAAGATTTCGTTACGTCGGCCAAGCAACACATTCTCTGGCTTAACGTCCCGGTGGATCAGCCGTTGCTCATGGGCATACTGTAAGGCATCAGCGATCTGTTTGACGTAGTATACAACCAAATTTAGTGGAATTGGATTGTGTCTTGGGTGGCGCTGGCGCAGGCTTCCGTTGGGAGCATAGTCCATGACAAGGTAGGGCGTGCCTTCTTGTACGTCATAATCAAAGATGCGGATGATATGAGGATGTACCAGGCGGGCGATGGTCTGCGCCTCGGTGAGAAAACCCGCAGCGTCTGCGTCTGTTAGATGCGTACGCAGCACCTTAACAGCAGCTTGAGTCTTGAGATAAAGATGCTCGCCGAGGTAGACATCGGCGAAACTACCCTGGCCTAGCAGGCGCACAAGGCGATATCTTCCAAGCTGTTCTCCTATTCGATGCGTCATCTCTAAACATCCTCGCAGGTATCAAGAAAACCAGATAAATAGTGACTACAACGCGTTCCATGGGACTCAAGTGAGGGGCGGGCTTTTGCGTTTTCCGCGTGGAGTCGAAAAACTTTTTTCTGCAAAACACCCCTTTTTAATAGTACATACGCTATTATTCACGGTTTTTAGTCAATGAGGTGAGGTGGTTAGCGTCATGATCCAATTGGTTCACCTCCGACGGTCAGCAAGTTTCCTTCATGTCATTTTAGTCGGGCTTCATGACTATGTCAAGCAATAGCCGCTTAGAGTTTGGAGTATATGCACAATTTGCCAACATGCCTTACGCTCTGAACGGCAGGCTGGCATGGGAAACCAGGGATCGGTTAAGGAACTAGAAGCAAAAAGGAACAAATTTAACTCCTTCTTAACCTATTCTTTACCCCCAATCCGATGGGAGAGGTATATGCTTTTGTAATGATTTATTATCCCAACACGAAGGTTTTGGAAGTGATATTATAATGGATCCCGAAAATTAGCTCATATTCTCCTCGCTTCTTTTGTCTTGACAGAGGGTCCTCCTTGTCAATGTATTACAGATTCAGTTTGTCCTAGAGGCGGGGGTATTTGTTACGTTATATTACAGCATTTAAATCGTTCTAGGAGTGGGGGATTTTTCCGATTTATTTCAAAACGGCCATAAGTTTGGGAGTGGTCGATTGGAGAGCGGCTCGTGCGGGTATTATTTGTCACACCCTATCCTATATCGCGTATCCGAGTTCGTTCCTATGGCTTTGTAACCCACCTATCCAGGCAGCATGAGGTAACAGTACTCGCCTTATGCGCAGGTGAAAGGGATATAGCAGATACGCGGGATCTACAGTGTGAAGGCATTGCCATCACAACTATACGAGAAAATCGTATTCGGAAGTTCCTTCGTAGCTTATGTGCTCTAGGTACGCAGTTGCCTCTTCAGGTGGCCTTTGACGCTGCTCCTTCTCTACGTGCCGCGATCAACGAGCAGCTCAAGTCCGGACATTTCGACCTACTCCATGTAGAATCCGTGCGTGCCCTGGGGACTTTGCCTGGCTTTGTGCCCATACCTGTGGTCTGGGATGCAGTCGACTGCATCAGTCAACTATATGAACAGGGGGCAAATTTTGGGGCTACGAGTATGATGCGGATCATTGGACAGAGAGAAGCATGGCGCGTCCGCGCCTACGAACGCTTGCAACTTCAACGCTTTCGTCATGTCCTGGTGACATCCGAGCGTGACCGTCAAGCCCTGCTCGATTTAGCCAGAGACGATGGTACTGATGAAGCCCCCTCCGGAGCGCTTGCGGAAATTACTGTACTCCCTCACGGTGTTGATCAGCACTATTTCCGACCTTACACTGGACCGAGAAGACCAGCGACACTGATCTTCACTGGCAAAATGAGTTTTCACGCGAACATAGCTGGTGTCATCACCCTGGTAGAGCGTATTATGCCTCGTATCTGGGAACAACGGCCAGATGTGCGGCTGACCATCGCGGGGAGCGATCCGCCGGCTAGAGTTCGCCGCTTAGCAGAAGACCCACGTATTGAGGTCACTGGCTATGTATCTGACCTACGGCCCTATATCGTGCAGGCTCAGATTGCGGTGAGTCCTCTACCTTACGCGGTGGGAATACAAAACAAAGTGCTTGAAGCAATGGCGCTAGGTACTCCGGTGGTGGCTAGTTCGCATGCTGTTGGAGGTTTGCAGGTGGTAGCTGAGCAAGATTTACTGGTCGCAGATAGCCCCAAAGCATTTACCGCCGCAGTGCTGCGCCTGCTGGAGGATCAGGTATTGTGGAATAAGCTTTCCGAGCGTGGGCCGATCTATATTGCTACATACCACAGGTGGGCGCACATCTTGGGGCAACTCACTGCAGTCTACACCCATGCGATAAACTCAGGCAATGCAATTATTCCTACTACTCATAGAGTGAACAGTTAAAGCAGTATTTGCCAGCCGCCATTCGTGATCTTTCGTGAACAACGTTTGATACAAAGGAGATAGGTCTTATGGGCAGCGAAGGTCCCGGTAGCGAACTGGCGCTTGATACTGTAACAACCACCTCCTTTTTAGGGCAAGCATTAGATAGCCCTTCTCTTTATAATCGGCTCCTTGAAGAATCCCGGATATCGTCGGCCTACTCTGTTGCAAAACATGTACTAGATATTTGTGGTGCATTGGTAGGGCTTGTAGTGCTGGCATTGCTGTTCCCCATCCTCGCAATGTTGATTTGCTGGGAGGATCGCGGCCACATTTTTTATAAGCAGACACGCGTTGGTCAATATGGGCAGCCATTCGTAACCTATAAGTTCCGCACCATGATTGTAGATGCTGATGGTTACATGGCACGATATCCTGAGCTGCTGGAAGCATGGCGTAAAGGCGGCAAGCTGAAAGACGACCCACGTATTACACGGATCGGGGGCTTTTTGCGCCGGACCAGCCTTGATGAGCTGCCACAAGTGCTGAATGTACTACGTGGGGAGATGAGCCTTGTTGGGCCCCGAGCCATTCAATTCTCAGAAATTGAAGCCTTTAAAGATCTCATCGAACTCCGGCAGATGGTAAAACCTGGATTGACCGGCCTCTGGCAGGTGAGTGGTCGCTCAATGACCGACTATGAACAGCGTTGTATTCTCGATTGCACCTATGTGTTAGATCGATCATTCTGGTTGGACGTGGAGATTTTATTGAGAACCCTCCCGGCCGTAATAAACGGCATCGGAGCCTGTTAAGGATGGTATCGATATGCAACTACGACACTATACCTGGATAATCTGGCGCTCGTTATGGCTCATTCTTCTGGCGACAAGCATCATCGCCGGTGCGACGTATGCGATTAGCAAGCTGATAACGCCGGTCTACCAGGCCACCACGTTGATCCAGGTAAACCCGGTCGGTGATAGTAGTACTGTGTTCAGCAGCCAGGCACAGGCGTTGAACTACTCTTTGCTCGTCACCAATACTGTTGTCCTGCAAGTAGTTAATAACAAACTGCCAGAAATGAGTGTTAGCCAGCTCAAGGAGGCAGTAAGTGCCTCACCACTAGCTAATACGAACATTATCCAGATCCAGGCGCAAGCAGACAATCCTCAACTCGCCGCGGACATTGCCAACAAGGTGGGTCAGGTCTTCATACAAATCCAGGAGACAAACGTGACCATAATCCTTCAAAGCCGCGCGAACCAGCTCACCCAATTCTTGACTGCGGCGAAGAACAATGTATCAACTGCCCAGGCGCAGCTCTCTTCGCTAGAGAAATCTCAGGCTTCATCTACTACCATAGCGCACCAGGTGAGCGTTCTCAACGACGCCCAGACGAACTATGATACTTTACTGTTGAACTACCAGCAGGTTCAACTGCAGGAACTCCAGGTGAATCATCTTCTCAACCAGGTCCAGAGGGCGATACCTCCGGCAGCACCGGTCACTCCACGCACTGAGCTCAATACGGTAATTGCAGCGGCAATGGGCCTGCTGCTCATGATCGTATTCGTGCTGTTACTCGATTGGGTAGATACCTCCATCAAAACTCCAGAAGACGTTGCCCAGCTGACTATGTTGGAGCCGTTGGGAAGCGTGCCACTTAGTAAACGGCCGTTGATCTCACTCGACCAACCGGGGCAATCAAAGGTGAATGATGGAGCTGTGGAACAGGCATTCATGATCATCGCTTTGAGTCTCAATATACAGAACAAGGATGGGTGCGCGATCCTGGTCACTGCTCTGCAGCCGGGGGCTGGTACCACTACTGCTGCCGCCAACCTGGCCATCTCGCTTGCCCAATTGGGCAAGCGAGTGCTGCTGGTTGACGCGAATCTGCGTCGATCTTCGCTGCATGAAATCTTTCAATGCTCTAACACAAAGGGATTGTTGAATACTCTTACCGATGTCTACCGCTTTCATGAGGGGGTAGTGCAGTCATGGCTCGATCAGTGGTCCACGAATATACCCAACCTCTGGCTGCTTCCAACCGGTCCCACAGCAGTTCATGCTGGGGCGGTGCTGCGCTCACCGGAACTGCGGATACTAATACAGTGGCTGTTGGGACGAAATCAGGATGGTCGCGGTGGCACGAAAGGAGGCGTCGTGGATTACGTCATCTTCGATACCTCTACGCTGAAGGAAGGTGCAGATCCAGTGATCATGGTATCCCTCACCGATTGCACCATAATAGTTGTTCGGGCAGGCAAAGAGCAAGGCGAAAAGCTGAACAAAGCAGGAGCGATGTTTCAGCGACTTTGTTCTCCTGTATACGGAGTGATCGTAAATCGCCAGGCAGCCAGGCATCGACCTTACTTCTACATCGAAAACAATCCGCAGAACCTGCTATCTAACAATTCATCTTCGAGGGACCTTCGCGAATCCGACCTGTTGACCTGGCGGACTTTGTCCCGTGACACGCCTCCATCGGCCCTGCAAGCAATGGATAGCCATCGAGATAGCCGGGTTGGGCGGTCAGGACCTACCCCAGAGGGAGAAAAAAACGATATTGCAAGCCCGTCCATCTCATCGCCTCTACTCAGTCAAAGCGAGACAAGGCTATTTAAGAATAAGAATTAGATTTTTTAAGAGGTGGAGTCTTAGGTAGAGATGAACCAAGAGATGCGCGTCAGTTTATTGAGAGAGAGGGCGGGACAGTGGTATCAGCTTTCCACGACTTCAAAGCGATTTGACCTGTCAACACTTGCGTGGCGTAAGGCCTTACTATATATCTTTTTCAGTTTGCTATTTGTACTCGTCATTTTGGTGTGCATAATAATCCCATCACCGTTTGTCGCGGTAGCGCTGATTGTCGCACTCGGAGTCGCAGCCCTCGCTCTATTACGGCCTCGCTTTGCCTTGCTCCTGGTCTTCACCGGGGTAGGGCTGCCGTCGTTATTGCTGCCATTACCAGGTCATACCATGCGCCTCGTTGAACCGGCGTTGTTTCTGTGTCTTCTTGCTGTCGTTATGCGGCGCTCTCATATGCGATTACGCCTTCCCCATCTACTTGCTCTATTCTTCCTGGCTATCGCCGCTATCTCTTTCATCCATGTACCAGATATCTCGACAGATCCGAACGCCTATGCAGCGGATAAACGGCTCTATGGGCTGATCTTGATCTTCATTGCCTTCTTCTGCGGAACATTCCTTGTGAAGTATGTTAAAGATGCATCATCATTTCTGGTCATCGCCCTGCTGAGTAATATTCCGCTCTATCTCATTGGGTTGGCGCAAGCTCTGGGTATACACCTCCCATCCCTGCTGGAAAACAGTAGTGCACAGGTCCCCGCCCTATCAGGAGGACGACTATGGGGCCCATTTGATGGGGCAGCCACATTTGGATTGTACCTCGTCAATCTTTTTGCCATTGCTCTGGCCTGCTGGATTCTCGGTACCCGTCGTCGCGACCGCATGATTGGAGCAGTGATGACGATTGCAACGGCACTAGAAATTATCGGCTCGGGGACGCGCAGCGCTGCCATCGCGGTGGGTGTCATGCTAGTTGTCTCGCTAGTCCTTACGCGGCGCTTCAAGATGCTTCTGGGCGCCACGGCACTGGCAAGTGTAACTGCGGCCGTCTTTCTCAATAAGATTTTGCCGCTTTTTACCCACGCGGATTCTTCAATCTCTAATCGTTTATTCCTCTGGCAAGAAGCGATCAAGTTGATAGCTACACACCCATGGATTGGCATTGGCCTTGAACAGTTCCATCTCTATTATGCACAGCTCATCGTCAGTCAAGCTGCAGAGCTGAATTCGCGCGGTATTAGTGTGCATAACCAGTACCTGGAATGGGCCATGGAGAGCGGTATTATCTGGTTTATCGTTGGTGTGTTGCTGCTGCTCAGTATTACCTACTCCTGCTGGAAAGCTTATCGTATCGCTCAACGCAGGCAGCAGATCATATTGCTTGCGACAATACTGGCACTGCTAGCAAATATCGTCACCGGTTTCGCCGATGTGCCGCTAGATAAGGTGGAGGCAGCGACTTTCCTGTTCCTGCTGGCAGGGCTAGCGTTAGGCTACGCTGAACACATTCGCTGGAATACATCCAGGTCTGCTAAGCAGATACCTGTAAGCAACGTGGCAGCGACTTTGGCGATTGCCACGTCCTATCAGGCTGTAAGTAGCTCTTCCGAGCGTAAAGATGGTCTCCACGGCCAGCAGGCCGAGCCTGCGCACAACGATATAGTACACGCTCCCACTGTAGCCTCTATTAGCGATAAAGCACCGAACGCACAAAAGACCAGTCGCACCATTATTATCCAATTGCTATCCTGGGGCATCGCTCTCCCCATTATTTTCCCGGTGACGGCGCTACTGACACGTTATCTGGGTCCCACTCAGTTTGGCATGTACAGCCTCACCTTTCCCTTCTTTACTGTTCTCGCCCTGCTCAGCGGCAGTGGTATGGACCCGCTGATCATCCGCCAGTTGAGCCGCGAGGCACATACAGAATGGAGCAAGACACTCAGCTACGCCGTAGGCACCCGGCTACTGTCTACTATACTGGGCGTGGGTGCGGCTGCCCTGCTGGCAATGTTGTTGCCAATAAATGCAGAACAGCGAACCTTATTCTTGTTAGGGAGTGTAGCGTTGCTTTTCAGCTTCTCGTTTAACGGTTTGCGCATCATTTACTCGCATGGCTTTCGTGCCGAGCAACGGGTAGGCATCCTCTCCTTGCTTGAAACGACGAATCGCGTGTTGACGGCTGCGCTGGTGGGACTTATCGTCCTGCTGCACCTCTCGCTCGTGTGGGCTTATGTGCTTCTCGTCTATTCCGACCTACCCTTTTTCTTCGTCCTGGTGATGATCGCCCGGCGTCGTTTTGGTATACGCATACGCTTTAGCCTTGCTCGTGCTCGTGAACATCTGCTGGGCAGCGTCCCACTCATGGGCTACAACGTGCTGGTACTCATTGCCGGACAGGTCGATCTTCCCTTGCTGTTGGTCCTGGCAGGGCCGGTAAGCGCGGGTATTTACGCTTTGGCATCGCGCATCACCGATCCACTCATATCTATCGCCATAGCATACGTGACCGGGGTGTATCCTCTACTCTGCGCGAAGTTCGAAGAAGGACGTAAGCAATTTGCCACAGTTTATCGCGAGTCGACGCGCGTACTAGCGCTTGCCATCATTCCACTGGCGATCTTTGTAAGTATCGAGGCGAATGCCATTGTCGCGTTGTTGGGTGGGGAGCATTTTGCCGCCGCGGCAATTGCCGTGCAACTGCTCATGTGGGCCATGACAGCGACTTTCTTCAACCAGTTAGCCGTGCGTGCCTGTATGGCCGCGAATCTGGAGCGTCTGATCCCATATGTGGCCATTACCTCGGCTAGCGTCAATATACTGGCGAATCTGGCCTTAATCCCACACTGGCAAATCGTGGGGGCAGGTATGGCAGCGCTGGGAAGCGAACTAATCGGTTTATGCTTATTTACCGTATTGCTCAGGCACCATGTGCGCCTGCTATCAGTAATGGGGGTAATCTTGAGGGTATTCTTAGGGAATCTGCCAGCACTGGCATTCCTGTACTGGCTAGAGAACAGTGGGGCCAGGATTGCCCCAGTCTCATCACTACTGCTTGCTGCGCCGGTAGTACTGGTGCTGACCATACTTGGTTGCATCGCAACCGGTACACTCTCGCTGAAAGACGTTCGCATGTTACGGCGCTTCCTGTCGAACAAAGGTGCTACGAAGCCATCGCGAGATGTCACAGATCGGCCAACGGTTATGCTCCCGCGTGTCCAGGATATCGCGAATTATCCAACGGTTATGCTCCCGCGCATCCGAATATAGGAGGGATCATGCGGATTGTCATTGACTTGCTTATAGCTGAGAAAGAATCTGGGGGTATGCTTTTTGCTGCGCATGCGCTGATAGAAGGGTTAGCAAAGATCGACCAGACGAATGAATACATTATCATTACTGGGCGCCCGCAGGAACATCAGGCGCTGGCAGCTAAACCAAATATACATATTCATCCGGTGAAACTGCGCTCGTGGCGTGGCATCATGATCAAACATCAACTCCTGCTACCGGACGTGTTGCAACGGCTTCGACCGGATGTGCTGCACGTTCCCGCCTTTGCCGCTCCCATAGGCTGGCACGGACCCCTGGTACTTACTGTCCATGACCTCGCGTTTTTAAAGGTGCCAGATCAGTCATCACTTTACGCCCGGCTCTACTGGCAGCACCTGCTACGTGAGAGCGCGCGGCGTGCCCAGCGCGTCATAGCCATCTCCGAACAGACCCGCGACGAACTGATCTCTCACTGGGCAGTGGATAAGGAACGCATTCGCCTTATTCACAACGCGCTGCGTCGATCACTGAACTTTGCCGATGTATCCGCCCACGAGATTCAGGCAGTACAGCAGCGTTATGGCGAACGCTACCTGTTGCACACCGGGCGTATCATGCCACGCAAGAATGTCGAAAGACTCGTGCAGGCTTTCGAACTTCTGGCGCCGCGTTTTGGCGATCTACATTTGGTGCTGACTGGTGGCGAAGGCTATGGCAGCAAGGAGGTAGTGCAGCAGATCGAAGTATCACCCTATCGCGAACGGATCCACCTGGCCGGCTGGGTCAGCGATCACGAACTGGGGGCGCTGTATGCAGGAGCCAGCGTGCTTGTGTTTCCATCCAAACACGAGGGTTTTGGCTTGCCGATTGTGGAAGCGATGGCCTGTGGTACGCCGGTTGTCGCCAGCCCCGAGGCCGCCAGTATGGAAATCGCTGGCGAAGCGGTGATCCGCGCCGACTGTTCAAGTGCGCCACCGTTAGCCGAAGCGATTGCTCAAGTGCTAAACGACAATACACTGAGTGAGCGCTTGATTCGGTTAGGTCGAGTGCAGGCACAGACATTCACTATCGAGGCGAGTGCTGAAGCCACGCTCCGAGTCTATCAAGAAGCATTAGGTATTGATGGGTCGCTTAGTCCTCCCACGGCATCGGATAGCACACGCATAGAAGCTCATCCTCCTGTAAGCGTGATTGTGCCGGTCTCACGACTAGAATCAGCTTCTCAGACATTAGCGTCACTCAGCTGCCAGCGCTACGCGGGCAAGATTGATATCATTGTTGTAGGAGCAATAGCTAATGAACTGGCCCGCCACTGGTCTGTCATCCCGGTGAACCTCGGGCTGATACAAGAGCCCGGTAAGGCACGCAACCTCGGCATAGCATGCGCAACAGGAGATGTACTGCTCTTCCTGGATGATGACTGCATCGTAGCGGGGGACTGGATCGAGCGAAATGTGCGTGCGCTTCAGCAACCGAATGTTGGTGTGGTTGGAGCGCGCATTTGGGGTAAATCCCGTTCCTTCTTCGCGCGCTGCACCGATTTCACTAATTTCGGCTACTACCAACACGGGCACACTATAGATGGGCCTGTAGCGTCTGCAAGTATGGGGACATGGCGATCAGTGTTCTGCAAAGTGGGAGGATTCGACGAAACACAACGCTCTGGTGAGGATATGGATCTTTGTTACAAGGTTCAGAAACAGGGATATCGCACAGTCTATCAACCAGATATTGTAGTTACTCATGATCATCGGCGAGATACACTTGGCAAGTTGTTGCATTACAACTACACTCACGGGTTTGCTGGTGGCCTGGTGACAAAGATCCAGCATCGGGACATTGGACTGAAGAATCGCTTACTCTATAACTTGCGGTTTCCACCCATCTTTCTGCTACTACTACCGCTCATTGCCTTAATGGCGACAGTGCGAATTGTGGCAGTAAATATCAGTGAGAACCTGGATGTATTGCTTTATTTGCCTTTTATCCTTTTAGGAAAGCTAGCTTATGAGTTCGGTATATTTCAGAATATGCTTGCTCGCAAGCACCTTCGAACAAGAGTAGAAGAGGCCAAATTCGCAGACTCATGAAAGGCATAAGGAAAAACTACCATGAGTAATCCATACTTGCCACCAGGGACAAGTTTATCAGGAAGATTTTCTGCGTCGCCGGATGTTCCTACTCAGCCTATATTGGTTGTGAGACACCCACTGCCATCTGCTTACACGCCTACTCCCAGAGCGCGAGTTCCAAGGAGAAGACGATCGCGCCGCCTGGCAATACTCTGTAGCTGTATGGCTTTGCTTGTCCTGGTCTCCGGCCTGGTTGTGTCCCTGACATTTATTCCACAATATCACGGCGATATGGCACTTGCTCGATCAGGGGCACAACATCTGCGAAACGCCGAAAAGTTGCTAAAGAACGTCGGCCAGGGGTCGCTTGACGCTCATAGTATTACACAAGCGCGACAAGAGTTTGTGGCCGCCTATGGTTCCTTCAGCCAGCTGAGGAGTGACCTGGAACAGGTACCGATGGCTGCAACTTATGTGCCAAAATATGGCAGCTTGCTAAGCGCTGCCCTGCATCTTGTGCCGCTCGCTATCGAGTTGTCTCAGGCGGGGGTGGTGGGGTGCGATGCGCTCACTTTGGTCGTTTCGAACTTGCACGGGCCATTCGATAGCAAGGGGCAAGGCATTACGATGGGGGATCTCACGATCATCAAACGGGATGTTACTCAGCTCCAGGGAATGTTGAACACCAGCGCAGAACAAATCAGCCAATTACAACCATCTGACCTGAGCATTGACTCGCGTGTTGCCCCCATGATCGCTACTTTCCGCACAAATTTGCCCAAACTCCAAAGAGAGCTTCAGGATACGCAGGCGATGCTGAACGCCGCTCCAGTAATACTGGGCATTGGCCAGCCAACATCCTATCTAATCGAGCAACTCGACTCGACCGAGCTGCGTCCTGGCGGCGGGTTCATTGGGAGCTACGGCACGGTCACCGTTTCAGGTGGACGCATAACGAACATTCATATGACAGATACCTACCTGCTCGATAATGCTTTTACTCAAGCCGGTCGCAGGATTCCTTTCCCTCCGGCCTATCACTGGTTTCCCCCCGTTCATAGCTGGGGTCTGCGTGATTCAAATCTCGACGCTGACTTTCCCACCGCGGCACGTTATGCCGAGCAGATCTACCGTATCGAAGGAGGAACAGTCCCCGTCCAGGGCGTGATAGCCATTACGCCCTGGTTCATCCAGAATGCTCTAAAGATTACTGGACCTATCTACGTCAGTGAATATAATGAGACCATTACCGCCCAGAATGTGGTCAATCGCATTCATTATCACCAGTTAAATGAAGAGCTGAAAGGGGGTGATGTTCCTTCACCTGACGGCCATTCCTCCTTGCGGAAGCGCTTCACAGAACTACTCTTTGAACACTTTTTTGCTCACGTGCGCGCGTTAGCGTCCAAAGCCACACCGCAGTTTATGTCTCTATTCCGTAATGCACTCTACACAAAGGATATTCAGCTCTACCTCAACCCTGACCAGGCGGAAGAAGTATTGCAGCACTTTCAACTTGCCTCGGCAATTCAAGCACCGGCAGGCGACAGTCTACTCGTAGTAGACGCGAACGTCCAGGGGAATAAAGCGAATAATTTTATCACTTATGCGCTGCATGACCAGGTCACCATCGATGGATCAGGCAACGCGCTTCATCATACGACGCTCACTTACAATTGGCCCTACAGCGTAGACAGCCAGAAAAATAACTACGGAGGCGACCCAAAAAAGTATACCGATTATATCAGAATTTACGTACCCCCTGGCAGTGTCCTGCAAGCACAGGATGGGTGGGTTCCACGAGGTAGCTTCCAGGCCTTTGGGCGCGAGGTATGGGCCGGTAGTTTCTATCTTTACTTCGGTCGCAGCGGAACCATTACTCTCACCTGGATGGTCCATGGTGCTGCTGTCAAAGACTCCAATGGCTGGCATTATAGCTATTCGATTCAACGACAAGCAGGTATTACCTGGCATCTCAACCTTCAAATGACAATACCTTCCTGCGCACATGTCACTCACAAACTGGGTAATGTGACCCTTAGTAGTAATGGGACGCTGGACCGGTACTTAGCGACGGATTCAAATATCGAACTTGATTATGCCTGTTCATAGGAAGGAAGGAAGTAGGGGATGTACCTAGAGAAGGGCAAGGAAAACTCGATGCAAGCTGCTGATAACCTGAAGATCGCTAACTCGCGGGTAACGAATAAGCCGAATATATGGCGTGTGCTACAGACGAAAATACGCCAGAAGCGATTTGACTTCTTCAAGTCCTTCATCTCTTCCTTTCCGCGACCGCTCTCTATCCTTGACGTAGGCGGAACACAAGAGTTTTGGGAGAAAATGGAGTTCATCAGAGACGATGTACAAGTGGTATTGTACAACCTGTCGAGCTCCGAGACGTCATATCCCAGTCTGATCAGCATGGCAGGCGATGCCAGAAACATGCGAAAATTCAAAGATGGAGAGTTTGATATTGCATTCTCCAACTCAGTCATTGAACACGTAGGCACATATGAGCAACAGCGCCAGATGGCTGCAGAAGTGCAGCGCGTGGGCAAACGATACTTTGTCCAGACACCAAACCGCTACTTTCCCATCGAACCTCATGTGCTTCTCCCTTTTTTTCAATTTCTCCCGTTTCGCCTCAGAGTGTTTCTCCTTACTCACTTCAAGAGTCCGTGGGGATGGAAGATCTCAAGCAGGCAAGAAGCCATACAATATGTAAACGATATCCGGCTTCTGACAGAAAAAGAATTTAGGAGTCTGTTTCCGGGAGCCAGGATTTACAAGGAGAGGTTCCTGGGCCTAACCAAATCCTTCATTGCCTACAAGGACTAATAATGCACTACCGGTGGGATATGATCGAGATTCATATAGCTGTAACGCTCGACATCCCAGAACAATCTTGCGCCACCTGACCTGCCTGGAACTGAAAGGCTAGATGGGAAGAGAAGGAGTTATTGATGAATCGACGAAAAAAGGTCCTGGTCATCGGGCTTGATTGCGCACCGCCCGAGCTGGTGTTTGACAAGTGGCTTGATGAGTTGCCGAATTTCAAGCGCGTGATGGATGATGGAGTGTGGGGGAAGCTGGAAAGCTGTATCCTTGCCATTACCGTTCCCGCGTGGAGTTCGATGATGGCGAGTAAGGACCCCGGCACGCTCGGGTTTTACGGCTTTCGCAACCGGGGAGATTACTCTTGCGGGAAGCACGTGTTAGCGAATGCACATTCAGTGAAGGTCGACCGGGTATGGGATATCCTCTCGCGCGCAGGCAAGAAAGTAATCACTATCGGTGTGCCGCAAACCTATCCTCCCAAACCCGTCATACCAATCCGCATACTAAAAGGTAACATTAAGATGAGAGAAGCCGGTTAAGGAGCGCAAGCGCTCGGAATCATCAGCAAGGTCATTCAAACCGTGGCACAGCACGTCAATCAAGGGATCGAGTGCGGGGAAGACGCGGTTGTGAAAGTATTTTTCGCGCAGTTCATCCCAAATGTGCTCAACCGGATTCAGTTCTGGACTGTAAGCAGGTTGGGGGATCAGGCGAATATTTTCAGGGATGAGCAGGTCCTTGGCGCTATGCCAGCCTGCATAACCCGGCTTGCATGACGATGAAGTGTTTCGGGAAGGTCTGGCTCAGATGCGCGAGGAAGAGCGTCATCATGGTGGTCGAAACCTCCGGCAAAATCAGCGAGGTCATCTGTCCTTGTGCGGGAGCCACAGCGGCGTAGACATAGACGTATTCTCGTACCAACTGCGCCGGGGCATGTGGGCGTACACCAGGAGGAGCCCAGCATCGCTGGGGACGGCTGATGCGGCCAAAACAGCCTTCATCCTGAGCCATGATCAGGACCGGGCGCTCATCGGAAGCTTCCCGCGTTGCGACTGCCGCTTGAGCCTGCGCTGCAAAGTTTTTTTAAACTGCTCCTTCGCTAGTGGGTCAGCCTTGGGATGCCTGGGACGCGGCATCAGCTTGCGCCAGCCGTGACGAGTGAGCAGGCGATAGATCGTGCTCTCATCGACCTCGTGTCCAACTTTGGCTTCAAAGGCGCGTTGGATCTGGGCCGAGGTGGCGATCTCGCCGTTCTCAGCTTGGGTGAAGAACGGGGCGAGGAACACCTTCTCTTCTTCCAACGTCAGATACTGATGCCGACGGCCTCCCTTGCCTGGCGTTTCTAGGGCCGCTGGCCCCAAGCGATTGTACATCGAGATGACTCGATGCACCGTCGTGGCGGAGACTCCCGTATGCAGGGCAATCTCTTCAGCTTTGCGAGGTGCAACCAGGGCATTGTAGATGATCCACCAGTGCTCTCGGACCCACGGACGCGCATCCGTGTTCATGCGTGCTTTGACCTCATCAACTGAGAGATGTGAGGCTGCTCGTGTGATGCGATGACTCATACCTGACCTTCATTTCCTTCCATGTGCTTTTTCCTTTTATTTTACCACACAGAAGGCATTTTGGTATGAGAGATCTTGGGCACAATGTCGAGGTCCTCGATGGAGACGTAGTGCGCACGAATTTGAACAAAGGGCTTGGATTCAGCCGTGAAGACCGCGATACCAATATCAAGCGTATCGCCTTCGTGTGCAAACTACTCACCCGGAACGGCGTTGTGTGCATTTCTGCGGCCATTGCACCCTATAGCGAGGCACGGGCGTGGGCACGCCGGGAGATTGGGAATTTTGTTGAGGTGTATGTCAAGTGTCCCATTGAGGTCTGCCAGCAGCGCGATGTCAAGGGCCTTTATAAGCTTGCCGACGAGGGCGTGATCAAGAATTTCACCGGCGTCAGCGACCCCTATGAAGTGCCCGAGTATCCTGAGTTGATCTTAGAGACAAACAAAGAGACGATCGAGGAAAGCATCGCGTGCATTTTTAGGAAGTTGACTGAATTAGGCTACCTTGAACTTGGGGAAGTGCCCAGCGATGGGTTGAACGGAACTGGTGAGCATGCCGGGTTAGGGGTGCCGCTGCTGGTGGAATAGAAACGGGTAGAGATCATGATAGAGAACTTGATTACTCCTCATGGGGGCGAGCTGGTCATAAACAGGGCAGGAGAGGCAGAGTGCGCGGCGCTCTCAGAGCGAGCTCAGTACTTGGCCCAAGTAGAGGTTGGATCGCGCCAACTGTCCGATCTTGAGATGCTTGCAGTTGGGGCCTATAGCCCACTGGTTGGTTTCATGAAGCGGGCCGATTACCTGAGCGTTGTGAACGATATGCACTTGAGCAACGGCCTGCCCTGGACGCTACCGATTACCTTGCCTACAAGTTCAGAGCTGGCGGCTACACTGAAAGAGGGCTCCCAGATTGCGCTGGTTGACGTCCAAGGCCAATTACAAGCGGTGATGACGCTCGAAGAGAAGTATAGCTACGATAAACAGCTTGAAGCATGCAAGGTCTATCGCACACAGGAACAGGCGCATCCAGGAGTGAAGATTGTCTACCAGCAGGATGATGTGCTGCTGAGCGGACCAGTACGCGTGGTGGCATTACAGAACCAGGCGTTTGCCCAATACCGCTACACACCGGCACAATCGCGCAGGTTGTTTGCGGAGCGCGGTTGGCGTCGCATCGTCGGTTTTCAGACGCGCAACCCCGTGCATCGAGCGCCAATGCCATTTAAATAAGTAGAATGTCACGGAAACTCTGCTTTTTGAGTGTAAAACCCTGCTGTCCAGGTCGCTTGCGATGGAAAGCGGAATAGGCGCGCTTGACGACGCGAGGATAAAAACGGAGACGGCGAGGGGGCAAGAGGGAGGTCGGCTCCCGCAGATCGGCCAGGAGTCGCGCCTGCAAGCGGGGGAACTCCTCCCGCGCGACCAGGGCAAACTCATAACAGGCGGTGTCTAACACCTCAACAGCATGCGTGAAGCTGAGACGATCGGGGTCCAAATCGCCCTCGCAGGCAGAGTGATGCATCCACCAGCGCACCATGTAATGCGCCAGAAGCAGACCGTAGAGTTCCTGCCGCACTAAAGCAGGTTCCTTGCTACGCAGCGGCAGGCCGCTCAAGCGCAGATGGGTTTTCTGCTCATCGATGCACGCTTCGATCTCCCAGCGCTCATGATAACAGAGGATGAGCTCTAGGGCAGGCGCGTGCTGCGGGTCGAGCAAGGTCGTCACCAACCGGTGCACCTGACGCGGATCAGCGCGGTTGACCGTCTGCGAGGAAGGGAACTCTGCCAGGCGCTCGGCGGTGTGCGGCTCGATGCGATACTCGATCACGCGCACCTGCACGGGATGCAGCCCCAGAGGATGTAGGGTGAGCAGGTAGCTGCCATCGGAGAGCACCTGCTCGGCATGGGTGAACTGACCAGCTTTGAGGCGCGCCAGGCCGTGGGCCTGCCGAATACGGCGTCGACGATGGCATGAGTGCCCACCTCTGCCAGGTACACGCAGCGCACCTGCGGAAAGGGACTCTGGTGCTTGCCGCTACTCATGCGGCCAAAGTACTGGGCATTGGCAGGGGTATCGGCTACCTCATCAAGGGTGCCATCGATGGCCATGAGCCGCAAGCCGAAGCGAAAGGCCCCTTTGGTCTGCTCCGTCGCCATCGGACGGCAGACGCGCTGGAACAGGTGACGCATGATGGGGCTGCCCAGTTGCTGACGACGATACACCAACGCTGCCGCCGTCGGCAGGCGCAGACACGGGTTCGCCCACAGCCAGCGCAGCCCTCGCACCAGGTGGACCAGCACCGCCGCCAGGTTGAGCCGGCGAAATAGGCTCAGCCCGATCACGTAATAGACGACCAGGAGCTGGTTGAGGCTGCGTTCGCGCTTTCCCCAGGCATGGCATCTGGTCAGCAGGTCGCTCACCAACTCACGCGGACACACTTGCTCAAGTACCTCAAAGCGCAGGGCATGGCTCAATTTGCTGTCATCAGTCAGCTGCTGTATGCTAAAGGCCATGAGAGCTTCCTTTCTTCTTTCGACTACACGATTGGACTCGTCTTAGTCTATCAGAAGAAGAACGCTCTTCTTATTTAAATGGCATTG
>WNFB01002824.1_pt1 | contig 18242 bp, 16 predicted proteins | sample 5400501 | NCBI WGS metagenome assembly WNFB01 (sample SAMN13153341, study PRJNA577476) | soil metagenome | isolation source: 200 cm saprolite under Douglas fir tree site 2 hole 1 | place: USA:California | collected 2015-04-18 | reverse complement strand
GCAATCCAGGTAAACAGCTAAGTAACTCTTCAGGTCTCCCCGCTGCTTGACTCCTCACTGCCTACGGCAGTTCGCCAGGGGTCTGGAGTGGGTGCGGGCTGTGCAGCCTGAGGCTGCACAGCCCGCACCCACTCCCTAGCTGGGTGAGCCGCCACAAGCGGCGAGCAGTCCTGAATAGTTACACAGCTAAGGCAAGGTTCAATGGTGAAGCATAATCCTTGACAGGTTGACTCGTCACACCATGTCACCCTGAGCGCAGCGAAGGGTCTGTCGCGATCGGCAGCGAGGTGCTTCGCTGCGCTCAGTATGACAGGGCTGGACCGTTCTCTTGAGCAGGAACGGTCAAGTTCATTGGAACCTTGCCTAATAAGAAAAATGAGCTAGATAAGGGAATAGAAAGTAGTCCAATTTTTGTTTTATGTAGTGTAACAAACCTTATGAGTAGTATTGAGAAGACTGCCAGCGGTTTGCATTCTTATTGATTTAAGAATCAGAATATGATATAATTAACGCAGAATAGATAAAACCTTTGAGAAAAGTGGGTGCTCCCCACTTTTCTGTTTGCCAGGGGCTTTTTGCACTCGAAAAAATGATGTTTTGTTAGTGTCTACCTGGACGATTAGCGGGAGGAGTAAGGCATATGAGGAGCGAATTTCAGGCTGCTATCGCGCAATTGATTGCCGAGAAAGGTCTACCCCGCGAAGTGGTAATGGAAACAGTTGCCACGGCTCTCCTATCAGCCTACCGCAAGAGTTTCGGTGGTGGAGAGAATATTCGCATAGAGGTAGATAAAAACGGCGAGGTGCGTGTTTGGGCGGCCAAACGGGTCGTGGCACAGGTAACCATCCCCAACGATGAGATTTCCCTGGCGGAAGCGCAGCGCCTCTATCCTCGGGCGGCGCTTGGACAAACTATAGATGTTGATTCGTCATTCATCTTCGCACGTATTCCGGCACAAACGGCCAAGCAGGTCATATTACAACGCATCCGCGAGGCTGAACATGAACACCTCTACGAGCAACTGAAAGATTGGGTCGGCGAAATTCGCCTTGGTACGATGACTCGCAAAGACCCGGTCCGTGGCTGGCTACTCGATTTCGATAAAGCGGAACGAGTAGAAGGTATCATGCTTCCAGGTGAGGAGGTTCCCACTGAACACTATCGTGTAGGCCAGCGATTACGGGTCTACGTCTATGATGTGCGTCGTATCCAGGGCCGTATGCTCCAGATCATGGTTTCACGCACCCATCGTGACCTGGTGCGTCGCTTATTCGAATCTGAAGTACCAGAGATCTACGAGGGTACCGTCGAAATAAAGGCTATTGCACGAGAACCTGGCAGCCGCTCGAAGGTTGCGGTTGTTGCACGACAAGAAGGGTTAGATCCGATTGGATCATGTGTTGGTGTGCGTGGTTCGCGTATCAATAATATCGTGCATGAACTCAACGAAGAGAAGATCGATATTATCCAATGGAGCCCTGATCCTGCTAACTTCGTAGCAAATTCACTTAGCCCGGTGAAACCTCTGCGGGTCGAACTGCGCGAATCAGATCATACCGCACTGGTGACTGTGCCCGAGAGACAACTCTCACTTGCTATAGGTAGAGATGGACAAAATGCCAGGCTCGCAGCCAAACTCTCAGGCTGGCGCGTCGATGTCATGAAACCCATCGAGGGCGAAGTCTACGAAGAGCAATTTGAAGAGAGACGCGAGTTTGCGCCAACCCACAGCGGTGGCCGACGCGAACGAGGAGATCGCGAACGTTCCCAAAGTCGCTATGATCGTGGCGATCGTGGCGAGGGTGGATCAAGACGCTCGCACCATCAGCGTGGAGGCGGCAAGCGTAACACACAAGAGCTTGACTATGAAGAGTAAGGAACGCGACTATGGCCAAAACAGGAATTACTAAGACAAAACGGCCAAAGCATGTTCCCCTGCGCACCTGCATTTCGTGCCGGGAAAACAAGCCAAAGCGCGAGCTGCTGCGCGTCGTTCGTACCCCGGATGGGCATGTTGTGATCGACCCAACCGGTAAGAAATCGGGGCGCGGCGCTTATCTCTGCGCGCGGCTTTCGTGCTGGGAAAACGCGATGAAGAAAAAGCGTCTCGAGCAGGAATTCGAACTGACGTTGTCGGAGGAAGATCGGGCCGGACTGGATGCCTTTATTGCGACACTACCCAGGGATTAGGTTTACGCGACCAACGTAGGGACGCGATTTATCGCGTCCCTACGGGCAAGAATTTGGAACGCACCCGGGGCAATTAATCATTTGTTGCAATTATAAACAATGTGGGCTATACTAAAGTAGGTATCCGTAAGGAACACTCCTACATAGTAGCAGTCACATTCCAGATGATAGGAAGTTTGGAGTTTTTTTAATTTAATTATGGGATCAATGGCATCCAGCTCTTGGGTTGGATGAGGATTGAAACAAACCTTATGAGTCATTTTTTCTCTACTCTTGATAGAGGCACAGCCCACCGTTTGGAGGGCAGTTTTGGCAATGTTTGCGGAGCGACAGCTATGACCTGTTAAACATAGCAACTACGCCAGAGAGCGCAGACGAATAGAATGCCTGGTACTGCACCAACGCGAGGGTCTGTCTCTTCCCAAAGGGAAGATGACAGCCCTTTTTTGTGGCTGTGAAGAGAGATTTCCGCCACATCTTGAAACCAATGCTAAGGAAGTGTCAACACTCCAGAGCATCAGGCATTGGAACAAGTATAAGTGGCGTATTCTTAGATAGAAGGGGGTCTTCTTCATGAGAGATACATCTGATACCCCAGATGCAAACGAGCAGGTGAAAACAACTACGACACACAGTCGGACGAACGCCCGCTCAAAAACAGAGAGCGCCACACCCAGTAGCCAGGAACAGGGAGCGAAACCCACGGCTCAGCGCCGTACCACATCAGCTACAAATGCAGCGCCTGCGGCGCGTACCCAGAGCACATCCGAAAGAGCGAAAACGCCAACCGCTCCCGAGTCTCGTCCTGCGTCTACTCAGCGCACTACACCTACCCAGCGCCAGCCTTCGACCCAGCGACCGGCTCCCGATGGTTCGCGCCAGCCTTCGACCCAGCGTCCGGCTCCCGATGGTTCGCGCCAGCCTTCGACCCAGCGTCCGGCTCCGGGGCAACGCAACGGTGGAACGGCTTTTCCTGGGCAGCGAACCTCCTACCCTGCTGGAGCGACCGCGCGTCCTGGCACACGACCGGGTAGTACGACACCGGGCGGAAATCGTCAAGGCGGACAGGGGCATCCTACTACTGCTCGTCCTGGCACACGGCCTGGCACACATGTGCAACGACCGGTGGAACGGCGCGCCCCCGTGGTCAAAGAGAAACCAACGGGTCCAATCTCGATTCCGCCCCAGATTGTCGTGAAAGACCTGGCGGACCAGACGCAAGCGACCCCCAATGAAATTATTCGGGGTCTCATCAAACACGGTGTTTTCGCCAGTATCAACCAGGTTGTTGATTACGAAAAGGCCGCGCTAGTCGCGAAAGACCTTGGCTTCGAGCCAAGTCCGAGCGCATTTACTATAACGCCAGCGGTACAGCGCACCAGTGGCGGACTCTCGGCTAATGAAGCCATGATGGCTACACGTGACGAGGACGACACGGTTGTTATCCCCCCGGTCGTCACCATCATGGGTCATGTCGACCATGGCAAAACCACCCTGCTCGACACCATTCGCAAAACCAAGGTCGCGGCAAGCGAAGCTGGTGGCATTACCCAACACATCGGCGCGTACCAGGTTGAAATCAATGGCAAGAAAATCACATTCCTGGACACTCCCGGTCACGAGGCATTTACTGCCATGCGAGCACGAGGGGCGCAGGTCACCCACATTGCAGTGATCGTAGTAGCGGCTGACGATGGTGTGATGCCACAAACACGCGAAGCAATCGATCACGCTCAGGCAGCTAAAGTGCCCATCATTATTGCGCTGAACAAAATAGATAAGCCCGATGCCAACCCTGATTTCGTCAAACAGCAACTGTATGACATAGGGGTGGTAATTGAAGAGTACGGCGGTGAAGTGATCTGCGTACCAGTCTCGGCACGCAGAGGCACAGGCATTGATGATCTACTGGAAATGATTTTGCTGGTAGCCGAAGTGCAGGATATCCGGGCCAACCCCAATCGACCTGCAACCGGGGTTATCATCGAAGCAAAACTTGAAAAAAATACAGGTCCCACTGCGACAGTGCTCATCCAACAGGGTACGCTCAAAATGGGCGACAATATTGTGGTTGGTTCCATGGCGGGCAAGGTACGTGCGATGTTCAACGACCGGGGCAAGCGCATCCAGAAGGCACCTCCCAGCACTCCAGTGAGTTTACTGGGATTGCCCGAAGTACCGCAAGCGGGTGATCGTCTTGAAGTGGTGGCCGATGAGCGCACAGCCAGGCAAATGGCCACGAGGATTGCAGAACAGCGCAGAAGCGAGACCGCGCCACTTGGCCAAGTCAGTCTCGACACCCTCTACATGCAGATGCAAGAGGGCAATGTCAAGGAATTGAACATCGTGCTCAAGTGCGACGTGCAGGGTTCAGCTGAAGCCATTAAAAACTCGCTCAGTAAAATTGGCGATGAGAATATGAAGGTTCGCCTGATTCACGAAGGTATCGGTAACATCAACGAGACCGATGTACACCTGGCGGGAGCTTCCGAGGCCGTTATTATCGGCTTCAATGTCAAAGCTGATGGGGCAGCCCAGCGCCTGGCACAAAAAGAAAATGTCGAAATCCGCTACTATAATATCATTTATAAGCTGCTTGATGATATCCAGGCTGCTCTGACAGGTATGCTGGAACCGACTTACCGCGAGGTCATCGAGGGACATGCCGAAGTACAGCAAATCTTCAAGGCAGGGAAAACTACTGTTATCGCCGGTTGTCGCGTCCTGGACGGTAAGATAACGCGTTCCGCACAAGCCCGCATTGAACGCAAAAAAGAGAGGGTCTACGATGGCAAAATTGCCTCACTGCGTCGAGGTAGAGACGATGTACGCGAGGTCGCTACCGGCTACGAGTGTGGCATCGTGCTCGACGATTTCGATGAGTACGAGGTAGGCGACATTATCGAAGTGTATGCGCAAGAGCGTGTCAAACCGGGTGCGTAGAAGGTAGTAGATGTATGCCAAATCCACACCGGCAAGAGAAACTTGGCGAATTGATCGCAGTAGAACTCAGTGATTTGCTGCGTACTCGTGTGAAAGATCCGCGGGTGGGATTCGCCAGCATTACGCACGTTGGCGTTAGCGGCGATCTGCGTCATGCCAAGATCTATATAAGCGTCCTTGGCACCGAGGAGGAGCAGGCGGCTACGATTCGAGCGCTGAAACATGCCACAGGTTTTTTGCGTCATGAACTCGCCAGCCGCCTGGTGCTACGTTACATGCCAGAGTTGGTTTTTAAGTTGGATACATCGATTGAACAGGGTTCGCGAATCCTTGAGCTTATTCGCCAGATCGAGGATGAAAAGACGACGAGCGGTGAAAGCAATGAGTAAGGATGCGCGCTCCCTGGATTCACAGCTTGATCCTATGCTGATCCAGCAGGCGCTTGGCCTGCTACAGCCCGCGCAGAACATTGCTTTGCTCGCACACGAATTTCCCGACGGCGACTGCATTGGCTCGGCGTTGGGCATGGCCCATATATTACGCCTGCTGGGCAAAACTTGTATTCCCGCCTGTGCCCATGCAGCGCCGCGAAACCTCTCGTTCCTTCCTGGGATTGAGACGCTGCAACAAACGCTCGGCGACGAATCCTTTGACCTTGTCATTGTCCTGGATACTGGCGAGTTAAGGCGTTTGGGTCGCCTGTATGAAGAGCACCAAGCATTTTTGGACAATGCTCTCATTATCAATATAGATCACCATATCAGCAGCAGCGGCTGCGGAGAGGTCAACATTATCGACCCTAAAGCAGCAGCTACTGCCGAACTTGTGTTGCTTTTCCAGCAGCAAACAGGATTGCCACTGGATCGCGAAGCGGCGCTGTGCTTGCTAACAGGCTTGATTACTGACACAAGTTCGTTTCAATTCACCAACACAACACCCCGTTGTCTTGAAGTAGCGGCAGAGTTGCTACGCGCTGGAGCCATACCGGAAACGGTGGTTCAACCCATTTATCGCACGCATCCCCTGGCACAGGTGCGATTCCAGTCAATGATTCTCGTGAATGCACGTACTTCCTGCGATGGACGGTTGATCTGGTCACAGGCCACCGACGCCACTTTAGCAGCAGCCGACGCTACTCCAGAGATGGACGACAACACCTCCAGTCTGCTGCGTGATATTGAAGGGGTGCAGGTAGCTGCTTTCTTGAAGAGCTACGGCGACCCCAACCTAACACGGCTCAGCCTGCGTTGTGCCGCTCCTTATAATGCTGCCGAAATCTGCCAGCGGATAAGCAATGGCCTTGGCGGAGGTCATCCTCGCGCCGCCGGAGCCACATTTCATCTACCGATTGAGGAAGCCACTGCCCTGGTAATAGCTGAATTGGAAAAAGAGATGGGATGCTGATGGATGGCATACTCAATATCAATAAAGCCACGGGGTTGACCTCGCATGATGTCGTGGCAAAAATACGCAAGCTCCTCAAACAGAAGCGTGTTGGACACGCGGGCACGCTCGATCCTGCCGCAAGCGGTGTCCTGCCTATCTGCGTAGGTCAGGGAACACGCATCGCCGAATACTTAAGCGAAAGCGGTAAGGCGTATCAGGCAAAGATTGTCTTCGGTGCCGCCACAGATACCTACGATGCGGAAGGCACTATCACACGCACAGCAAGTACAACAGGCCTGACTCTATGCAAAATCGAAGAGATACTTCCACATTTTCTCGATTCTCAAATGCAGGTGCCACCCCTCTACTCTGCTATTAAGCTTCAGGGACAGCCAGCATACAAACGGGCACGCGCAGGAGAAGAGATTGCCTTAGAACCACGCGCTATTGTCATCTACTCACTCGAGGTAATTAACTGGAATCCACCCCACCTGACACTTGCTATCGAGTGCAGTAAAGGGACGTATATCCGCTCTCTGGCCCACGATCTCGGTATGCAGCTTGGTTGCTATGCCTATCTCGATTCGCTCATCAGAACACGCAGTGGTCCGTTCCCGTTATCAGAGAGTATCACTTTAGAGCAACTTGCTGATGCCGTTCATTCGGATGCGGTACGACAGTATATCTATCCGATAGATAAGGCACTTGAACAGTATCCCGCGCTTGTGCTCGATGCTGAAACCACTGAACGAGTAAAGCATGGAAATGCTTTCAGGATCCAAGCTGGGCAAATACAAGGGATTGAGCAATTGGCACGTGTTTATGATGTCAATGGGTATCTTCTGGCTATTGCTGAGTGGGATTTAGAGCAGGAGGTGTGGCAACCAAAGAAGGTGTTCAACAACTCGAGTGAGGCCTGAACTGAAACTAACGTTATTGCCTGTAATTGTTAGCTGTGGTACTATTAGCCAAGGAATAGCAAAGGTTACTTATTAAGCTCAAAATGGAATATGTAACAACTTTATCAGCAAACGATCCGATTGCAATCACCATCGGCAACTTCGATGGTATACACAGAGGACACCAGCGCTTGATGCAAGATTTGCGTGTCCTGGCGCAGGGATTGAACGCAAAGCCAGTCATAGTGACGTTCGTTCCGCATACCTTACTGGTTGTACGACCGGATATCGATCTGCAATGCCTGACAACGCTAGAAGAGAAACTGGCGCTGACCGATAGATATGGTCATATTTCTGAAAGTATGGTGATCAGTTTTACGCCGGAAGTAGCAAAACTGAGCGCAAATGACTTCCTGGACTGCTTGCGGGAGCGTTTTATTATTCGAGGGATGGTGGTCGGCTCCGATTTCAGCTTTGGACATAACAGAATGGGAGATATTAACTTCCTTCAGCATTATGGTCAAGAGCATGATATCGTTGTACAGCCCATCCAACTGGAGGCGGCAGATCACGAGCGCATCAGCAGCACACGCATTCGCACGCTGGTACGCGAAGGGAACATCAGCGAGGCAAATGCATTATTGGGGCATCCAGTGATTATAAGTGGTATGGTCGTGAAAGGCGATCAACGCGGGAGAACTATAGGATTTCCAACGGCGAATTTGCTGCCCGAACCATACAAGCTGCTGCCCGCTAATGGTGTATATGTCGCACGCGTGCATCGAGGAACCATGTTAGAACGTGACGGTATATATGACAATCCCGTCTATAATAGTGTGGTGAATATCGGGGTACGTCCGACATTCGATGGACAAAAACGATTGGTAGAGGCGCATTTGCTTGATGTTGATCTTGATCTTTATGATCGGCATATTACGTTAGACCTCATCGCACGCCTGCGTGATGAGCGACGTTTTGCAGGCATTGATGCGTTGAGGGCTCAGATTACGTCTGATGTGCAACAAGCACGCCAGATATTCCAAAAGGAAGTGTGAGCAGCGTGAAGGTTCGCCAGAATCCACTCTCTAAAGTTGAATCATTCATGCAGCATATAGTGGAAGGCCCTTTTGCGTTTCTCTTTCCGTCAAAGCTACAGCCGGCCGAGGTGGCCCGCAAATTGGAGCGTGCTATGGAGGATAGCATTCTGTTGCAGGGCGAAGGGCGGAGGTTGGCTCCTGATGTCTACGACATCTATCTCAGCATTAAAGATCATCAGCAATTAGTTCCTATAGAGGCCACTTTGAAAAAGGGGTGGCAGGATCACCTGGTTCAAATAGCACGCCAGCGGCATTATACGCTAAGGGCTATGCCGGTATTGCGTTTGCATGCCAGCAGCGAATTGCGTTCGGGCGTCGTTCACATTGAAGCGCAGTTGCTGGATCGCCAGCATGCTGTCGCAGCGGGGGATGGGACGAATATAGAAGGCGGAGGGATGGCAACCCAGGCTCTCAGTGCGGAGCAGTTAGCGCAATTGCGAGCACAGCTACCCCCAGGACAACAACTACCAGGTATGCCGAATGTTGCGGTTTCACCCGGTAGTTCAACTGGATTTCAGGGTGGAGCAGCCCCCGTGGTCAGTTCATCTAACAATCCCAGTTCATCAGCAGTATTACCAGGAGGATACTCACAAGGAGTACCTCTGCCACAGGCATGGCTGACTATTCGTTTGCCACAGATGGCACAGAAGGTCTATCGCATTGATAAATCTGTCGTCAATATCGGACGTCAACTTACCAATGATATTATTGTCGAAGATAAGCGCGTTTCACGTTATCATGCTCAAATAAAATTTCAGCCGAACGGACAATTTACCATTTTTGATCTTGGGAGTACCAACGGTATAACTGTCAATGGTACACCGCATCTGCGCCAGCATACCTTACGCAGCGGTGATCGCTTCACTATTGGCAGTTATGATTTTTTCTTCGAGAGAAGGTAAGGGTCGCGAGTTATGACTTTGGATGTCTTTTTATTGATCTTGCGATTGCTATTAATCGTTTTACTCTACCTCTTTTTAATGCAGGTGGTGATTGCTATTACACGCGATTTGCGCAAGACAGCTGTGGCAAGTGAGAATCCGGGAGTTAAGGCAGCTCCTGTTATCGGACACCTGGTTGTGGTCGACAGTGGTCCCAGTACCATCCTTCCAGGGACACGCTTTGATTTGATGCCACAAACCACGATTGGCCGGGGTCCTACCAATACAATCCAGTTGACGGATAATTTCATTTCGAGTGAACATACGCGGCTCTGGTTCCGTAATGGGGCATGGTTTGTGCAGGATGCAGGCAGTACCAACGGAACATATGTGAATAATCAGCCTGCGAGTGACGCTCTTGCAGCCAGGTTCGGCGATATTATTCAGGTCGGCTTCATTCGTTTCAAGCTGGCCCAGTAAGCGAGGTTTTAACTGATGGCAAGTGTATCTCCTCGAGGATTAAGGCGCTACCGGTGGAGGGAACTGTGGCTACTCATTATTCCTTTTATGATCCTGGTGCTAGAGATGGCCCAGTTGCTGATCGTGCAGTCACACCAGTCATCATTACACCAGTCAAACATTCATACGAATCAGTTATCCATTCCATTTACAGTTCACGACCTCATACCAGTGTTCGGTCTGATCGCAGCCTTGTTCGCTATGAACTTCCTGCTCAGCATCTTCTTCCCCAGGGCCGACCAGGTACTTTTACCACTTGTGGGCCTAATGAGCGGTATCGGCGTATTGATGGCGATGAGGCTTGGGCCAGATGTAGGTGATCCTTTGCTTGGTACACGTCAACTGGTGTGGGTGTTGCTGGGCCTGCTTATATGCGTCGCAACAGTATTTGGTTTGCGAAACATGAACTGGCTGGAGCGTTACAAATATACATGGGCAACGTTCGGAATTATACTGGTGGCATTTACAATAGTGAACGCATTACGCGTGCGGAACCTGGACAGCCCAACACACGACCAGTTGAATTTTGGCCCCTTTAACCTCCAGCCGTCAGAACTGTTGAAAATATTCATTGTGATCTTCTTCGCCGCCTACTTAAGTGAGAACCGGGATGTGCTGATGGCAGGGAATTTCCGCCTTGGACCTTTGCGCCTGCCGCCATTGCGCCAGCTAGGGCCAATTATGCTCATGCTAGCGATGTCGCTGCTGTTATTCTTAGTCATTCGCGAACTCGGTCTCGCGCTCCTGATCTATGGTATTTTCCTGTGCATGCTGTATCTTGGCAGCGGGAAACTATCCTATGTGATTGGAGGCCTGTTAGTGTTCGCGGCCCTGGGCTTCATCGGTTTCAAGCTATTTAATTACGTGCAATTGCGCTTCGTTGCAGTAACGCTTGATGTTGTGAACTGGCAAAACTGGACACAGCAGACCCTGACTTTGGCAAAAAGCTCAGCCTTCCAGATCGTGCAGGGCATCATCGCGCTCGCGAGCGGTGGCATTCTTGGAGCTGGTTTTGGCCTTGGACATGCAGGACAATTTGTGCCAGTGGCACAATCCGACATGGTATTCACGGCCTTAGGTGAAGAGTTTGGGCTGGCGGGGCTATTTGCAATTATTGCAATCTACCTCCTGATCATCTATCGTGGATTTCGCATTGCGATGGAGGCAAGCGATGCGTTTAACCAGTTGCTGGCTGCCGGGCTGACCTCGATCTTTGCCGTACAAACGTTAGTTATCGTCGCAGGAAATATGAAGTTCCTGCCATTAACGGGCTTACCTTTGCCGTTCCTGAGCTATGGGGGTAGCTCGATCATCGCGAACTTCATCATCATCGGCATCTTATTGCGTATCTCGCATAATACGGCTATGGAACGCGCAGGATTAGCCTGACAGAGGTATTTTTACTGTAACTGTTGACGTGCGATGAAACACAATGCTATACTTCTTCTTGTTCTCGTACAAGGGTTGTACATCTTCACAGAGTATTTGCGATAGGCCAGGATCGTACAACATGGGTCAATACCAGCAATGGTTACACTATCAGGAAATCGACAGGCATCTACGAACACAATTGGAGGCGCTTGAGGCGGACTTAGCCAGACTCCAGGAGTGTTTACATCTTCTCGAGCAAGAGCAACCAGAACAGCTAACATGCCTGGCTGATAATCCGATCATGCAGTTGTTAGCTGCCAACCTTAATGGTCATAGCACACCCCCCAAAAGTACTACAAGAAACACTGGTTTATCTTCGAAGCCTGGCGAATCAATCTCGTCTGCGCTTCTGAGTTGGGGAGGACTACCAAACTTCGGACCACAAGAGTTGAAGGAGACCTTTCCCAACGCTGAGAATGCGTTACCATCTGCTAGCCATCCCCAGTCAGAGCTTTTACCGGAAGACATGGCAGCATTTTTTGAAGAGCATGCCCAAACCGACCCTCGAGTTGAACTACCCTGGTGGTTGCGCAACATCACCATTTCAACAAGCAGTATGCAAGGGAACCGGCCGATTGACCAGGAGAGTATACGAACAAACCGCCTCGTGCAACGCTGGATAGAACGCTGGGGACGACAATCATCCACTACATTTAAGCCAGCGGAGGAAGAGGGGGAAAAGGCACGTGAGTAATTCACCTCCGCAAAGTAATCCCATTAGTATCGATGTTATTTACGCGCGACTGAACCAGCGCGACATCGAGCAGTTCTATGCTGGCTATCAACACTGGACCTTGCAGCAACAAATTTCGACGCTAGAAGCTCAACTGGATGCCCTGCGTGGGCAAATCGCAGAAAATACGGAGCGCATGCAAGAGGTTCATACATCAGCTATCGCGCTTGCAACACTGGCACGACTCCAGTCCAATGGTGTGAACGATATCGACTTGCTCGATCGCATGCTGGAGCGGGGTGAAATGTGGCTCGATCGCACGATGCAGCAACTTGATTACTGCGAACAATTAGATGGCTTTATCTGTGATGACTATACGCAATGGTGTAAGCACGCGTTAGAAGGGGCTTATGATTGGATTGACTCGATACAAGATGGCAACCTTTCATCGTCGACGCCGGTAGCAGTTACTGGAGATGAACAACTTATTGAGGCCACCGAAGAATTGTTGCTACAAAAATTCAGTAGCGATGAAGACGAGGATGAAGCGTCAATGTTGGAAGTGACGCTCAAACGTCCAGCACTAACCATCGCTCAAAGCGAAGAGCCGGCATCTATGATTGAAGACATTCCTTCTAAAATAGAAGCGGTTTCGGTTGACGAGGAAGCTGCTTCTGTTTCCAAAGAAGAAACCCTTGCAGCTAATGACACAGCCGCTCCTGATCTTCCCACTGAACAAGTCGACACTCATGAGCATGTTGAAACTGAATTCACGCAAACGACAGAAGAACCTGGCCCTGGTGAAGATCTCACTATTACTAGTTACGAACAGATTACTAACAACGAACTGACCGATGTAGAACAGACCGATTTACAGGAATCCGTAGTGGCTGAAGAAACGCTCTCCGTCGAAAATACTTCGAACTCCGAAGGCGAACCGACTGCCAGCGTGGACTATGCGTCATCTGAAGAGCACCCCTCTTTAGAAGAATCCGCGACTCCCGAAACAGAGATAGCAGCATCCACCTCTGAAGTGAAAGATGAGGTCGATACCCAGCCCAGTATTCCAGAACAACAGGGACGGCAGCCACAAAGCTGGAAGCCAAAGCAACCCAACTTGATAGTGCGTTTGATTATGAAAATCATGGGAATTTGAACCTATCCTTACCTTATATCTATGTGGATTTGTGACGGGAGAGATGGAGGAAACGGACCAGTTGATATCCCAGGCATAGGCACAATGGGAGGTGGGAAGGCTTGCAAGGGACCGCTTGAAAACATCACCTGTGCCTGCTCAAGTACCGCCACCCGCTTACGCAATTCTCTCAATTCACGACGTCCCCGTAAGGCTGTTGTTGCAGCAATCAAATACATCATTAACGCTCCAAGCAGGCATGAGATCAGTAACCACAAACCCAATGGCAATGGCGGCGTCTGCCAAATGAAGAACGATAGTTGCGCGGCTGTAGCGAAAGCGGAGAAATTCTCAACAACCAGTACAGCAAGCGTCCCGCCTACCAGCACAAGTATCAAGAGCACAATGTAAATCACTGTTGTCTTTCTCCTAACAAATAACCCGATTTGATGTCAGGACTTATGCAGTATACACAAACAGAGGGGATAAGAGCAAATTGACGCCAAAGAGTAATAGGCATATACTTGTATCGGAGTTGCAGGGGCGGTGTAACTGCAAGCAACACCCATTGAACGTGTCAACCACTTCAAATAATGAAGGCAAGACCCGTAGAGGTACACACAGTGTTATTCGAAGATTACCTGAAAGAACATCCCGTCCATAGCCCGGTGCGAACACAATACCTGCAGATCAAACGCCAGAACCCTGATGCCCTGCTCTTTTTTCGCATGGGAGATTTCTACGAGATGTTCGATGAGGATGCTGAGATAGTAGCTCGCGAACTCGAGCTTGCACTGACGCGCCGTGATTTCGGGCGTGGAGAAAAATCACCCATGGCCGGTGTGCCGCATCATGCAGTTGATGGTTATATAGCACGGCTGGTGAGTAAGGGATACCGGGTAGCGGTTTGCGAACAGACGAGCGATCCAGCACTCTCTAAGGGACTCGTAGACCGCGAAGTTATACGCATCGTCACACCCGGTACTGTGATCGACCCGGCAATGCTGGCCGCAAAACGCAACAATTTTCTTGCTGGCGTCGTCGTGGGCCGCAATGCTATAGGCATAGCCTACGTAGATATCACCACGGGCGAGTTTGCCGTAACACAATTCAGCACGCAAGAGCCGGAAGTGGCGCTGCAGCAGGAGATTGCGCGTGTAGGCCCAGCCGAGGTGATCGTCGAAGCACATTATAGCTCCCAGGGAGCTGCATCTCGCAAACGGCGCTGGCTGTCTGCAGTGATGAATGAAAAGTCCGTAACCAGGGTTGGCAGCAACGGCAACCCCAATGCCGATATAGACACGACCATTGCCATCACCCATTCGACCTTCGACGATCCACAAACGCCATCTTTACAAGACGAGGACGAGGATGACATAGCGCCTCTTGCCAGGCTATTGACGGGGATAGCCGGACATGTGACACCTTTTGATGCGCGCTACTTCACAGAGCAGGATGCACGGCATCGCCTGCTCTCACATTTTGAAGTTGCATCGCTAGAGGGCTTTGGCTGCGCCCAGCTGCCCCTGGCAATACGTGCGGCGGGAGCCGTGCTGGCATATCTACAGGAAACGCAAAAAGGCTTATTGCGCCAATTAACCGCACTGGAAACCTACTCTGTCACTGAATTTATGACCCTGGATGCGCATACGCGGCGTAACCTGGAACTTTTTGAGAGCGGACGCAGCGGCTCGGTGAAAGGGTCGCTTTTATGGGTACTCGACAAGACGCGCACTCCTATGGGAGGGCGGCTGTTACGGCGCTGGATAGGTGAACCGCTGCTCGATATCGAGGCCCTGCAAGCTCGCCAGCAGGTCATCGGCGAACTTCTGGCGGATACATTGACACAGGCGCGGCTAGCAGAAGCCCTGAAGAAGGCAGGAGACATCGAACGACTGATCAATCGTGTTCGACAGCGCATTGCTACACCACGCGACATAGTGGCGCTGGCAAGTGGCTTGCGCGCCGCCGCAGAGGTACGGGCAAGTTTGCCTGCCGATGCCGAAGTCTCTATGCCAGCGGTAGTACGCTTAGTACAGCAACTGGCAGATAACGATGATGTGATACAGCTCATCGCATCTGCGCTCGTAGATGAGCCACCGTTGAGCGCATCTGAAGGAGGCGTGATACGTTCTGGCTACAGCGCCGAGCTTGACCAGGTGAAGGAGGCATCGCAGAACGGGCAAAAGTGGCTGGCGGAGTTGGAGCAGCGGGAACGCAAACGCACGGGTATTGCTACACTCAAAGTTGGTTATACCAAGGTGTTCGGCTATTTTATCGAGGTCACGAACTCGCAACTGAGCCGCGTACCATCCGACTATATGCGCAAGCAGACACTTTCTACGAGCGAACGTTTTATCACTCCCGACCTGAAGGAGTACGAGACACTCATTCTGAATGCGCAGGACAGGATCGGCAAACTGGAGAGCGAACTCTTCGCACAGGTGCGCGCGGAGATCGCTGTACATGCTGCCGAACGTATTCTGAACACAGCACACGCGCTGGCAGAGATTGATGTGTACTTGAGTCTGGCCGGAGTAGCCGCGCAATACAATTATTGCCGTCCACATCTCGACAATGGAGACAGCATTCATATCGTAGCCGGCCGCCACCCGGTGATCGAGCAAGCACAGGTAGAGACCCCTTTCATTCCGAATGACGCACAACTCTCCATTTCAGATGCACAGATATTGATCATTACCGGACCTAATATGGCGGGCAAGTCAACGTATTTGCGCCAGGTCGCCCTGATCGCCCTGATGGCACAGATCGGCAGTTATGTTCCGGCTGAAGCTGCCAGAATCGGGCTGGTGGATCGCATTTTCACTCGTATCGGGGCTCAGGATGACCTGGCAACGGGCCAGAGCACCTTTATGGTAGAGATGGTGGAGACAGCTACCATTCTTCACCATGCTACACCCCGTAGTCTGATCATCCTTGACGAGATCGGTCGCGGCACGAGCACCTACGATGGACTGGCAATTGCACGCGCGGTTGTAGAATACCTGCACAACAACCGGCGCTGTGGTGCACGCACACTGTTCGCCACACATTATCATGAGTTAGTTGAAGTAGCAAAGATGCTGCCTCGCGTCCAATGTATGAATGTAGCTGTATCAGAAGAAGAGGGGCATGTGGTCTTTCTGCATAAAATCGTCCCGGGCGGAGCTGACAAAAGCTACGGCGTACACGTGGCACAACTGGCTGGCATCCCGCGCCCGGTTATTCACCGTGCCGAGCAGATCCTGGCGGAGTTGGAGCAAAAAGGCGATGCCAAGGCACGCCGGAAGGCCATGCAGGAGATAGACACACCATCTGTCATGCAGATGACGCTTTTCTCCGCCGAACAACACCCCCTGGTCGAGGAGCTTAAGCAGCTTGCAATTGATGAGTTGACACCCATTGAAGCGATTGGTAAGCTATATGAGTTGCAGCAGAAAGCACGAAAAGGAAAGTAGGTCCTGGCGGGGGCAAGCCCCGCCAGGACCTATCCATTCGTTGTCATAAATGCTAAGAAATGTCCTGGCGGGGCTTGCCCCCGCCAGGACAACTTGCGACGTAATTTCCTTGCTTGCAACGTAATTCCTTGCAGAGTTTGTATTCTCATTCCATTTGATGCTATTATGAAAGAAACAAGGAGTAAGCAGTGTATGTGCGTAACGTTTTGCGCACGTTTATATACAGTACAATACATTTTGTAGAACGAGGATACGTTTAAAGGTACCACCAAAGGGGGGACAATTTATGACCAATCCTTTATTAGAACTCAAGGCACTAGGGCAAAGCGTCTGGTACGACACCATTGACAGGACACAGCTCGTTTCCGGGCTGTTTAAAAAGCTGCTGGATGAGGATGGTGTAGTGGGTGTCACATCGAACCCCACCATCTTTCAAAAGTCGATCAGCCAGGGTGATGTGTATGATGAGCAGATGACGCCGCTCATTAAGGAAGGGAAGAGCACGAATGAGATCTACGAAGCGCTCGTCATTAAAGACATCACTACCGTAGCCGATATGCTTCGCCCAATCTATGACAGCACGAACAGGCAAGATGGCTTCGTAAGCCTCGAGGTCTCTCCAGACCTGGCCCACGATACCGAGGGCACACTTTCCGAGGTGCGCCGTTTCTGGAAGTTGGTTGATCGCCCCAATCTGATGATCAAGATTCCTGCGACACCGGAAGGAATCCCAGCCGTTCGACAGTCTTTGACCGAAGGCGTCAACATCAATATCACATTGATCTTTTCCCTTGACGATTACCGCAAGGTTGCTGATGCCTTCGTCTCAGCTTTGGAGGATCGTAACGCCGAAGGTAAAGACATTAGCCATATTGCTTCGGTTGCCAGTTTCTTCGTCAGCCGCGTCGATACCCTGGTAGACAGGTTACTGGAAGACAAGATCAAAGCAACCAGCGACAGTACCGAACGGCAGAAGCTCAAGTCTCTCGAAGGCAAGGCTGCGATTGCGAATGCCCGCCTGGTTTACCAGGAGTTCAAACACATTTTTAGCATGCCGCGTTTCGAAACGCTCAGACATAGTGGGGCGCATGTGCAGCGACCTTTGTGGGCCAGCACAAGCACGAAAAATCCAGCCTATCGTGATGTACTGTACGCCGAAGAGTTAATCGGCCCCAATACCGTAGATACGATGCCACTTGAGACTGTCGAGAACTTCCGCGATCACGGACACGTCAACCTGACCGTCGAGAAGGATATTCCACAAGCCAAAGCTGAGCTTGCAGCTCTCGAGGAAGTTGGCATCCACTACGACCAGGTTACAAAGCAGCTCCAGGATGAAGGCGTGCAAAAATTTGCTGACTCTTACCACGAGCTATTCCAGGGGATTGAAAGCAAGAAACAGGCCATCCAGGAGAAGACAGGCACGCGGTGATAGGCAACTCATTCACCAGAGCTGCACTGGGGCTTGCTCAATAGTGACCATTGTAGGGCGGAAAGTCTCAGACTTTCCGCCTTAGGATAAAAGGACGGTTACGTGGTGGTTATCTGTTGTGTAGCCCAGCCGGTTCTGGTCATTTTGCCAAATGGATGCACAATGGTATAGATTATGGTATGCTTCAGGCATACGGTG
>WNFB01002666.1_pt1 | contig 18262 bp, 14 predicted proteins | sample 5400501 | NCBI WGS metagenome assembly WNFB01 (sample SAMN13153341, study PRJNA577476) | soil metagenome | isolation source: 200 cm saprolite under Douglas fir tree site 2 hole 1 | place: USA:California | collected 2015-04-18 | reverse complement strand
CGCTGAAGCGCTCGGCGGTTGTGGGGGCCGCGTCGAGAAGTTTCGCAGAGACGGCTGGGCTCGGCCTTGGCCGGTTGGCCTGGAAATGCTGTGCTACATGCTTTCTCACGAAGCCCACCATCGCGGGCAGGTGTGTATGCTCGCGCATCAGCTCGGATTCCCCTTGCCGACCGAGGTGGCGTCCGGGATCTGGAATTGGGAAAAGCTGTGGAAAGAGTGCGGGTCGCCTGGCGGCCCCGGCTACGATTCTTAAGGAATCGCTCAAGGGCACAGGCCGCCCGGGGAAATGGCGGTATACTCGCTAACGGGGAACGCCAGCTCTCATTTCAGGCTGAACCACCACATCTCCTAGGTCAAGAGATTGTTAGGCGGTGAGTTCCAGATCATGATAGGGATCGGCGACTTGAACTAAGAATCTCGATATTTCGAAAACTTGCATGGTCTTCGTCCTCGACAACTACGATTCTTTCACCTACAACCTGGTGCAATATTTGGGAGAGCTGGGCGCCAAGGTCGAGGTACGCCGCAACGATCAGGTGACGATCAGCGAAATCGAAGACCTGCGCCCGGACCACATCGTCATCTCGCCCGGACCGTGTACGCCACAGGATGCCGGTATCAGCATCGACCTAATTCGTTATTTTGCTGGTAAGACGCCGCTACTGGGAGTCTGCCTAGGCCATCAGGCGATCGGCGCTGCTTTCGGAGGCAAAGTGCTGCGTGCCAAGAACCTCATGCACGGGAAGACAAGCGAAATAGAGCACGATGGTAAGACAATCTTCCACAAGTTGTCTTCGCCTATGACAGCCACCCGCTATCATTCATTGATCGTCTCGGAAAAAAAATTGCCTGCCGAGTTGGAAATCAGTGCCCACACCACGGATCGGGACGGCTCGCGTGTGATCATGGGACTGCGCCATCGCCGGTTTCCGGTTGAAGGCGTGCAGTTCCATCCGGAGAGCGTGCTGACGGGGGAAGGTAAGAAGCTGATCGGAAATTTCCTTCGTATCTAGTGATTGCTAGTGCTCAGTGGTCGGTGATGAGTAGCCGATGTGAGCACGGTCACAGCTAACTAGAATCCTCCTCTCGCCATCTCCACCGCTCGCATCAAGGCCCGCGCCTTGTTCCGCATCTCCTCGAACTCGCGCGCAGGATCTGAGTCGGCCACGATTCCCGCCCCCGCTTGAAGGTAGGCACGCTTGCCTTTCATCAGAATGGTGCGGATCGCGATACACGAGTCGAGGTTGCCGGCAAAATCGGCGTAGAGTACTGATCCGCCGTACACACCCCGGCGCACCGGCTCCAGCTCTTCAATGATCTGCATGGCGCGAACTTTGGGCGCGCCACTGAGCGTACCCGCGGGAAAGCAGGCCGCGAAAGCGTCCAGCGCATCGAGATCTTCACGCAGCCGCCCTTCTAGCGCGGAGACCAGATGCATCACGTGGGAGTAGCGCTCGACATACATCAGATCACGGACTTTTACCGATCCATATTCGCTGACTCGACCCAAATCATTGCGTCCCAAATCCACCAGCATGACATGCTCGGCGCGCTCTTTTTCGTCATGAAGCATCTGCTGCTCGAGATGGAGATCTTCGGCTTCGTCGCGCCCCCGGGGATGTGTACCGGCGATCGGTCGATATTCGAGCTTGCGTCCACTGACGCGCACCAACATTTCCGGAGAAGAACCCAGTACATGCAGTGAGGCAGCCGTGGCGCGCTTACTCGGAGTGCTGGCCTTGCCTTCCTCCATGCGAAGGAAATACATGTACGGTGATGGATTCACAGTGCGCAGCGCGCGGTAAAGATCGAAGGGCGCCACATCGGGGGTGAAGTCAACACGTTGCGAAAGCACGACCTGGAAGATGTCACCAGCGGAGATGTACTCCTTGGCCCGCCCCACAATTCGCATGAAGCGCTCGCGACTGGTTCCGGCATGGACTTTCAATTTCCGCAGCCGTCCGTGAGATTCTCTCTGCCACTGCAAACGCCGCAATCCAGCTGCCAGCTTTCCTTCCAAAATGGCGATATCAGTCAAGGCGTGATCGTAGGCTTGTCGTGGGCTCTCGCGCACATCGGCGGTAGCGATGATGTGAATCTGGTGACGCAGGTGGTCAAAGGCGAGCAGCCGGTCGAAGAACATCAGCAGGCCGTCCGGCAAGGACAGGTCGTCCTTGGCACGTTCGCCGATCTTCTCCAGTTGCCGCACCACATCGTAGGCAAAGTAGCCCACGGCGCCTGCGGTAAACGGAGGCAACCCCTCTAGGGCGGCGGGACGGTGCTGGCGCAGTAATTCTTTGAGGATCTGAAACACGTTCCCGGAACGCCGCTCAAGACGCCTGCCGCGTTGTACGGTCACAGTCTCGCCACGCACTCGTACTCGCATGTAAGGGCGCGCGCCCAGGAATGTATAGCGTCCGATCTGCTCTCCGCGTTCGACCGACTCAAGCAAGAATGCATTAGGCTCAGCGCCAGCCACAGCGAGGAAGGCGGAGACCGGCGTCAGCAGGTCGGCGGTGACTGACTTCACGACCGGCACCAGGGTCGCGCCTTGGGCCAGACGCGAAAATTCCTTGTAGTCGGGACGGAGCATGCTTGGGCTGAGACCCAGCTACCAGAAGCCGGGGCGCAGAGTTGTCACATTATAGGGGAACGGCTCGACCGGAATTGTTCCGCCGGTTGACAGTCCTCGATGATTTATTCGAGCCCTGTCCTGACGCCATGGCTTTTAAAGGCTCGTTGTCTAGCTATGCGTGGCTTTCCTGAGAAGAAAGATCATCTGCTCGGCATTATTATCAAGTGGTGTTTTAGCAAACGAGCCATACTCCTCCACCGGTTCCAAGCCCACAATCACGAAGAGCGCCCTCAGATGGGGATACGTGTAATAAGACATCTTCAAAGGCTCCGCTTCTTCTCGTATAAGATTTTCGCCTTCGTAGGTTCGAAAGAAGAATGTTGCGCTGAAAGTCTGATTAATTTTGTCCACGGACTCCTTTCTGAAGTATCGCCGCACGATTTTCGTGGGATCAGATTGAAGAGGCCATTCCAGTTCTAGAAATTCCTCTCCTATTTTCGAATACATACCCTCAAACTTCGGATAGAAAACATCAAATGCCAGGATGCCATTTTCTTCCAAGTGAAATGCGGCTGTTTTAAGCGCATCTATTTGCTCTTCCAGAGTATGCATATGTTGCAGTGGTCGAAACGGTATCGTCACTAAAGGATATTTTCTGTTGGATCGAAAAGTTCTCATGTCTCCTTTAGAAATAAAAACTCTCCTTTGGACATCTTTCGATTCCCGCTCCAGATGCCTTCTCAAAACACCAAGCATTGGCAACGAATTGTCTACGCCATGAATTTCGATGCCCTCTCGGGCAATCGGGAGCAAAAGGCGACCCGTTCCACAAGCAAGTTCGAGAATGGGGCCACCAATCCGCTTGGCTAAGTCAAGATAAAAAGGCAAATCCACAAGATCCTTCTTGGCGGCATAAGCGTCATCGTAATATTTTGCTGCAATCTCGTAGGACTCAACTCCATCGCTCATTACGCTTCCTCCGCGCAAAATACTACTTCAACCGCCCAATGGAATGGGAACCAGCAGAAGAGTTGACGAATGAGTCCACGCGTCGGAAGATGACTATTCTGGCAAAGTCCGTCAGAATGGGACTTATGCGAGTCAAGTTTTGGGGTGTGCGGGGATCCACACCCACCCCCCAACCGGAAAACCTGCGCTACGGGGGCAACACGTCGTGCGTCGAGGTGCGCCTCAAAGATGCTCTCTATGTCTTCGATTGCGGCACTGGTTTCCGCCCACTCGGTCAACAACTGGAGCATGAGTCGAAGGGGAAACCGGTCCTAGCGCACATTTTCGTCTCGCACTTTCACTGGGACCACATTCAAGGCATCCCGTTCTTCGGGCCGCTTTATGACAGCGCGGAGAACCGCTTCATCTTTCATTGTTCAAGCCGCACCCGCAGCCTGAAGCGGGTTATGGAAGAGCAGATGGCGTCGCCATACTTCCCCGTGGACATGAGCGAGATGAAAGCCCGGCGAGATTTCTACGACATTGAAGAAGGCCGCGTCCCGCTGGGTGACGAGGTCACGATAGAGACAAGGTGGCTGAACCATCCCCAGGGCTGCATGGGCTTTCGCCTTGAGAGCAAGCACGGCGTGCTGGTCTACGCGACAGATAATGAACCCGGCGATCCCATCTTCGACAAGAACGTGCGCAAACTGGCTGCTGGCGCCGACGTGCTGATCTATGACGGGCAATATCTGCCGGAAGAATACGAAGCCCGCAAACGCGGCTGGGGGCACAGCCACTGGCGCGAGGGCATCAACATCGTGATGGAAAGCGGCGCGAAAGAGCTAATCTTATTCCATCACGATCCGGATCACGACGATGCGTTGATCGACAAGGTGGTACAGGAAGCCCGTAATTATTATCCGCGAGTGCGGGCCGCGGCCGAGGGAATGGAAATAGGGATTGAGCAGGCCGCCGCTCAGGCCCATTAGCGTCGGTTTCCTCAGCGAGACAGGTCGCGAAGAGGTCTTCTGAAATCGAGGATCATGACCTCAGTGGGCTAAACAGTCCGGTTTTCAAGACGCGTATGTCGGGGTACTTTACCTTAGCGGATTACTTTTCAGGCCGGCAGACAAAAATGTGAAACAGGTCGAGCGCACGTCTGAATCCGAAAAAGTTGCGGGATATCCCATAGAGCGGGCCAATATTTTGTCTCGCAGCATGCCTTCAATAGCTCCCATCAAACCTGAACGTAACGCCTCTGGGTGAATGTTGGGTCTCAGTTCTCCATGGTCGGCAAGTTGCTTCAAAATTCCATCAATAATGTTCACGAACTCCAGGAATCCGGGGACCAGCACAACCTGCTTCCCATCGTCCCGGATGCGACGTCCTTCCAGCAGGACAAGCTTGGTAATCTGCTCATCCCTAGCCAGGAAATTAAGCACCATTTCGACCAGGACCTCGAATTTTTGGCGGGGCGAAGAAATGCTTGCTGTGGCCAGCCGGACCGCAGGGTTGATTTGCTCCCAGCTGTATTGGAAAATCGCCTCCAGAACGCCTTGTTTGTTGGTGAAATGTTTGATGAGCTGAGATTCGCTAGTGCCCGCAAGCCGGCAAATGGCGGCAGTTGAGGCGGGCTCGTATCCCCGTTCGGCGAACAGGGCCTTCGCGGCTTCTCTGATGCGCTCGCGACTTGAAAGCAATGCACCTGTTTTTGTGGTCTCCATAAGTGTGCACCCCTAGTCGAACTGCTTTTCGCCGCATCTGCTGCCCAATCTACTCTCGCCCCCAGCCCTTGCCCAGACCATCTTGGGTTTCACCGAGCAGGTTTCGCCAAACGGCCAGTCCAACGCTACCGAACCGTCGGTCGCAGTGGACCGCTCCGATGGCACCGTGTACGTCGCCTGGCAAGCGAGCGGCACGCACGTGGCTCGCTCCGATGACGGCGGGCGCACGTTTGTCGAGACACCCATTGCCAACCTGTTCGGACCTGATGTCGGCGATGTGGATGTCCGTGTAGGTGGGCCAACGCCTTCCGGGACGCACCGCGTGTATGTCTCCTCTCTTGAGGAGCTACCACTGGTCCTCCAGACCCATGTCGCCTACAGCGACGACCGGGGCGCAAATTGGACCATCAACAATCTCGCGGCGGTCAATCCTTCCTTTATCGACCGGCCATGGCTGGCCGTTTTCCCGAGCAAGACATCGGCGAACCAGGATCAGGTCTACATCAGCTACCACGACTTTTCGGCCAGTCAGATCAACGTGGCGGCTTCGAATGACGGCGGCCAGACGTTCGGTCCCTCAGTGGACGTTTTGGGCACCAATATGATTGCCTTCGCTAATTCTTTCTGTAACACAGTTCCCAGCGGCATCGAGGTCGATCCGGAAACCGGCGAGGTGTACGTGCAATGGATCACCGCCGACCCGGTGCAGAACACTTCTCAGGGCTGCAACATTAGCCAGATCGAGCCCTTCCACCAAGTATGGGTCGCTCATTCGCCCCCAGCGGTGGGCATGAGCCTTGCGACAGTGACGACGGTCTGGGACGCTCATCTAGTCTTTGACGGCAATGTCGGCCGGACGTGGCAGACAAACACGGATAGGATCTTCGGCACTCTCGGAGTCGATGATTCTGGCGTGTCTGGAGCGCCGGGTAACGTCTACTCCGTCTTCCCTGACAACTTGGTTGCTCCCGGCACGAACGATATCTGGTTCACACATTCGAGCAATAAGGGGCAGTCGTGGGCATCGCCGGTAAAGGTCAACCACGATACCGGGACTCACTACTTTCCCTGGATTGCTGCCGGCAGCACTGGGCGCGTGGACTTTATCTGGCTCACCACGCCAAACCTCAATCCCACGGATACTGCGCTGTCGCCCTGGACAGTGACCTTTGCCCAAACAACCAACGGTACCTCGACCACGCCCAAGTTCAATCAGACCAGCGCTTCCAGCAATGTCATGCACGTGGGCGGGATCTGCACCAACGGCATCTTCTGTACGGTAAGCGGCGGCAACCGCGATCTGGCGGATTCCATCTCCATCGCCATCGACCGTGGAGGGAGTGCAGCCCTGGTCTGGACGGATCAAGGCAGCGCCTTCCAGGGCCCGACCCATATTACCTACGGGTGCCTGACGGCGCAGCAGTCCGCCATTGTAGGAGCAAACCAGGGCCAAAGCTGTAAGGGTCCAGCGGGTCCTTAAGACGCTTAAATACTATAAGGAGAAGAACCATATGCGAAAGCTACTGACCATGTTTCTCTTCGGAAGCATGGTGTTTGCCCTTGCCCTCCCCACAGCACTCGCCCAAGCCCCAGCCAACGAGCACAACTGTCCCGCTTCGATGGCGATCCCTGCCACCGTTGGAACCGGAAACCCGCCGTTCAGCCCGAACCAGAACCTGTGCCTGCCACTGTTAGCGCCAGTTGGCGGCTCCATGGGGCCGCTTGCTTTCATTGTGCAGGGCGTCGAGCCCGGCGACCGCGTGGATTCGCAGGGAACTATCTACGTGGTGTCCATCCGGGGCGTACCCGGCGGCATAGACCTATGGCGCTGGTATCAAACCACGGATGGCGCACCAAATGGAGACAGTTCTCTACCCTTTAAGTATGAGGGTCAGCCCGATAACTGCGGCATCCTCACCAACGGCTGCGCCAATAACGTGGGCAGCTTTATCAATCCTGGAGTCGCGCCCGGGGGCGGCGATGCCGATATCGCCGTCAATGCTCCTGACCCCCTCAACTTCAACATTCCCAACCTGGCCGCAAGCAGCCTGGATCTGGTGCCGGGCGTCACAGCCACACATTCGACCACGCGCGGCGACACCTTCACCGCGCCTAACGTGGCGGCAGCCTTGATCCCGGTGGACGATCGCCAATGGCAGGATGCGATCGACGTTTCGACTGCCTACCTTACTTACCACGATATCGCGACGTTCAATATCGAAGTACAGCGCTCGAACGACGGTGGCTTCACCTACGTCAACGGTATCGGCGAGGCCATCGATCCCCAGACCTTCCCCGCTACCGGCGGAGTGCCTGCCAGCAACAGCGCGAACGTTCATGGCCAGCTTCGCATTGACCACAGCCCTATTGCGAATAGCTGCTCGAGCCGGGGAAACCTCTACCAGATTTTTGTGGCCCCCGACAGTGTCACAGAAAACCTGACGGGCGGGGCGCTGCGCAGCGTCTATGTGGGCGTCTCGACCGACGCGAAATTGGGCTTGCCAGCGTTCACGTTCACCGACACCAAGGTCTTCACCGGCCTGGCGGGACCGAACCGTGAGGGCGCGGTAAATCTCTTCCCAGCGCTCGCCACCGATAACTTTGGGTTTGTGTACGCCGTCTGGTCGGACAACTCGAAGATCCTCTTCTCCTCCTCCGGCAACCAGGGTGCGACCTGGACGACGCCTATCACGGTGAACTCGGGCGCAACGGTGGGTAATTCGAACGTGTTTCCCTGGGTGGCGGCCGATGCCAATGGCCACGTGGTGGTGGTTTGGCTAGGTGCCAATAAGGCCGGCAACTCAAACGACGGAAGCGTGATGGCGCCGACCTGCACGGGTGCGGACATAGGCACAAACAACTGCTGGGCAGAGTGGAATGTTTACGCCGCGGAGACCGTGACTGGTCACACGGTGCCCGCGTTTACGCAATATACCGCCAGCGATCACATCATCCACTTGGGGACGGTCTCGACCGGAGGGTTGGGCGGCAACGCCGACCGCAACCTGGCTGACTTTTTCCAGGTGGCGCTCGATCCGCTGCACCGCGCCAACATCGCCTTCGCGGATGACCACATCCCCAGTCCGGAGTGTGCCTCTCAGTCTCCCATGCATTGTGCCGCCAACGACCCGCAGACGTTCCGCACGGGGCAGCCTTACTTCACGTACCAGAAGACTGCGAGTTCGGGCATCATCACGACCGGGAGTTGCGCCAACCAGCCGCCACCTCCACCGCCAGGAGCCATGAAGATCACCGGTGGCGGCCAGGTCACTTCCCAAACGCCCACTCAAACCGCCAACTTCGGATTCGTTGCCAACAACAACAAGCCCAATGTTTCGCTTTCCTATCACGACGATGGCGCTACGGGCGGGAGCATCGATGTGCACAGCGCGAACACCAGCGTGCCGTCGATAACTTTCTCCGGTAACTGCGCGACCTTCAAAGGCGATGCCAAGGTGAATCAGAAACTGAGCTACAAGTACACGGTGAACGCCTGTGATAATGCTGAGCCTGGCGCGGGCAAGGACACGTTTCTCATCAGCGTAACCGGACCGATGAATTTCTCTTACAGCAATGGAGGTCCCATTACTAGCGGCAACATCCAGATCCACAAGCAGTAGGTTAGACTGCCGACTGTTTGCTGCGAGTGTTCGAAAGACAAGCGGCCCACAATCGGGACAGCGTGGTTGCCGGGAGGGAGCGCGGGCGCGCTCCTTCCCGGTCCTTGCGCGCGGAATCCTCCCAATTTGCAAGGACACACCGCATCCGGTAGTGACGCAGTTTAAATTTACGCAGGGATCAAGTTGCGACATGCGGCGAGGGAAGGAGGGCTTCTACTGAAGCCAGTGCAGGTGCTTCTCCGTGCTTCCGAATCTTGGCTCCTCGCAATTGTGCATTTCCGCTGTCAATTGCTTTTGGCGGTCCACCACCGCACTGCTCAGTAGGGCCAAAATTTCCAGCAGCTTATCGGGGTCGCTTTCGGTGGCTGCGGCAAAGCAGAGTTCCCTCCAGCATCTTGTTCTGTCTTCCGCCATGGTGGGCATCCCTGAGTAGAAAAGTGCCACAGGACAGGCAAGGACAGCAATACCGCAGGCGATGTATTCTGTTGAACATAAGACCTTAGAGGGAATTACACCATCAGATTTGGCGTGACGACTGTGTCAAGCCGTGCGCGAAGCAACCAAGAAGAGAGACACATAAACATAAAAAAGGACCGAGTCAATTCCCTCCCCACTGAAGGTCTTGGCGAACCCTGAGCGAAAAGAAAGGCCCCCAAAAAGAAAACGACCCCGCGAGGAGTTCAGCCACCGCCGTGTGGATCGTCAGTCGGCAGTGTCCGAATTTACCCACGAAGGACACGACGGAATAAGAAGGAAACCGTAAAAGGTACCCCTTCGTGTAACTTCGTGTCCTTTGTGGTTTATGAAATTAGGACACCACCGAATTGCGGGTAGTGGGCTGAAAGCCAGCACCACCGGCGAGAATGCCTTCCGTGCCGCAACACACAATTAGCCCACTACCAATCGCCCCTTCGTGTAACTTCGTGTCCTTTGTGGTTTATGAAATTAGTCAGTAGCTTGCCTCACCCGTTCCTCCTCCATATACTGTAAAGTTTGCCCGCAACAATCGGCGAATCACACTGTCCCCGCGCCGGCTAGCGGACCGCAATCTTCGGAGATCATTCCTATGAAGACTATTTCCCTGGAACAGGAAATTAATCCCTGGGAGGCGCAAGCTGCTCGCTTTGATCTCGCCGCACAAAAGCTCAACCTGGACGATGGGATCTGGAAGGTTCTTCGATATCCCAACCGCGAAATCATCATTCATATTCCAGTCATGATGGACAGCGGGCAACTGGAAGTTTTTACCGGGTTCCGCGTGCAGCATTCCATTGCTCGCGGGCCGGCCAAGGGTGGAATTCGATATTCCCCGGATGTCACCCTGGACGAAGTTCGCGCGCTGGCGAGCTGGATGACTTGGAAATGCGCCGTGGTCAACATTCCATTTGGCGGCGCCAAGGGCGGGGTCATCTGCGATCCGCACCGCATGTCGATGGGCGAACTTGAGCGAATGACCCGCCGCTACACCGCGGAACTGGTGGAGTTCATCGGGCCAGAGAAAGACGTGCCCGCTCCCGATGTGAATACCAACGAGCAGACCATGGCTTGGATTATGGACACCTATTCCATGCACATGCGCCAGACCGTAACCGCCGTGGTTACGGGCAAGCCGCTCAACATTGGCGGCTCGCGCGGCCGCCGCGAGGCAACCGGACGCGGCATCATGGTCGTTTGCGAAGAGGCTATTAAGAAGCTGGGCCTGAACCGTGAGTCCACGCGGGTAATCGTTCAGGGATTTGGCAATGTGGGATCGAACGCCGCCCGCCTGATGGCCGAGGCAGGTTATAAGGTCATCGGCATCGCGGAAGTGGAAGGCGCTCTCTATAACAAGAACGGTATCGATGTCGATGCCCTCTGGGAATTCCGGCAGCGCGAGGGCACGATCCATGGCTTCCCCGGCGCCGAGAGCTACGATGCTGCGGAATTGTTGGTCACCGATTGCGAGATCCTGATCCCCGCCGCTACCGAGAATCAGATCACCAGCCGTAATGCCGACCGGGTGAAATGCAAAATTCTTGCTGAGGGTGCCAACGGCCCCACCACCGCAACCGCCGACGAAATCCTGGCGGAAAAGAGAGTATTCATAATTCCCGACATTCTGTGCAATGCCGGCGGCGTGACCACCTCCTACTTCGAGTGGGTGCAGGACCGACAGGGTTACTTCTGGAAGGAGTCGGTGGTCAACGAGCAACTCGAACACATCATGAAGACCGCTTTCGAAGACGTTGTCCGTTATGCGGAAACTCACGGCGTCAACAACCGCATTGCGGGTTACATGCTCGCAATTGACCGCGTGGCCTATACCATTCGTCTGCGCGGCATTTACGCGTAAAGCGGCTGCGGACAAGAGAACTGGGCGGCTTCGAAGCAAGGACGGTACGGCATTTTCCCCGCAGGTTGTTCAGTCGTGCTACTACTGGTATTGAATAAGAGCGGCTTCAAGCGCTCAAAACGCGAGAGCTGCTGCGACATCCCCACGAAGAAGGTCAGGAGCGATTTCCCGGGATTTATCCGAAGGCACTTTCCATCGAGCATTGAGAGGAACACAATGAGCAGAGTACAAATGAAGACAATGACGTGGCTCGCGGCATTATGCCTGCTGTTTTCGCTGTCCATGCCGTCCGCATCGGCGAAGCCACAGGCTGACACTTCAACCCAGCAGGCCACTCCCACCACGACGACAAAGACGACAAAGAAAAAGTCGACGTCTAACGGCAGTGCTTCTGCTTCGGAGATCGCTGCGGCCAAAGCTAAGGGGGAAGTGTGGGTCAACCTCGATACCGGCATCTACCACAAGGGCGGCCGCTGGTATGGCAAGACCAAAAATGGCAAGTTCATGACCCAGCAAGAGGCCAAGGCGGCTGGTTACAAAGAATCTAAGAAAGATTAGTGAGGCGAGAGGACTACGCATCTTCTGTTATCGTCCGGGTTGCAAAATCCAGCAGGATTCTGCCACCGTCATTGCTTTCATCATCCGACGTGGAGGATAATTTAGCATCGTTTCGTCCCCGGCCTTCTGCCGGGCGCGATTTTGCAGCCCCGGTGAATCTGCCCAATTACATAACGCTCAGCCGCATTCTCAGCATCCCACTGCTGATCTGGATTCTCTCCAGCAATCGCTTCAGCAGCGCGCATGGGGAGAAAGAACTGGTGGCCTCGGCGCTGTTCATTCTCGCCTCGATTACCGATGGAATTGACGGTTACCTGGCCCGCAAACGTGGGCAGATCACCACCATCGGGATACTGCTCGATCCCCTCGCTGACAAGCTGCTCATCGCCGCCGCATTCGTGACCCTGGTTCAGTTCAACCCCAGCCTGGTTCCGGCCTGGATGGCTGTCGTGATCATCGGACGCGAATTCCTGGTCAGCGGCCTGCGCTCCATCGCAGCTTCGGAGGGTTTTACCATCGAGGCCAGTGACTTGGGCAAGTTCAAAATGTTGGTGCAGATCGTATCGGTAGTAGCCGTGATTCTGGCTCATCGCTGGCGGCAATGGCCGGTTTACCGGAGTTATTTCTTCCCCGTTCGCATGACCGCCGCCGTGTCTATCTGGTTCATGGTTGTTTTGTCGCTGGTGTCGGCCATCGACTACTTCGCTGCTTTCTGGTCCAAGATTGATCGGCAAGTGGTAAAGCGCCGGCGCCGCGCCTTCGTCCTCAGCCGGCGGAGGAAGCGCGATGTCGCTGCAACATGAAAATTCGTCTGCCGCCCCCTGCGATTGCAGGCTGTTCGACCCTCGTGAATTCGCGCCGGAAGAACGCGCCCTGTTGCTCCAGCTTGCGCATGATTCCATTCTGGCCGCACTCGAAAACCGGGAAATCTCCATGGATCCCCCCTCGCCTCATCTCGCCGAACCGCGCGGGGCCTTCACGACTCTCTGCTGGCATCACGACCTGCGCGGGTGCGTAGGGTATGTCTTCCCTGTGTCTTCGGTATACCGCGCCGTGGCGGAAACCGCGCGGGCCGCCGCCTTTGACGATAGCCGTTTCCGGCCAGTGACCCTGGAAGAAGTTCCAAACCTGGAAATCTCTTTAAGCATCCTTTCGTCGTTAACACCGATTCGACCGGAAGAAGTCGAAGTCGGCCGGCACGGCCTGTTGGTGAGCATGGCCGGCCAGCGTGGTCTGCTTCTACCACAGGTTCCGCTGGAACACGAATGGGACCGCATCACGTTTCTGGAACAGACTTGCCGCAAGGCAGGTCTGCCGCCCGACGCATGGCAAAAGGGCGCAACCCTGGAAGCCTTCACGGCCGAGGTATTCGGTGACAAGGACATGAATCACCGATAACTCTTCCGCACCAATCCCCTCTTTTTCCACTGCTTCCTTGCCACCGAGCTGGTTCGGTCGCCGACTTCCACAACCGCACCATATAATGTCGCGATCCTGTACTTCCTGGGAGCACTGCCAGTTTGTCGCGTCCTGCACTGTTATCCCTACTGACCGCCTCCTGTCACCTCTGGCTGGTTCTCCTGCTGGGATTCGAGGTCTCACGGCTCGCTGCGGCTCCGGTTCCGCAATCAAAAGAGCACGCGGCCACGTTGCCCAAAGCACCTGTCGCGCAAGCCGTGCGCGTGGACCGCGCTCCAAAGCTAGACGGCACCCTTGATGATCCCTTGTGGCGACTGGCGCGCCCGATCACGGGTTTCAGGCAGCGCGAACCTTACGAGGGGCAGACTCCCACCGAGCGCACTGAAGTCCGCATTCTCTACACCAAACATGAAGTCTATTTCGGAGTTGTTTGTTTCGATTCGAATCCGCACGGCATCGTCGCTACCGAACTGCGCCGCGACGTGAGCCAGGAACTCGATGACTATTTCGAGATCGTTATCGATTCCTCGCACGATCGGCGCAACGCCTACGTGTTCCAGATCAACCCGCTTGGCACACAGCGTGACGGCCTGATTACGGAGGAGTCGCACAGCGAAACCGGTGATGGCGATCCTGGCTGGGACGGCGTCTGGACCTCGCAGGCTCGAATCACCTCAGAGGGATGGGCAGCCACTATCGGGATTCCCTTCTCTACGCTGAATTTCATGCAATCGCGCGACGTCGTTTGGGGACTGAATTTCAAGCGCTTTATTCGGCGAAAGAACGAAGAAGACCTGTGGTCTGGCTGGCGGCGCGTCTTTGGCATGACCAAGATCAGCCAAGCGGGTGAACTGCAGGGTATTTCCGAGATCGGCAGCGGGCGCCTCTTCATCATCAAGCCTTATGCATTGGGTGGATTCCGCCACTTGCCTCCGAGTGCAACCGACACCGGCCTGACACCGGGTACGAGCGCGCTGCACACCGGCGGCGTAGATATCAAGCTAGGACTTCGTTCCAATGTGGTGGCTAATCTGACCGCCAATACGGACTTCGCCGATGCTGACGTGGATACGCAGCAGTTCAATCTGACGCCGTACAAAATTTTCTTTCCTGAGAAGCGCCAGTTTTTCCTGGAAAATGCCGGTATCTTCGACTTCCCCCTCGGCAGTGGCGAGAGCGCAGACCGGCTGTTTTTCAGCCGAGATATCGGGATTGATCCAGTTACCGGTCAGGAGGTTCCGATCAACGGCGGCGGAAAGATTACTGGGTCATTGGCTGGCTTTGATTTGGGAATCATGGACGTGGAAACGCGCCACTCCGGCCCCAATCCTTATGCCAACTATGCGGTCGTGCGGCTTAAACGTTCGCTGCCGGGCGGCTCTTACCTCGGGGCGATGGCGATCGACAAGCGCTCCGGGAGTGTTACTGACAGCTTTAACCAGGCTGGGGGCTTGGATGGACGCTTTGTGCTGGTAAGAAATCTGGTGCTGAATGGCTTTGCCGCCCAGACACGCACATCCAATTTTTCCGGAGCCCAAACCGACCTTGGTGCAGGCCTCAGTTATCAGAGCAATTGGCTGGACCTGCTTGCCGGTCATCGCAAGATCGGTGCGAATTTCAACCCAGAGGTGGGGTTCCTCGAACGTACCGACTGCATATGCGACTTTCTCGATCTGAATTTCAAAGCTCGACCGAAAATCCGCGGCGTGCGCGAATTGAACTTCGAAGGGTTCATCTTCCACGCACCCGATACGCGTGGCGCGCTCCAGACACAGGAATGGCAGAGTACGTTCCGAGCCAACTTCCACAATGGCTCCTACAGCGACGATGACATTGTCGATGTATTCACCCAGCGCATCATTGAACCATTCAATATTTACAAGCAGGTAGTGATCCCAGTCGGTCTCTACCACTGGACTCGCCACCAGGTGACTTATGGCTCGCCGCAGGATCGGCGACTCACTTGGAGTCTTTACGAACGATTCGGCAGCTATTACAACGGGCGCTTGAACGAGGCGCGTATTCGCGGCACGTATAGAGCAAACGAGCGACTTTCGTTCAGCTTAAGCGAGCAGTGGAACCGGTTCCGGCTGCCTTTTAGTGGGGGGAACTTCTCTGTGCTTTTCGGGAGTTTGCAGACGAATTATTCGTTCTCGCGCTTTCTGACGCTGTCCACGATCATGCAGATGGATACGGCCAACACCCAGGCCGCGAGCGCCAACATTCGCCTGCGCTGGAATTACCGGCCTGATAGCGACCTTTACGTGATCTACACCGCCGGACAGCGGTTCGCCAGCCTCGCTGCTGCCAACCCGACTCAATTGATGGAGCACCGCTTTGCCGTAAAGTTCACCTACTCGTGGCGACCCTGAGCGCTACGCTCGGTCCAGCCGCCCTCGGCTGGGCCCAGCCGAGCTCGGCGACTTTATAACAGGGCGTCCTCAACCCGCCATCGCCAGCCGTGTCGTCATTCCACATCGATTGGCGCTGACATACCTGGCGAGAGGTTACCGAGCGGGAGGGCAAGCGGTGTGGTTTACGACGACCAATCTTAGCCACGTCATCGAGACGTTGGAAGTGGCAACCCCGCTTCAAGGCATGTCTCTGGCGACCCGCCTTCAGAGAACCTAGGCACTCCCGAGCCGTTCTTGGCCCCACCAGCCAGGCTGTCATCTAAAACATGAGCGTGCTCTGGCGATACAAACAGCTCCGTTCCTCCTAAATTGGCAAGGCCGCACGCATAACCAATCTTCGGAAACGCTGAACGGTACCTCTGTTCCGCCACATTGATCGCCCTGATCGCGGAAACCGCGGACTGCTCATTTGCAGCAATCCTTGTCCGCAGGAGGTTAGGGATCAACATGGCAGCGACGATCAGCACAACGGGAATAATCAGTGATTATCCTGTTGACACAGATGCGACACTGAAAGGGCCGTGAAAGGGAAAAATGTCCGGGATCAGGCAGCCATCGGTTCAGCTTCGACGCGCCACTTGTGGTTCTGCAACCAAGTCGCAATGATGCGCTCAGACCTGCCGCGACCATGTATAGAGGTGAGCCATTTTTGGAACTGATCGCTGCTGGATAGGGAGTTCTTTAGCTTTAGGTCTCCAGATAAATCCCTGTAGATTAGGCGGACCAGTTTATCGCGACCTTCAGCAAATGTAAGGGTATCGCTAGACTCAAGGGTGCATAAGCGCTGTGGAGTCAGGCCGATCATCGCAGCGAAGTCAAGTTGTCGTTGCTTCAGGCGTTTTCTCAGATACCTCACCTGAGAGCCGGTGAGCGGGGAGCTCTTTTCTACGATAGTGCGACCAATCGCTGCGAGCAGATGCTTAAGGGCGGGGATTTCTGCAGACTGTTGATTGCACCGTTCGCAAATCCAATACTTGACACCTACCAGATCGACATTGTTCAAACCTGAACCAACGAAGTGATACGGTCGCTCAGGCGTAGCCATGTGTTCGGTTGCGGTGGATTCGCAATCATGCGTGAAGGTGCTCATGATGCCGCTTTAATATTTCGTAATCACTCTGAGCGTTCCGGTCTTGGTACGGGGGAGAAGAACTAAGTGCAATTCGTCTCCCTCTATATCGGCAGTGCGGATCGTATACTTGAATAGACCTTCTTCTTTCGCAGGCTCAGTCTTTTCAAGAATCCAACTGCTCCGTTCCAACCCGTATTCGACGTCATCAGCACTAATATTCCTGTAAGCTCGATCAAACTCTGAGTGAAAGTCTTCTCTCCACCAGCCCTTATCGAGCGCTTTATTGACAAATTGTCGGAGTGCGATCGCCGACAGCGGCTTCCGACCAGAACTTAACATAATATTAAGTGTGTCAGTAGGCAAATGCAATCAACCTGTTGAAAAGTCTGATTACGGTAGTGCATCTTTGCATGCATTACCGCTAAGTAATCTCCTTTAGCCACAACGAGTTGCACCGTTGTCCCGTTTTGAGCCTTGGCAATTTTTTTTGCCCTACAGCGAGTGACCGTTCAAGGCAATTGACAAAGCATATTTCGCTTGCAACCATAGCGAAGGTGGGCAGGGAATTTGAACCCATCGCCTCACGGACGATTCCAATTTATGGGATCGGTTACGCCACCTGCCGCTTACCCGCCACAGACGAAAGCTCACCACGGCTCGATTCGCGTCCCGCTGAAGAGATTAGCGAATCGGGCCTTCGTGTTATGGCTTCGCGCACGGTGAGTGCCGTGATGCGCTCGGCCAAATGTCTCTCTTCATAGTGTCACGGTTACTGTGCACACACCTCCGCGCCCTGCTGTACGATTTCCACAGCATTTAAGACTTGACATGTTCGGGAATCGAACTAAGATGAGGTCGGTCTAAAAAGTTCGATTCTGTACTCTCACTTCGGATTCTCACTTCGAAAGAGCGATTTCAAAAATGGGCAGCCTGCCAGGGTTGCTCTCGGCTTTTTGGCCAGCATCCATCGTATGCTTGATGTCGCGAGTGTCAATACTGAAGTGCTGTGGAAATGTCGCATTTTCGGTGCAAAGATCAACGCAAGTAACTGCCATACAATTAGTGCACATTGGGTATCATCTCAAGTATGAAGGTTAATAAGCAGAAGTTCGATGCGCTGCTGGATCGGCTATCCGCACACCGCCGACGAAGCGCAAGGAAATAAAACCGGGGCAAAGAAGGCCCGGCAGGTAAGCTCGCCAGCCTAAGCTGCCGGGAAACGGTACAAGCCGGTCCCGATCACGTTCTCGTACCGCAGAAAGTCCCGGTCGTTAGTGAAGACTTGCCACCGACGGCGACTTGCAACGGCGCAGATAAGCATATCGACCGAGGAATTGGACACTCCCCGCAACGCGGCACTGGTTGCTCATGCGGGCTGCTTCCTCATAATCCTCAGCAACCAGCCCAGTCTCACTAAAGGCCCGAAGGTGGTCACGGAGGCGGCGAAACTGATTCTCTTCGCGAATGCCGGAGAGCAACTCTTGCCGGATTGGCCCTATCAGCTGCGCTCTACCTTCTCTAATCAATTCAGCTAAAGCTGCCGTGAGAGTTTGTTCCTTAGGATTCAGTGGCTCTTTTCTTCGCCGTAGTGCTAGTG
>WNFB01001848.1_pt1 | contig 18264 bp, 18 predicted proteins | sample 5400501 | NCBI WGS metagenome assembly WNFB01 (sample SAMN13153341, study PRJNA577476) | soil metagenome | isolation source: 200 cm saprolite under Douglas fir tree site 2 hole 1 | place: USA:California | collected 2015-04-18 | reverse complement strand
AGCATAGTGTTGCCAAACAGACTTCATAGCAACAACGAACGACAAGAGCACAAAACCCGCCATATACGTCAGAGAGGCATCCGACGATAAGTTAACAGAGCTGTAGATCCGTAAGAAAAGGCTTGGAGCTGGGTGAAACTGATCACATTCAATATAGCAACTAGCAACGAGGCTAAGTGAATGAGCAGATCTGAAGGGCTAGAGACAAAAGACCCGTTCCTGAGGGACTACAAACAGAATCTGCAAGACGTAATCAAGGGAATGAAAAAAGTCGGTCCAACTGGACTCCAACTTCTCATACAGGAAATGATACGGTCCCGCTGGATCAAAGACCGCCGAGCCTCCTACCCCTACGAAGTTGCATGGGTATTCGACCGGCGAGAAGAATCCATCTCTGGGATCATGAAGAAGCTTGAGGAGGAGGGTAATATCGAGCCCGCGGGACTAGGAGGAAAGAAGGGTCCGATCAAACCCTACAAGCCTCGAACCCTCCGACTGCCGAAACAGACAATCAAGAAACCATCAAGACCTCCAAAGAAAGAGGTCTAGTTGCAAGAGTTTCTCAGTGTAAGTCTACAGATAACTCTCAGTAAATCTACTTAGGTACCATCCGCTCTGTTTCGTCGATCTGATCTGAGACAGTCTTCAGGTCCTCCTCATCCACGACCTCACTTCTGAGTTGCAGACGCGCCTTGTCCACGTATTCTCTAGCCAGTCGATAATCCTTGGTCGCGATGTAGGCTCTCGCCATTCCCTCATATGCGGAGGCAAGAAGCCACCCTGAGAGGTTATTCTTCTGGCATGTTTCGAGGGAGGTCTTTGCGAAATGTATGGCTAGGTCCGGCTGGTTCAGAGCCGAGTACGCCCGCGAGATCTGCCAGTCGCCAATTGCAAAGTTCAATGGTTTACCTATGATGCTCCAGTGATATCTGGACGCGTGTGCTAGAGTCAGCATCGTTTGATCGTCGTCAGGATTTCGGTTCTCTTGCTTGAGATAGTCCCATGTTCTGTTGAAACATTCGGCAGCAACTTTTCGATGAAACTCCTGGTCGGGGTGAGACATGTGCTCTTCTATCGTCTGCATAGCTATACTTCTATTCCCTTCCTAACTTAAGAGTCTCTATAAGATCGAATTCGCAAGAGAACACGTGTTTGTCGTTATGGCCTTTGTGAATCCCATTCCTGGAAAGGAAGACGAGATGGTTAACAGAATGCGCTCCTTCCGCAATGTTCTGCAGACCCGGTCCGGATTGGTAAAGACTTTTGACTTGAAGGAACGGGACGGGAAGACGCTTGTCGGGGTCTCGATGTGGACGGACGAGGCCGCGTACAAGAGCGCGATGGCAAGTATGCAAGCGCCGGCCCAGAGTACGTCTCCAGATAGGTTGAGAGAAAATCCGCCGGCTATGCGTGAATTCTTCGAGATCTGACTGAAAGTCCCCTACGAGATGGATCTATTTCTTCGCCTTCTTAGCCGGTAGCTTGCTCGACCATTCAAGTGATTTCGAGATCCAGGAACGAAGAGTCTCCGGCCTCGCTCTCCAAGTCTTGGGCAGGACGACATAGTCCTTCATGGGCTTACCCTTCATCGGTTCCAGCATTGACGATCCCTTGTGCTTGAGAAGCTCCGATTGATCTTCACTTGATAGTCGTACGAATAGGTCGTTTCCGAATACTCCGAAGAACATGTTCCCGTTAACGAAAGCCGAAATGTTGCCGAACATCGGCCGGACCACCACTCGATCATCTTTCGGTACAAGAGATTGGAAGAGATCCACTGACTCCTTGTCGGGACGAGGAATCTTCAAGCCGCTTCACCCAGACTGGATCCGAAGTCTCAACCAATTGCTCATAGAGTTTTTCGAAACACTCTGGGCGCGACAGGAAGGCTCTCCCTTTGTCTACCTTATGGATGGATTACGCCCATTCTGAGAAGTATTCATAGAGATTGAGAGCAATTGTTTTATCCGTGTTCGTCGGTGGTAGATTGGGTCCAGAATTGTTCAGAATACGCTATGTGACGCTAGCGGCCGCTATCACCTTGATTCTAACAATCGCGCCAGCCCATGCGGCGCCTAATCTCAAAGTAGGCTCAACAGCCTCCTATAGTCTTGCATCGTCTGTATCAGCGACGCAGAACTGCTCTGCTAGTCCCGCTAGCTATTACAACGAGGCCTGCTTGGGCATCTACCCTTCCACGGCTTTTGTAACAATATACGATAACCTGACCTGTACGGCAACAAAGTTCAGCTGCGGGTTCAGCCAATCGTCGCTGTTCGTTTCAGCCGGAACTATCGTTATTTGGCAGAATAGTGGGCAGCTCACACACTCAATAGTTTCGGACAACACAGCCAACCTGATTCCCGACTCTTTCAGTTCGGGACCAATATACCAAGGAGGATCATTCAATCACGTATTCGCTCAACCGGGAACCTACCACTATTACGACGGCGACTATCAGTTCTTGAAAGGCACCGTTGATGTGAGCCCATCGGCTTCCCCTCCAGCTCCACCTTCGATGCCTCCTGCATTCCAGGTCGGACTGAACGGCAATGTAGGTTGGACAGTTGAAGGGCTGAGCAGCAGCACCGCGAACCTTCTCGTCTCTCACAACCTCGCAGTCTCAATTGCAGTACCCCAACTGCCGGGACTGACCATTACACCCGTAACAGAATCAGGCACCCTTGTACAGTCCATCGATCTGGCAACTAGAGTAGAATCTGCCGGCACAGCCACGGACCTGATCGAACACTTGCTAGATGCATACGCATCTGCGTCCTCAAGCTCCTACGGCTACAACTCCGGCTTCGGAAATATCATTTCACAAATGTCTGCGTCCGCCACCTCTGATCCATCCTACACACTCTGGTGGGTCAACGGACCCCTATCCAATGGTAGTCCGGTGCAGGTGATGGACGGCTGGGCCAGCGTGACTGGCAGCGAGACCCTGAACCTAGGCGATCTAGGAAATGTTCAAGCTTGGATTGTCGCTTCCCAGTTCTCGCAGGGCGTGAATCTCACAGTGCCCAGTTCCCCACTTGCAGGGGCGGGTCCCAACGCCCATGCCGCGGTCAACCTGAACTTTCTCTGGAGCTACGACAAGAGCAGCGACCTGCTTGCCAGAAGCTTCGCGAACGGAACCATCACGATGCACAGCGCAATGAGCACCCAAGTGCCGACAAACGGTTACTGCCTCAACTATCCTTGCGCATACACAACTGTCCAAGTTACGCGAGACATGCGACTCACAGTGACCCTAGCGCTGCACTTGACGTCAACAAGCTTGAGCCTAGATCAAAGGATGAGGAACGGATCATCAACCATAGACATGTCATCAATGCTAGCCTCAATGTTTGCAACACCATGGAGTGCTCTCGGCTTCATCGGAGTAGTTGCAACAGCAATCACCGCCTTCAGCCTCTGGCTCACCCGAAGAGTTCGCAAGAGCACAATGCCAGACGCAACTCCCACCACCGCTCCGGGACCAACAACCCCCTCTCCTTCAGTGCCTACAGTGGGCGCCTAGAACGCAATCCCTTCCTCAGACCGTTCTGAATAGGCGGTACATGGTAGAGTTTGACTTGAAGAGCCATCAAAAGGCTCTACTCATTCTGGCGTAAATATTGCAGCCACCCCTTTCTGAGCGGTCAGCTCTCTTCTCCTTCTAAGGCTCTTGAGGATTTGGCTGACTCCTACAAGCCCGAGGCTCAGGAAGCCAAGGTAGAATGGAAAGTTGAAGCCTGCGCTTACTAGCGGATTGACGTAGGTGTTTAGGTCAAGTCCGATAATCGCTGTGGGAAGATGGCTGGTGCCAGAATAGGGCGGCAGTATTCCGTAAGTCCCAAGAAGAGTGGTCTCAGCTGCATGGTACATGAGGAGGAAGCTGAGGTAGAGCTCAGCGAGGGCTGAGAGACCGAAAAATACGGCCAGTTCGCGCCACCAGGCACTAGGTCGGATACTCGAAGCTGCCAGGGCAACGAACGCGAGGATCAATAGAAGGCGGGTTAAGGATCCCAGAGAAGCGACGAAGGGCGCTCCGGAAGAAATGCCTGTAGCGATCGTCTGGAAGTAGTATGGAGACACCTCCATCGTAAACAGCTTGTTGCTCGTCGCTCCACTAACTCTCCACCAGGGATCAGTCTCAAGAGCAACGAAGAGAGACACCACAGCGCTCAGCAGAATCAGAGGATCGATTTGTCGGAATCCCATTTTCGCTTGTTCAAGTAATTCCGCAAACCGGCTCATAAGCGCTCCGGGAATTCAGCAGCAACCCGAGCATCCCATCTTATTAGGAACTAACGCGTATCTCGGCGCGAAGAAAAAATGGCGAAGCAAGTAAACTGCGACTGCGGCTTCATGGTAAGAGCCCAATCAGACGACGAGCTAGTCCAGCACGTACAGCTCCACGCCAGGGAAATCCACCAGATGGATGTCCCGAGAGACAAAGCTCTCGAAATGGCCAAGCCCGTCGAAGCAACAATAACAATCTAAAACGTCTCGAAGGTCTTTACGGCTATTCTCTCGAGGAAAAACAGCGCAAGCCCTGAAACCGTTCACTAATCAAGCCTAGACTACTTCTCCCGGTCGTTTTCCAAATAACTGAACTCCGCCTTGAGAGTCGCAGATTTTGAGGGCCGCTTCCCCCCTTTCAACAGCACTGTACCAACTATGATAACGGAAATGAGTGCGGAGATCACGCCTCCGACTAGTAGGTACTCCTGGTTCGAGGTTAGACCAGTGACCCGTGCTGGTTGCACTGTGACACTCAACGAGGAGGTCGCAGTCTTGCCAGCCTTGTCGGTTACGGTCGCTCGGATAAGATAGGGGCCGCTCATGGAAGGGGTGCAATGGAGGACAGGGGAATTGATTGACGAACAGCCAGGCGGTAGACCCGAGTAGGAGTAGGATAACGGGGCGGTTCCGCCAGTCGTCGAGAGGGTTAGAGTGAACTCTTGGCCTGTATCGAGACTTGCGGAAGATGTAGTAAAGGTGAATATTCCGATGATCGGGTCAACACTCACGCTGATGTAAGTTGTCGATGTCTGTCCTGCCTCATCAGCAATGATCGCTTCGATCGTGTAATTACCGACGTTCAATGGAGTACATGACAGGCTCGGCGAGTTTGAGCCGGCGCAACTGGGAGGAAGCATCGGGTAGGAATAGGAGAAGGGTCCTGTTCCTCCGTGAATCGTAACGGAGAAAGTGAGCGTCTGACCGAGGTCGCTCGAGGATGGAGACGCGACGATGGTTGCGGTCGGGTCAAGGTTAACAGCGTTAGTGATGCGACTGCTGCTGACAGTGAATCCGTTAGAATCAATCACCGTCAGAATAACTTGGTAGGTCCCGGTTGCCGTGGGAGTACAGGAGATGCTTGTGGAGTTCGCGGTTTCACAGCCCGTGGGAAGCCCGTAGTAGACAAACGATAGGCCTCCACTGCCTCCAGATGCCGAAGCGGCAAAAGTGATCGTTTGACCAATGTCTAGCTTGTCAGGCGACACTGTGAAAGAGGTCAAAGACAGGGCCGATGACACACTGACCGAGAGAATACGGCTCGTGATGGAGAATCCGTTCGAGTCAGCAATATTCGCAGTTACCGGAAAGGTTCCTGTTGTTGTCGGCTGGCACGATATGGTAGGGCTGTTGCTTGAGCGGCATCTCGTTGGTAGCCCCATCCATTGGTACGTATAGTCACCTGAACCTCCCGTCGCTTGGACGGTGAAGGTGACAGTTTGCCCTATGTCAACGGAAGTCGAGTTGGCCGTTTGGAGACTGATCGAAGGGTCCGACAGGACCATAATAGATGTGGCATTTTGTGAACCGGTTTGCGAACGGTCGATTACGCTGCATCGGACATTCATAGTTCCGGGCGAGTTGAAGGTGTGGCTGACATTTTGCGCATTCGCGGTGAAACCATCGCCGAACGTCCACGAGTAGGTGAAGGGAGGAACGCCTCCTGTTGCATTACACGTGAATGACACAAGTTGGCCAACATCGGCTGATAGTGGACTGGGAGTCGGCCTCGACACTTGAATCGGCGGAGGCTGGAAGCCAGTGACAAATTGGTAGGAGTCAACAGCCTCATAGGATCCATTCGAATAGAAGGGCTGTAGGTGATTTGGTCTCGAAGACAATGTCACTGGTGAAGTAGTTGCGTCGCTGAATACCGATCCCGGACCAGTGACACTGAATTCGTCCATCCACATCCAGGCTGAGGAGAGTGGGTTCGTGCTAGTGGAGTACGCGACTTCTCCTTCATTGGCTAGATATTGGTCCACGTGATACCATTCGGTCATCAGTCCAGTGAAAAATCCGTTCTGTTCGAAACTGCTTGTTAGTCCCTTGAATGAGGTGGCTTTCTCCGCGCTGAAGCTTACGGAATTTGTGGATTCAGTGTTCCAGTCCTTCGCCATCATTACGACATTTCGGCCCGAGGTTGAGAAGTTGAGGCTCAGCAGAATAGTATCTCCTGGGTTCACTTGGATGCTGGCCAGTCCGCCTCCTGACGGAGGAAATATGGACGCGCCCAGCGGGTCAAAGACCTCATAGTTCATACCGAATCCAGGATTGTATCCGCCCTGGGTAAACGGCCAGTGATAAGACAGTCCAATCTGGTACCAGTATCCTGTGTTCCCTAGACCATTTAGGAGGTATGCAGGGCCATAGCCGTTAATGTCTGATTGTGCGACTGCCGTAACATTGTACGCAATACTCCCCACGAAGTTCTGGGTGAAGGTTGTCCCGAGCTGTTCATCATAATTCGCAGCGGGAATTGAAGAGGATAGTTGGGGTGAAGCGGAGGTCGGAAGTAGACCATTCCGTGGATGCCCCAGCTTTTCGCTACCTCTTGAATATGAAGGGCTGGAGGGAATTGCTAATTGGCTTTGAAAGGATGCTGGCGATGATGTAGACGAATTGGCTGAACTCGCACTTTTTGCGTGATCGCCAACTATGTGGGCGGAAGGAGGGACGGAGAGGAGAATCACGATTACGACCATGATTGCTACTATTTGGCTCTCCGCAGAGAGCATATTGTAAGAGCGCACGAGGCCTCTCATGTCAATTTTCCACTCTTGTTTGCTTTATACTCACCGGATATCAGAGCCATTCTTCGAGCTAGAACTCTTCTCTAGTCTTGTTCGGCATGCTGGATGGTTCGAGGTTTTTTCCGCCGTACGTAGACCCAGACCAGAATTGCCAGTCCACATAGGGACAAAGGGATGCCCACGAGACTGACTCCTGACGAGAGGAAGAAGAAGAAAACCGAGAAGCCTGTGAGGAATACGCCAATCATAGCCAGTCTTTCTCGGAAGGTCAGTTTGAGAAGTTCTTCCTGCAATTGAGCCCGGTATCGAAGGAAGAGTGTCGCAATTATCACGAAGGAAATGGCGGCGATAAAGAACAGGTATGTGAGTTCGGACTGATAGTTGTTAAAGGTCAACAGCAAACCGACTTCGTCTCCTACAAATCCTGCTCCTAGTCCGTAGAGGACAGCGTAGAGCCGGTAGAGCCTCTCATTCCTCCAAGCGATACCCATCCAACCGGCCACGCTGATCAACGCAAGACCATACCAGAAATGATGAAGATGGATCCCGCCCTGCATCACAACTGTCGTGGGAAACAGAGTCGCGAACAGTCTAGAGCCAAAGAAGCTGACTACGAAAGCGAGTGTTGCGATGAAGGTGAGTCCATGCCTGAAGGTGCCTCCGGAGAGTTCTCGCGACATATTCTCAAACTGGTGTCGAGCGTATTTGCAGATTGTGGGGCGATGACGGTGGGCATCTGGTCCTAGGCAAAGACGTGTTTCGCCGGCCAGGGGTTATAGCAAGCCAACCAGTGTCCCGGTCGAACCTCGATTAGTGGTGGCTCCTCTTTGGAGCAGATGTCTATCCGTCGAGGACAGCGGGGGTGGAACCTGCAACCTGACGGAGGGCTGATCGGACTGGGGACCTCCCCAGGCAGAATGATCCGGTGCCGTTTCTGTTTAGGGTCAGGCACTGGAATCGCTGACATTAGGGCCACTGTGTAGGGATGTAGGGGATTCTCGAAGAGCTCGTCGGTCTCGGCGATCTCTACAATCTTTCCAAGATACATCACCGCGACCCTATGACAGATGTGCCTCACCGTGCTCAGATCGTGTGAAATGTAGAGGTACGTTATCCCCAGCTTCTGTTGAAGCTCCTGCAAGAGGTTGAGGATTTGAGCTCTCACCGAAACATCAAGGGAAGCGACCGGCTCGTCCGCGGCAATGAACTTCGGGTTCACCGCTAGCGCTCGGGCAATGCAGATTCGCTGCCTCTGACCCCCGCTAAACTCGTGCGGATATCTTTCCGCATGATAGTCTTCCAGCCCTACCATTCTTAGCAGTTCGTACATTCGCTCTAACCACTGGTGGCGCGGTATGTGTTTGTGAACTTCGAAGGGTTCTATGATGATGTCGGCGACCGTCATTCTCGGGTCGAGCGATGCATAGGGATTCTGGAAAATGTACTGCATCTGGCGCCTAAGAGCCAGGACCTGAGTTCTATTCGCGTTCTTGAAGGTCTGAGTGATATTTTTGCCCTCGAAGAAAACCTCTCCGGAAGATGGTGGTTCAAGATACAACATGCACCTGGCTATCGTAGTTTTTCCAGAGCCGCTCTCTCCAACTAGGCCGAAGGTTTCGTTGCGTCTGATCTGGAAAGAGACTTGGTCAACCGCATGCACGTCTCCAATCTTACGTCTCAATATTACTCCTCTTTCATAAACCGGAAAATGCTTTGTGAGATCTTTGATCTCAAGCTCAACGTCGTCCGTTCTGTGTCAGCTCGCCACAGCGGATTTTAGCTCAAGTTCTCTCCATCGATGGCAATGTACCAATCGTCCATCTCCTATTGACTCGAGCTCAGGATCCTTGTCAATGCAAATCTGCCTAGCGTATGAGCATCGGGGATGAAACCTGCACCCGGACGGAGGCTCGATCAGGTTCGGGACGTTTCCGGGAATGACTGAAAGCTTCTCTCTTCTCAAAGCTAGACTCGGGACAGACGAGAGGAGTGCTTCTGTGTAGGGATGTTTTGGTTTTTCGAACACTTGTTCGGTTGTTCCAGTCTCGCATACCTGTCCAGCGTAAAGAACGGTTACCCGATCGCAAGTGTCCGCAACGATACCCATGTCATGGGTGATGAAGACCATTGCCACGTTGAGTTTCTGCTTCAAGTCCTTCAGCAGTTCGAGAATCTGAGCCTGGATCGTCACGTCGAGAGCAGTTGTAGGTTCATCGGCTAAAATGAGGCTCGGATCGGCCGATAGGGCCCTCGCTATGGCTATCCTCTGCTTCGTCCCACCACTCAATTCATGCGGATACTGAGTGAGCCTAATCTGAGGGTCAGCTATCCCAACGCTGCGCAGCAGCTCCGTTGCCTTGGCGAGAGCATATTTCTTCGAAGCACTCTGATGCCTCATTATCACTTCCGTAAGCTGGTTACCCACAGAATAGACAGGGTCGAGAGTAGTTGTCGGGTCTTGGGGAATGTACGCGATTTGTTTGCCTCTAACGTGCTGCATCTCAGACTCTGTCAGCGCCAGCAAGTTTCTCCCCTCGAATTCTATTTCTCCGCCGATAGTCTTTCCAGGGTTTGGAACGATTCTCATTATCGACTGTGCCGTGACAGTCTTTCCCGACCCGGATTCTCCGACGAAACCAACCGTTTCGCCTTTGTTCACTTGAAGGTCGATACCGTCAACCGCCTTCACTATTCCCGCAAACGTGTAGAAGTAGGTCTTGAGCCCGTGAACCCGGAGAATCAGCTCGGACGACATCGCGCCTTATTCCCTCAGTCGTGGATCAAGGGCATCCCTCAGACCATTGCCGAGGAGGTTGAAGCCCATTACCATAAGGGTCACAAATAACGCTGGGAACAGTGTGGCCCACCAGGCATCAGCGATGAAGTTGGCGGATGTGTACATTTGTTGCCCCCATGTGTTCGAGCCGGGCGCACCGAACCCTAGGAAGCTTACTGCAGCTTCGGTCAAGATGGACGCGGCAATCTGTAGCGTTAGAAGCACTATCACGATGTGTAGGACGTTGGGGAAGAGGTGACGGAATAATATCCTTGAGGAGGAGGCGCCGATTTGGCGTGAGGCAGCAATGAATTCAAATTCACGAACCTTCAGTGTCTCTCCCCGTATTATTCTAGCGGCTCCTGGCCACGAGAAGGCGCCTATCACCAAAACCACGATCCATATGCCTCCGGTTGAGAACTGCGAGAATTTCAGAGCTACTTGGAGAAACACTAAGAGGAGGAGGAAGAAGGGGATGACAAGAAAGACCTCTGTGATACGCATGAGAAGATTATCCATCCAGCCTCCGAAATATCCCGCTGCTAGCCCAATTATGACAGCAATGAGTATCGCGAGACCTGTGGCGCCCAGACCTATGAGGAAGGCCGCGCGCGTCCCGTAGACTATCTCACTATACACATCATAGCCATCGATGTTTGTACCGAAGGGATGAGTAAGAGTCGGCGGTCCGTTGGAAACGAAGTCTGGAGAAGGGCATAAAGGGCTAAGTCCCACAATGCATCGCGGCGGATAGAGTGCAACTAGTCGGTCGAACGCTGCCATCACAACAAACGCACCAACTATCGCTAGGCCGGCGATTGCAGTCTTGTTCTTCTTGAGTCGTCGCCATGCTAGCGCCCATTGGCTGACTCCATGGGGACGGGCTAATTGAGGCTCTGCTGTCTGGGATGTTCCTTCTTGATTCATCAACTGTATTATTCCAATCTTATCCTAGGGTCAATGTAGGCATAAGTGACGTCCGTGATGAGATTCGCAATGAGTGTCATCAGGGTAATTATTACCACGATGGCTTGGATCACCGGGAAGTCCAATTGAGTAGTATAATCGACGAACATTCGTCCCACGCCTGGCCAATTGAAAACCGTCTCCGTCACGGGAGCGCCGGCTAACAGGCCGCCAAAATAGAGTCCAACATACGTGACGATTGGAATGAGTGCATTGCGCAGCCCATGCTTGTAGATCACAGTCCTATCCCTTAGTCCACTCGCCCTCGCTGCAAGGATGTAGTCTTGTCTTAAGACCTCCAGCATGCTAGATCTGACGAGGAGAACCACGGGTGCCAAGATGGCAAAGGTGTAGATTGTTGCCGGCAGAAAGAGATGCCACAGCTGGTCTAGCAGAAGACTCCCATAGGGATACTGGGATGGTAAGGTAGACTGAAACCCCCCTGACGGAAACCAGTGCAGATTGTATCCGAAAATCAGAATTGCAGCCACGCCCAGGAAGAAAATCGGTATAGATGTTCCGATCAGGGACGTACTAGTTATCGTAACATCGAGAGCGGAGTATCTTTTTCTCGCTGAGGTTATGCCGATCGGAATAGCAATTATGAGGGACAGAGTTAACCCTAGAAGCTGTAGCTCGAGAGTGGCCCATATTCTTTGAGCGATGAGGGTTGCGACAGAACCGCCGCTAAAAGAATTTCCGAGATTGAGATGGAGAAGGTCTGACAGCCAGCTGAGATATTGAACCGTTATCGGCTGATCAAGGTGTAGTGATTTGCGGAGAAGTTCGCGCTGCTGTTCGGTGATGTTTGGATTCAGCGCGCCATAGAGCTCTACAGGGTCGCCGGCAAGTCTCTCGATTGTGAAAACCAGTAGTGTGATCCCAAAAAAGACGGGTACTAGGTACAATGCCCGTCTGAGAAGGTACTTGAGGATTGAGATTCAGGCTCCCCTCCCGAGCATCGCGCTCCAGCAACGCGATCTTCCTTGGAGAATTATCCCCGGTGTATCCATCTTACACTGACTTAAGGGCCAGTGTCTGTAAAAAGCATAGCCCGTAGAAGACGGGACGGCAAACATAACTGTCCGAGCGCCTTTTAAGACGAGGAAGCCCACTTTTCCTGTGATTTCACGAAACGCCACAATCAATATACGCTGCGAGAATTACATGCTAGGTTCATAATGTCATTCAGAATTAGGAATATCGTTCCGGCCCTAATCGTCCTTACTATCAGCGCCATGATGATCCTCGCACCTCCTGGAGTGACCGTTCATGCATCCACCTGTGCAGGAGGGCTAAATCCGAACCTGCGCATAACGTTACTAGTTCCTTCCTCGAATCCCGCTAGAATCGCTTGGGCGGCGATCGTGCAGAACAGCCTTCAGTGTCTCGGGATCGATGTCGCTAGTTCCCAGGTGCCATTTAGTCCGAATATTTACGACCGTGCCTTGAAGCCGTCCATAACTAACGTTGGGAAGACCTATGATCAGGGCGGGTTCGACATACTATTTGTGGGATACAATCTTCAAATTGATCCTGACCCCTATTCTCTTTATCACAGCAGTCAGTTCAGCTGCATTCCAGCAGTCTGCCCCAACGGACAGAACTACTACCTTTGGAATAATACCCAGAATGATCAGCTTACCAATCTCATCAAGACGACCTTGGATCGCAATACTCGACTAGATTACGTCAAACAATGGCAAGTTCTTGCCAACAACGAGCTTCCCTCAATTCCGATCTTCTACACCCACGAGATAGTGGCCTTTGGGAACCAGTATCCAAATGCTCAGCAAGTTTTCAACGTGTACCACTTTCCTGCATGGCCCCCCATTGAACACCTGAGTGCCTCAGGCACCTCATCTTTCATCCTAGCTGAAACTGGCCAGGCACCTGGTGAGGGAATAATTCCGGAGCTCAGCACCTCCTATTACGATACAGCCGTCTCTGGCGAGATATTCGGTAGTTTGGCTCTGAGAAATGATACAATCTTCAAGACGATGATCCCTGATCTAGCTAATGGGACCCCGTCGGCTCCCGGCTGGACTTCTAGCCCGGATGGCAAGACGTGGAATGTCACCCTTCGTTCTGGAGTGACTTGGCAGGATGGCAAGCCTTTCACCGCCAACGATGTGAAGTTCACATTCGACCTGTACCAGAATGTAACGTTCGGATCCCTGACGGGAGGGTTCGTAAGGGGTATTGTCGGAGGCAAGAATAATGTAACAATCACGGGTCCGATGTCTGTCATGTTCAAACTTCCCGCTCCATACGCCTATTTTGCCCAAAACATTCTGACCACACCGATTTTGCCGGCACACATTCTCAACAACGCAACTTTCTACTCGGGCGGGACGATAGACTATTCAACGATAAAGAACAGTCTCTTCAATCGTCCTGACAGCGGAACTTTCGGGTCTTTACCGATTGGCACAGGTCCCTACAAATATTCTGACTACACTGCGGCTACGACGACAAATCACCTTGTGCGTAACGATGCTTACTTCGACTTCAGCGACTGGGGCAGAAGCGCGCTTTTGGCAAAGGGACAATTCCAGATTAAGGACTACTACGTCAGAACAATTATCGGTGGCGCCCAAGCGGTCACAGCCTTGAGCAATGGGGAGGTCAACTTCCTCGATAGTCAATACCACTTGGAAACCCAGACAAGCTTCCTCAGCAGTTGGCCCGCCTCCCAACAGACATCCTATGGTGCCTACGGAGTACAAGAGATGGGGGTAAACATGGAACATCCCATCCTCGGAACTGGTACCGCGACCCCACACGCTCAGCAGTACCCTGGGAACGCCACTGCGGCCGCGAATGCCGCTAGATGGATTCGTCAAGCAATCAGCTATGCTGTTCCGCGTGATCTGATAGTCGGTAGCCTGCTTCACGGCTACGGTAGTCCGGCAATCACAACCCCCATCATTGGAGATTCTGCCACCAAAACGGCCGTAACTGACGGATTCGATACGGATCTTTCACCGTATCCGTATGACCTGACTAAAGCGGCACAGTTGTTAGCGCAGGCGGGCTACCAACAGACAAGTTCACCTACGAGCTTCTTCAATCAGTATGGAGTCTACTTGATTAGCGCGATTATCGTCGCCGCAGTCGCAGTGGCTGCCACCTTCCTATTGCGGACGAGAAGAAAGACCGCGGCGGGCTCTATGTCGACGACCACGACAAGTCCACCACAATCTCCAGCGACCACACCCTGACTCAGGCTCGCTCCTCTACTCTCTCTTAATAGTCACGACCTGATCCGGTAGATTACGGACAACGCGAATCCCGTTAGGATCAGAAGTGTTGAAGCGATGAACCATTTGCCTGCCACTCGTTCCGCATTTCTCTCTCCTTCTCTTGACCAGGGTGCTCTTCCAAACATGATCTCCCCGGATTTTGATATAGAGAAGGTTGACGACAGGGCTATCGCTGAGCCTGCGATAAGTCCCACAGCGCCTTCGAGGAACATGACAAGAACCAGCGTCGTCTTGAGCGTGGATCCGGAGAGCAGTTGTAGACCAAGGAGGTCCATCAAGGCCACGATGGATGCACCTATTACGGGTGTTTTCAGGTAATTCAGGATCCGTCGCCGCAGACTCATGCTAGGAATACGCTTCTTCTGACCACTATCAAATACTGTAGAATTTGCGGTCATAGGCGCAATAGTCCAAGCACAAGTGGGATCAATCCCAGGCCCACTGGTAGCAATAGACCTGGGGCTTTTCCCCTTCTCTTGGTCATCTCGAATGTACAAGCGACTCCGAACAGTATGAGAAGTGCGGTTTCTATCGCACCGTAGAAACCAAGAACCCGGAGCGCCGCGGCTGATAGTATGGAGTAAGCAAGAAAATCCCCCAAACCTACAACATATTTGTCGAGTTGTAGCGTGACGACCGAGACGACTTGATCATAGCTCGTCCTACCAACAATACCTGGGATAGTGTTAGTTTCCACGATAATCACATCAAGAATCGTGAGCACAAATAGGAAAATGATTGCAACTATCGTCGCGAGTGACGTGCCAATTAAAGCTCCGAGTAAGGTTGTGGAGCCCAACATTAGCCCTGCCGTCCTCCTCCGCGACAGGGCCCCGAAGTATCCTCTAACCGACCAGTTGAGTCCCAAATAGCCCAGCGGCAAAGTCACAATGAAGACGAGAGGCGGTGCGCCCGCAGCTTGCAGTGAGGTTCTCAGGAGAATCAGACCAGATATTGTACCAACGACAGCTACTGCCGCAACTATTAGACGGGCGGATTTCTCAGGGTAATGTTTCATCCCGTAGTAGAGGATACCAAGAAGGATCGCCGAGAGAATCAGAGCGCTGGTCCCGTCGATTGTCCCAGTCTCTAGTCCGGAGGAGAATCCCGCAGCTTGCCCATACAGAGCGGCTGACCCTGCCGCGATGGCTCCAAGGATCGGAATAACAAGATAGAGGAGGTCTCTTATGGACCTCGGATGGTGTTGTCCTGCCGTTTAGTTCTGCCCTGAGCTGGCCTTAGCTTTCCCGGGCTGATAAAGATCAAGGTCTTCGAGAGGGTCTCAAAGTAACCCCCTCAAGGTCACTCCCCAGCCGACCAAGAGCAAGATCATTCCCGGCTTTGCTCAGGCTCTCAAGGTGTCATTCGGGTCTGTTAGCAAAACCTATAGCTTCCAATGGAAGGGGTGAATGAATGTTAAGAGGCAGTCAGATGATGTTAATGAAGAATAGGCTTGTTCTGGTAGCCATCCTCGTCGTCGTAATAGCCGCCGCAGCGCTATTGATTGTAACGCCGTATTTGCTCTCGGGAAGCTGGAGCGTAAAGATGAACACAATTACGTTTTCAGAAAACATAAACACTTCCTTAAGACCACAGGTTTCCTTCGGCACTGCCACCGAGTACTATTGGGTAATCACCTCTGCTGATTACTACTACACAATTCATTCAGGCGGAAGCATAACCACGATCAACAATAGCGTGAACAGCAAAGCTGGAAACTTCACCGGATTCATCAGTTGGTTCCTCGTCAATCCCTCAAACCAGACGATAAGTCAAGGAAATTATACGATTTCGAGTGGATTCGGAAACCGCACACACACTTTCTCCTTCTCAGCGGATCAAGGAGTACGAGACTCAGGCGTCTATCGGCTGAATCTGCTTCTGTCGGGAAGCGCGAAAGCAGCAGGCGCTTCACCCGTCACCGTGGCAAGCGTCCAACGATATAGTTGGAATGTCCCGTAGAGTCCCACAGACCCATCTCTTCTTTAGTCGTCAGACCCTCCCATGTCGTAGGGTTTCGAGAGAAACGTAGAAAGACGCTCACCACGAGTGACCTTGCATGAAAGATCCTTCGCTCAGCTGGCTTCTTGATCCTAAGGACCCGTCGATTAGGCATCAGGCTCTCATCGATCTCCTCAAGAGACCAAAAGACGCAAGAGACGTCCTTGCAGCCCGTGAGAAGATTCCGGGCTATCGGCCTGTCAAGAAGATCCTCGCCACCCAGACAAGCAACGGTATCTGGTCTCCCAAGGACACCTGTTATCGTCCAAAATGGACCTCGGCCGTCTGGCCACTCGCACTTCTCGGAGAACTAGATGCTCCTCCCGATCCAAGAATAAGTTCAGAATGCGAGAGATTTCTTGAACTTCACCAGACAGAGACCGGCGCTTTCGCCTGCCCCAGCAATATCGAGGAAGGCAAGAGATGGGACGAGCCTTGTCTCACCGGGAACATGATTCGGACCCTGATCAAGTTCGGCAATTCTGATGATAAGCGGGTTCGAAAAGCGATTGACTGGCTTCCGAAGGATCAGCTGGACGATGGTGGCTGGAACTGCGACTATCCGGAGAAGAAGGTGAAGCACAGTAGCTTCATGTCTACAATCGAACCACTATGGGCCTACTCTGAGATTCCAAGACAGAAATGGACCCGGAAAATGAAACGATCTGTCAATGACGGGGCCGAGTTTCTTCTCATGCATCACGTCTACAAGTCGGACAACCATCACTGGCAGGAAACCTACCCATTCTTCACCAAACTCCACTTTCCAATGTACTACTTCTACGACATCCTACACGCGCTACGTGTGTTGACAAAGCTTGGCTACGGGGACGATGAAAGGATCAAGAGTGCAGTTCAACTGTTACTGTCAAAACGGAGACCCGATGGCGCCTGGAACTTGGAGGGCGACTGGTATCGAGAAGGCGACTACTTCTATCCTAGCGGCAAAGGCCGAAAAGCACCCGTGGCTATTGAAGAGATCGGGAAGCCCAGCAAGTGGATCACCCTCAATGCCTACAGGGTCTTGACCCAGACTGGGGATCTAGACATAGCAGTGTAGACATACTCTACGACCTGTCTTGAGGCTAAATCTTCCAAAAGTCGCTTGTCAGTCCGAGCGATTGAAAGTGGGCAATCGTCTGCTCCCTTGAAGGTCTTGCATAGTCAAGGCTCATCTTGTCCTTGTAGATCGGAACGCTAAGTCTCAGCGTCTGCTCAATCGTCAACGCCTCGCCACCAGTCACAGATCCTGTTCTCTTCCATTGATCAAGGTGGTCTTTCGAGCTGAAGAACACCATGTTGTTCGAGCATGTCAGCAAGATGTTTTCCCACCATTTCGAGGCAGGCAGTGCCAGGTAGACCAGGGGCTGGCTATCGGATTGTGCAGAGACTCTTCTTTGATCTTTGAGATGGATCTTGACGTCTTCCGAGCAATGGTGGCAGTAAGAGGAGATCCACTGCTCCTTCCCTAGCGCAACATGAATCGCGACCGCGTCCCACGCACAATTTGCAAAGTACTCTTTGTCCTTCCCAGCCACCTTGACTCTGAAAGGGGTCACTATGCTTGAGAATGGGAATGCCATCAGGATTCTCTGCGTGCCTGTTAGAAGCGCGATGTGCCTGGCGGACTGAAGATCGACCAACACCTTGAACGCAGATGCTCTGTCCAACCCGAATTTTCGCATTATCTGCTCCATCACGGGAGCGATAGTGTGTTCCTCAAAGTGTTCGAAAACGTACTTTCGAACGCTCTTCAGAAGACTCTCTGAAGTGCTACTTTGAGACGTGATAGTTCGCCTATGCTACAATTCGTCCAGGTAGGCTGATAAGAGGCAGGTTCTTTTCTATCTCCGCTCTCGAATTTTCGAGCCAGGGCGGGAGCGCAAGACGCGTCCCTAACTGCTCAGGAGACTCATCGATAGCAAACCCAGGCTGATCTGTAGCCACTTCGAAGAGAACTCCGCCGTGCTCTCGAAAGTAGATCGAATGGAAATAGTTCCGATTGATCACCGGGGTCACGTTCAGATCTGCTTTGAGAATCTCTTGACGTAGATCCTTCTGGTGTCCGCCGTCAGAGGCGCGAAAAGCGACATGGTGGACTGTTCCAACACTTACGAATCCACGCTGAGCCTTGGGTCGAGAAACAACATCTACAATCGTCCCCGCGGATCCCCTTCCAGCCTCGTACCTGAAACGGTTCTCCTCCTCGCCA
>WNFB01001844.1_pt1 | contig 18286 bp, 18 predicted proteins | sample 5400501 | NCBI WGS metagenome assembly WNFB01 (sample SAMN13153341, study PRJNA577476) | soil metagenome | isolation source: 200 cm saprolite under Douglas fir tree site 2 hole 1 | place: USA:California | collected 2015-04-18 | reverse complement strand
GATGACGATGGCCACATTCACGTGCTGTTGAACGTCTGCCGCCACCGCGGTCGAAAACTGTGCTCAGAAGATTGCGGCAACACCACATTCTTCCGCTGCGGGTACCACGGTTGGACATACGCGCAGTCGGGCGACCTGACCGGCGTGCCATTTCTGGACGGCTATCAAGGACGCCTCGACAAGAGCGCGCTTGGCCTACAGCGCGCGGCCTCGGTGGATACTTACCACGGCCTGATTTTGCCACCTGGAACCCCGACTGCGAACCGCTGCGCGAGTATTTGGGCGACATCGCCTGGACCCTCGACATCCTATTCGGCCGCACCGACCGCATGGAAGTGGCGGGGCCGCCACTGAGGTGGCTGATCGACGCCAATTGGAAGCTGCCGGTGGGCAACTTTGCCGGCGACGGGCATCATCTTATGACCACCCACGGCTTCTCGGGGGCATTGGGGCTCAAGGCCAAGCGCGCCAGCCGGCGGGGCTACTCTGTGGCGACCGCGAATGGCCATGGAGCGGTGCTCACGAACTGGGCCAAGGAGACAGCACACCAGCCGTACCTGGCACTGGCCTCTGAAGTCGTCCCTGAGCTCGAGCGCAACCTGAGCGCCGGCCAACTGTCAGTGCTGCGCGATCTGCAGGTCATCGTCGGTAATATTTTTCCGAACACGAGCTTTCTGGACACCGCGTCGCACTCGCCGGCCGAATGGGGCGGACCAGAGGGCTTGGACATGTCTTTTCTCACGGTCCGGCAGTGGCAGCCGCGAGGTGTTGGGCAGTTGGAGGTTTGGTCGTGGCTGTTGCTGGACAAGAGTGCTCCGGTGCCCTGGCTGGAAGCCTCGACCGCCTGCTATGAGCGGGTGTTCGGCGTAGCGGGCGTGTTCGAGCAGGACGATACGGAGAACTGGAGCTCGATCAGCAGTGCGCTGCGCGGCCCGATGGCAAGGCGGCTGTGGGCCGACTATCGCATGGGCTTGGGTGTCTCACCTTCACCCGAGTGGATTGGGCAAGGACAGGGCTATCTGCAGCAGGGCCAGTTCTGGGAAGTCAATGAGCGCAACTTCTACCAGCGCTGGCGGGAGCTGATGACCCGCTGCTCTGCTAGCGGTTAACTCCCCAGTGTTTGGCGCAGCAGCGGAACCAGCTTCTGCTCTTCGATGTTGAGGCCCGCTTCGGTGTTCGTCACAGGCCAGCTGGGATCGGGCACCAGTTTCGGATCGATGCCTTCCATGCCGACGTCCACCCGCAGGCTGGGCACGCCGCCCGCCTTGGAGAAGGAAGCGCCGCCCTCCTGAGAGAGCACCCAGTTCACGTAGACCTTGGCGGCGTTGGGATGAGGCGCCCGGTTGGCAAGCATGACATTGGCATAGGCGGACGTGGCATGCGTGGCCTCCTGCAGCTTCCTCGGGTCTACCATGGCAATGGGCAGGCCAGCATCGATCATGGGGTTGATCTCGATGTCGCTGCAGAAGCAGACCGGATACTTGCCCTCACCTAGCCACTGCGCCCCGGTATGGTCGTCGCGCAGGATCTTCGGATTCTGTTTCAGGACCTGAGTGATGAAGTCGGGGCCCAGCTCCTGCTTCATGTAGAAGAAGGTGAACATCGCCCGGCCGTAGCCGGCCAGCACCGGATCACGCCCGATCACCAATTTCTCCTTCCACTGTGGCTTCGTCAGGTCGCGCCAACTTGTGAACTCGTCCGGCTTCACCTACTTGGTATTGGCGTAGAAGTATTGGCCCGATTGGCGCAGCACCGCCAAGCCAATATGCTGGTCGTCGAAAAAGGCCAGCTGCCCGCCGCGCCACTGCTTGGGATCTTTGACCTCGGGCAGGGTGAGTGCCGGCTCGATAGGATCGAGAGCACCCATCGGGCGCAGACCCAGCACCCCTGTCGAAGTGCCAAGCAGAAATACATCCCACAAGAACTGTCCAGCACTGCGCTCTTTCTGCGCGCGCGGCGGCACTTCGGGCCCGCCGGCTCCCTGGTATTCGACCTTGATGCCGTACTTCTTTTCGAAGGGCGCAGTCAGGGCCTGTTGGCGCGTTGAGCCCTGCGGCCCAAACATCGTGACCGTGCCCTCCCTCTTGGCCGCGGCGAGGACGGTCTCCCACTGATCTGTGCCGGCTTGCGCCCCGGCCGCCGGTTTCGAGGCCCCACCGGCGGGAGATGCGCTGCCCGCCGGCACCGTGCCACCACCGCAGCCGACCGCAAGCAGCATCGCAAAAGCAGGGCCTAGCAGGAGGGTCAATCGAGCTCTCGTCATATGTTCAGCTCCTCGTGGGTCATGTTTGGTCTTGAGTCATCAACTCGAGCCAGCGCGCGTAGAATGCGCGCTCGTTGACGTCGACTGGGCCGCGTAATTTAGCGTACGCGCTTCCGGGACCGGGCCAGTCTTCGGTCGGACTCACATCCAGGCCCATGTCATAGTACAGCGACAGCTTCCTTGACATCCTGCCGTGCAAGGACTGCGTAACGGCACGCCAGTTGGCCAGGTCATCTTGCTCGAATACCCCGCCCGGACCGAAGACCCGCAGATAGCACTCTCGGGAATACTCCTGCCATTGAGCGGAAGCCGCTTTGTCGACGAGCAGCCACGACCAGACCTCGATGCGCTCCGGCCCCAGCGGCTGCCACTGCCGGATCGTGAGGAAGGATACCGATTGGCCATCGGGCCCACCCCATTCGGGCGGAGTGTGGCCGGCCGTGTTCAGAAAGCTGAGGTTGGGGAAGACGTTCCCAACCAGAATTTCGAGAGGCTTGAGGATCTCGAGCTGGTCTCTGCTCAGGTTCGACCGGAGCTGGGGCAGCAGCTCCTCCGGCAGCGCCAGATAGGGCTTGGGCGTATCGCGCAGGCCGGTCAGCGACGCGGTATGGCCGTTGGCCGTCGTCTTGGAGAAGCTCAGTCGCGCCCCGCGCTCAAACGGGCCCACATGGCGGCCCATGAGCGCATCGCGAAAGCCGTGCGTGGTGGCCAAGTGCCCGCCATCGCCCGCGAAATTAGCGGCCGGCAGCTTCCAGTTCGCATCCAGTGTCCAGCGTAAGGGGGGGCCAACTACTTCCACCGCGTCGGTCCGGCCGAACATGAGATCGAGCACCCACTTCATCTCGCCCAGGTATTCGCTGAGCGGCAGAGCGCTTGCATTCCAGGTGGCAAAGATCAGGCCCTTATAGGTGTCGACGCCCGCGGCTCCGAACAGGCCGCGCTCGGTCTTGTCCAGCCTGCCGGCATATGAATCGAAATACGGCACCCCCGTGAGCTCCCCGCGGTTGTTGTACGTCCAGCCGTGGTACGGGCAGCGGAAGTGCTGTTGAGTTCCTGCGTCGAGCTCGCACAGCCTGCGCCCACGATGGCGGCAGGTGTTGAGCAGCACACGAACGAGCCCGTCACTGCCGCGGACGACGATGACGGAATCCTCGCCCATGGAGCGGGTCACAAAGTCGCCGGGATTGGGGACCTCAGAGTCATGGGCCACGTACAGCCAGGTGCGGCTGAATATCCGCTCCAGCTCCAGCTCGTACACCGCCGGGTCCACGAAAACCTGTGCGCTCAACAGCCCCTGCTCGAGGTTCGCGAGGCTGCGGACATCTTGGCTCACCTTGGCGACTCCGCAGTATCGTACCAGCAGCATCAGCGCAGCAGCCCGGTTGACAGTTGGCCACCAAACTGGAAGAATCGCCACCGCCATGCTGAATCGAGCCAAGCTCGTGGTGCTTGCTTGCATCTCCGCCGGCTGCATTGCTGGCTGTGCATCGCTGCCCTCTCGTCAAGCTCAGACGGCGGCCAACGCCTCCGCCGCGGCAGAGGTCAGCCGGGCCGCCAGCGCCGCTGGCCAAAGCCGCCAGTCCGGGGCCGATCAAACCGAATGGGATCGAACGCTGGTAGCGGCCAAGAAGGAGGGCAAGGTCGTCGTGTCGGGTCCGCCTGGCGATGTCTTCCGGCAGGCCTTGACGTCCTTTCAGCAGAGTTACCCGGAGATTCAAGTCGAATTCACCGGCATACGCTCGTCGGACTGGGGCCCGCGGCTCGTCACCGAGCGGCAAAGCGGACAGTTCTTGTGGGACGTGTTCGTGGGCGGAACCGGCACCTCATTCACCCAGCTGCTGCCCGCAAAAGCCCTCGACCCCATAAAGCCGGCGCTCGTTCTACCGGAAGTCGTGGACGACAGCAAATGGTTCAACGGCTTGGACTGGGGCTTCATCGATGAGGCACACCAGCACATCCTGTCCTTCAACGCCTATGTGGACTGGAGCATCTACCTTAATCGCGACCTTATCCCGGAAGGGCAGTTCACCAAGCTGGAGGATCTGCTTGACGCCAGGTACAAGGGCAAGGTGTCCATCAATGAACCACGAGAAACAGGCGCCGGCTCCTTCCACTCGGCGATCATCATCAACGCCATAGGCGCGGACAAGTTTCGGAAGTTCCTGGCCGAGCAAGACGTCGCGGTGAACAAGGACCTGCGGCAGCAGGTGGAGGCGCTCGTGCGCGGCAGCCGGCCCATCGCTATTGGCGTCCAGACCGCCTTCCTGGATGACTTCAAGCGCCAGGGCCTGGGGGCCAACGTTCGTCCGCTGGAGGTCGCCGGTGGGGCGGGTTTGACACCTGGCAACGGTGGCTGTGCCTGTCTCATCAACCGGGCGCCGCATCCCAACGCGGCCAAGGTGTACCTGAACTGGCTTCTGTCCAAGGATGGACAGACGATCTGGAGCAAGGCCACCGCGACCAACAGCCGGCGCTTGGATGTGCCGCCGGCTAATCCGGCCATGGTTCCCAAGCCCGGCACAGAGTACCTCTTTATCGAGCGAGAGCAGAATCAGCATATGCGGGGCGAGGCCATAGAGCTGGCCAAGCAAGTCCTGCAATAGGCGAGGGCGACGGAACAGTGGCCGACCAGGCGATTGCCTCGACTCCGCCCCTGTCTGGAATCCGCGTTCTGGACTTCAGCCACATTTTGGCTGGCCCCTTTTGCACACGGCTGCTGGCCGATCTGGGAGCAGACGTCGTCAAGGTGGAGTCCAGCACACGGCCGGACCGAATGGGCGTAAGCAAGGATGATTCCGACTACAAGGGCCGCCGCGACCGGCCTGCCTCCTTCCTCAATACGAACCGCAACAAGCGCTCCCTGACCCTGAATCTCAAGACGGATGGCGGGCGGGATATGGCGCGCCGGCTGGCCGCGGTGGCCGACGTGCTGATCGAGAACTTCAGCGACGGCGTGATGGCCCGGCTGGGCCTCGACTATGAGGATCTGAGGGACGCCAATCCGCGCCTGATCTACATCGGCATGTCCGGCTACGGGCATGCCGGGCCACGGCGAGACTGGACCAGCATGAACGCCAACCTGCAGGCTTACACCGGCCTGATGATGGTCACGGGCGCCGAAGGCGGCCTGCCGGTGTCCATTTCCAACTCCTGGAACGATTACATCGGGGGCCTGCACGCCTGCTTCGGCATACTGCAGTCGCTGGCGGAACGAGCGCAGACCGGCCTCGGCGCCCACCTCGACCTGGCGCAGTTCGAATGCAGCGTCGCTACCCTGGCGCCCATGCTGCTCGCCGGCGCCGTCAATCGAACTGCGCCGCCGCGGCTCGGTAACCGATCGACGCATGCTGCTCCACAAGGCTGCTACCGCTGCGCCGGTGACGACGACTGGTGCGTAATCAGCGTGCAAACCGACGAGCAGTGGCACGCGTTGAAAGCCGTCCTGGGCGACCCTTCGGAGCTGCTCGATCCTGAGCTTGACCGGCTGATCGGCCGGCTCAAGCGCCACGACGAGATCGATGCCGTCATCGAAGCTTGGAGCTGCCAGCTGTCCAACCTTGAAGTGGAGGGCCGCCTCAAGGCTGCGGGGATACCAGCTGAGCGCATGCGGACCGCTAAAGACGTGGTGGACTGCCCTGACACAGGCGAGGTCTTTCAGCCGATGGAAGACCCTCCCGGCTGGCAAATGCTCGTCACCGGCCTGCCATTTACGTTCCAGCGCAGTCCGGTCGCACCGCTCTCGCCCGCGCCACGCGTTGGCGAGCACACCCGCGACGTGCTGCAGGAATGGCTCGGGGCGTCGACGGAAGAGGTCGAGCGGTTGGACACCGAAGGGGCACTGACCTAATGGCACGCGTCATCGACCTGGCCGCCCACCCGGCAGCCTACAGCGGGCGTCTGCTGGTAGAGGTAGGGCACGAGGTGATCCGGGTAGAGCCGCGCGCGGGCGACGCGCTCCGCCGCCTTGGCCCGCACCTTGGCGCGATGTCCGGTCTCGAGCACGGCGCCTTCCACCAGTTCTTGAACGCGGGCAAGCGAAGCTTCACGCCCGACCTGGATACTCCCACTGGCAAGCGGCTCTTCCTGGATCTGGTCACGACCGCCGATGTCCTCATCGCCAGCCTGCCGCTGCCGGTGGACGAAGCAGACATCTTGCAAGCGAATCCTCGGTTGGTATTGGTCAAGGTGGAGAACGGCCAGCCGGAAGCATGCGCCTACGCGCGTTCTGGCCTGCTGTGTCTCACTGGCCACCCGGGCCAGCGGCCGGTCGTGATGGGTGGCCATGTCGTGTACGCCGCCACCGGCCTGTTCGTGGCGGTGGCGGCCGCGGCGGCCATGCTTGTCCAGCAGCTGACGGACGCCGGCCAGGTGGTGGAGGTCTCGCTTCAGCAATGCCTGGAGGGCCTGGCCGAGCAGGCGATGGTGGTCTATACATCAACCGGCAAGATCACCCACCGGCGCGGCTATCGCGGGGCCATCACCGCCGTATCCGGCGCTCTGCCATGTGCTGATGGTTACTGGATGATCAGCGTGCCTCACACCCCTGAGGGCTGGGCCAAGTTCATGGACTGGGTGCAGGATCCGGAACTGCTGTCCGATCCTGACCTGTCCGACGAGGCCGAGCGCAACGCCAAGAGAGATTTCATCCTGGACCGCCTGGAGACCTGGTCGAAGCGGTACCCAAAAGAGGAGCTGGTGGTCGAGGCGCAGCGGCGCCACATCCCAGCCTCGCCCGTGGCCACGCCGCTCGACCTGGTCGATGATCCGCAGCTGCTGGCGCGCGGTTTCCTAAGGGAGATGGATCATCCCGAATTCGGGCGCGTGCCGTTCCCGATGGGAGCCATCGCGAGCGTGCGAGGTAACGTCCCGGGCTATGCTCCGCGGCTGGGCGAGCACAACGGGCAGGTCCTGTCTGGGCTAGGCTATTCCGAACAGGAACAAGCCAGCTTGCTCGACTGCGGAGCGGTCTAGGCTGCAGGGCTGCTTGGTTGCGCAAGAAACCAGACTGGCGCCGAACTGTTTCGACAAGCACCCAACTGTCATGCCGCGGGTGGACCCAGAGGCTGCGCGATGGCCAGAGTAGCAGCTGTCTCGGGTCTTCCGACTGCTATGCGGTGGCCAAGAGTCACCAGTCGGTCGGTCTTCCTTCTGCTGGTGTTCGCGATCCTCATCTTCCTGACCGCCTATCCGCTCACACTGCTGTTGATCGACAGCTTCCACGTCAACAATCCCGGCGAGGCTGCAGTTTGGGGGCTCGATGGCTGGCGGGCAGCCTTTCTCGATCGATCCGTCGCCTCCGCTTTGGGCACACTCTTGCGCTGGGCGCGATTCGGACTGCCCTGGCAATGGCTTTGGCGGTCCTGCTGGCATGGCTGATCGCCCGAACGGACGTACCGTGCAAGGGCGTCATGGAATTCACGCTGTGGCTGGGCTTTTTCCTGCCGCACCTGCCGGTGACGATGGGCTGGATGCTGCTGCTGGAGCCCGACTCCGGCCTCCTCAATAAGTTGCTGGTCAACGTCTTCCACCTGCCGCACGCGCCCTTCAACATCTCATCCTACGGTGGCATCGTGTGGGCACACCTTGGCTTCAGCACATGCATCAGCTTTCTGCTGCTCACACCTGCATTTCGCGCTATGGATGCCGCTCTGGAGGAGGCTGCTACCACCTGCGGCAGCACCAACATGCGGACGTTGCTGCGCGTGACGGTCCCAGTTCTGACGCCCGCCATCCTGGCCATCGCGGCGCTGGGTTTCATCAAGAGCCTCGAGTCGTTCGAGGTGGAGATGGTCCTAGGCGTACCCGCTGGTATCTTGGTCTACTCCACCCGCATCTGGGAATACCTGCACTGGCAGCCGCCCCTCTACGCCCCGGCTACCGCCCTGTCGACGCTCTTCCTAGCAGCCATCTTCGTCATGATCCGCCTGCAGCGAAAAGCGCTCGGCGGGCGTGATTACACGACCATCAGCGGGCGAGGATATTCGGCGCGGCCGATCAAGCTGGGCGCCTGGCGTTGGGTCGCCTTCAGCGCCTGCCTGGCATTTGTGCTGGTGATGGTCGTCGTCCCGGTGATCTTTCTGCTCATGTCGACATTCATGCGGCTGTTCGGCTTCTTTCAGATCGCCAACCCGTGGACGTTCAATCACTGGGCCGAAGCGTTCAGCGACCGCGTCGTCGCCAGTGCCCTGCGAAACACGCTGTTCCTGGGGCTTGGAGCCAGCGTCGTGGGCAGCCTGTTCTTTGCCGTGGTGAGCTACGTGCTGGTCCGCGTCCGGTTCGCCGGGCGGGGCTTGCTCAATCTGCTGTCCTGGCTCCCATGGGCCATGCCAGGGGTGCTCATCAGCTTGGCGCTGGTATCGGTGGTACTGGGCTCCGGCAAGATCTTGTCGCCGCTGTACGGCACGATTTACCTGCTCGTACTGGCCATCATCGTCAAAGAGTTGCCGCTGGGCACCCAGGTGCTCAAGAGCGCCCTGTTGCAGATTGGCCGCGAGTTGGAAGAGGCAGCAGCCACGTCGGGCGGCGCCTGGCTGCTGACCTTTCGGCGCATCGTGCTGCCCCTGCTGGCCCCAAGCATGCTGGCCGTTGGGCTGATCACCTTCCTGGGGGCAGTGAACGACATCCCCACGCTGGTGTTCCTGTCTTCCTTCAACTCCCGAACCCTATCGCTGGTGATGCTCGACTACATGAGTGAGGGCAAGCTCGGCACGGCTAGCGTGCTGGGCGCGGTGCTCGTCGTCCTGGTCGTCATCGCAGCAGCTATTGGCCGCACGCTCGGACTACGGCTGGGGCCGAATGCCCGGCCCTGAGCGATATGTCGTGATGGGCGGAACCCCGGGAGGACGATGAAGGACGGTCAGGTCGTTCCCGCCGGAAAACGCGTGCTGCCTGGCGAACCGCCCCATGGCGAGATCTGCGAGTTCCTGCTGGAAGAAGCCGAGCTGCTGGACAACAGACGCTTCCAGGAGTGGCTATTGCTGCTCACCGAAGATATCCGCTACCGCATGCCGGCACGCCTGAACGTCAGGCATAACTCCGAGCAGCCCGACCACTCGGAAATCTCGGAACTGTTTTCGGATAACCTCGCGTCCCTAACCGTGCGGGTCAGCAAACTGGGCACAGAATACGCGTGGGCCGAGACACCAGCCTCTCGAACACGCCACTTCGTAAGCAATATTCGCGTGCGGAGCACCGATCGCCCGGACGAGATGCAGGTCTCCAGCTATTTGCTGTTGTACCGGAATCGAGGATCGCGGCCCGACGCCGACATCTTTTCCGGGGAACGGCAGGACATCCTACGCCACGTGAATGGATCGTGGCGGCTAGCCAGCCGAACGATCCTACTGGATCAGGCAGTGCTCAGCGGCGGGCATATGCCGATCTTCTTCTGAAGATCAGGCTTCGGCGAAGGACGTGTCGGCCAGGCCCTCGGCGATGGCCCACTGCTTGAGCGGGCGCCCTTCGCGCACCGCCGTCAGCTCTCGCAGCATGATCTTGCGGCGCAGGATCAGAGCGGCGTCCATGCGGCCGAGATGCTCCTCTACCCGGTCAGCCGTCACCCCCTGGCCTACCTGGGCGGAGTAGTCCTCGACCCAGAACAGCTTGAACATGTTCAGGGTAGGGTCCGTGTCATGGATTTGCAGCCGCCCGGCGAGCACCTCCTCGGCGATGTCGCTCGGAGAGGGCGACGTCATTTGCTCGTGGCGAGCGGCACGAACCCGGTACTCCTCCGCGGCTTTCCCGGTCAGATGTGTCTGCTCGATCCCGTAGGCCACGCAGTGCTCGTCGTCGATCGGCACCCGCCAGGTGAGGCGATCCACGGTGAGAAGTCCGGCGCCCAGCTTGCTCGAATCCGCGATGTCACCCGCCGTTCGGCCTCGAGGACGTACCTGCAACGCGTTCGGCATGTGGACGAAGACGCTGGCGACCCGTCCATCGGCTGAAGTTCCGTCCGTCCGCATGCCGTAACGTGTCTCCTCGGCCTTGACATGGACGATACGGGGCCGCGACATCGGGTTGGCCCTTACCGTCGACTCCCAGTGCGTGAAGACAGTGTGCTGCGGGTCGCTGTCGTTGTCCATACGGTTGAAGTAATTGCAGGGCCACACCTCGGGGGGACTGGCTTGCACCACGCTGGGCCGCTCGAAATCGGGGAAACGCCGAAACTCCGGCGGATCCCCGGGTCCGAGATAGGCGAACACGAGCCCCAAGTACTCGCGCGTGGGATAGCTTGCGATCCTGACCTTTGCGGCGAACGATTCGTCCTCGCCCGGCTGCTCGACGCACTGTCCCCGTTTGTCGTATTTCCAGCCGTGGTAGAGGCAGCGGATGCAGTCGCCTTCCACCCAGCCGGTCGAAAGCTGGGTCCCGCGATGGGCACAGCGGAAAGCCACCAGGTGGGCGGCGCCCGCCTCGCCCCGATACAGTGTGAAGCGCTCGTTGAGGATGTGTAGCGGGACGGCTTGGCCGGGTTCCAGATCCTCCGACCGGTAAACCGGCTGCCAGAACAGCCGCAGGTAGCGGCCAGCAGGCGTGTCCGGGCCCGTCCGAGTGAGCAGCTCGTTTTCTTCAGCGGTCAGCATTGGCCTCGAACAACCTCCGTCAATTGTTGTAGACCCACTGTTCGTACGAGCTCTTGACCGATGACCATCATTTTATGTCTGCCGGCCGAAATTTGGGCACGACCACATCATCGGACAGCCTCTCAAAACTCACCCTTACCGGCATCCCGATACGGACCCGCTCGACGGGCACGCCGACGACGTTGCTCAGCATGTGCGGTCCCTCGGCCAGCTCGATGATTGCCACCACATAGGGCACCTCATCTTTGAAGGCCGGGTTCAGCGCCTCGCGCACGATTACGAAGCTGTAGACGGTGCCCGCACCCGCTGCCGCCAGCCAGTCATGCTCGGCTGAGAGGCACTCGGGACAGATGGGGCTCGGCGGAAAGCGGGAGGTTGCGCAGGCGCGGCAGCGCTGGACAACCAGTTGCTCCCTGGCGCAGGCGTCCCAGAATGGCTGGCTGTCGCCGTCCACAATGGGCAGCGGTTTGGTTGGCGCAGCCAGCTTCAGTCCGCCACCCTCAATTCGAGGCGCCCAGGAGCAGTGTCGCGTGAATCCCGAGCTCGCCACACTGGCCGCTGACGGCCGCGACTTGCGCTCCCTGGACCTGGCGCTCGCCGGCCTGGTGGCGGATTTGAGTGACGCCCTCCGTGATGTGCAGCATGCCGCCCACGTGCGCCTGCGACAGCAGCCCGCCGTGGGTATTCACCGGCAGCTGGCCGCCGAGCTCGATCCGCCCATCCTCCACGAAGGCCCCACCTTCGCCTTTCCGGCAAAAGCCGTAGTCCTCCAGCGTGACCAGGACCGTATAGGTGAAACAGTCATACAGCTCCGCGAGGTCCACGTCTGCCGGGCCGAGGCCGGCCATGGCGAAGGCGCGGCTAGCGGCTTCTTTGCCGGCAACCGTCGTGAGGCAGGGGCTGTAGGCCGCCTCGCCGAAACGGCAGGCTGTACCCATGCCCAGGACATAGGCCGGGGGGTTGCGCAGCTCCCTGGCGCGCTCGGCACTGGTGACAATGAGGGCTCCGGCGCCATCGGATACCAACGAACAATCCAGGAGATGGAAGGGCTCGGCGATCATACGCGAGCTCTGGTGGTCTTCGATGCTGATTGGCGTGCGCATCTGGGCATTCGGGTTGAGACACGCGTGCCCGCGGCAGGCCACGGCAATAGCGCCAAACTGCTGTGACGTGGTGCCGTACTCGTGCATGTGCCGTTTGGCGGCCAGCCCGTACTCGATAGGCGCCCCGCCGGCCCCAAACGGCATTCGGAAACTCGCGCCGGGCGTACCGAGGCGTCCATGGCTGGGCTGTCCCCTGGAAGACCACTGACTCTCGCCGCTCACGCACAGCACCGTGGAGCACAGGCCGGCTTCGATAGCCGCGACAGCGCTCATCACAGCAGAAGCGGCCGCCGACCCGCCCAAGCTGATGTCGTTGATGTAGTCCGGCTGGATGCCCAGGCGGTCGGCCAGAAAGGCGGCGTAGTTCGGCTGGGGGTCGCGCCGGGGCTGATGGGCGATGATGCCATCGATCGCCTGTTTGGAGAGCCCGGCATCGGCGATAGCGTTCACCGCCGCCTCGAGCCGCAGGCTCAGCGCTGATCGCTCCGGCAGCCTGCCAACCTGCGTCTCGCCGATACCGGCGATGGCGTAGCGCCCGCTAACGCTGGCCAATTGGCGCCTCCCGGCTGCCTGCGTGCCCTGGACCCCCTGTCATTCCGAGCGCAACAAGGAATCCGTGTTCGGGCCTGCTCATAGCGCTGGAATTCTTCCAACTTGGCTGCTGGCTGTCAAATCAGGGTTGGAGGTATATTTGCGCCTCATGAACGACCTCCTGCCGGAACTGACTGATCTCGTTCGGCCCAGCGAGGGGTTGGTGCGCGCCCGTGTCTTCGCCGACCCGGAGATTTACCGCCTCGAAATGGAACGGGTATTCGCCCGCAGCTGGCTGTTCCTAGCGCATGAATCCGAGATCCCGCAGCCGGGCGACTTCGTCACGCGGCGCATGGGCGAGGACCCAGTGATCGTCGTGCGCGGCACTGATGGCCAGGTTCGGGTGCTGCTGAACGTCTGCCGGCACCGCGGCCGGAAGGTCTGTGCTGAGGACGCTGGCAGCGCCAGTCACTTTCGCTGCGGCTATCACGGCTGGACGTACAGCAACGTCGGCCAGCTCACCGGCGTGCCGTTCGCCGAGGCATATCAAGGCAAGCTGGACAAGGACCAGCTCGGCCTGTGCGAAGTGCCCGGCGTGGATACCTATCACGGCCTCATCTTCGCTACCTGGGATCCCACCGCCGGCTCCCTGGCCGACTATCTGGGCGAAATGACGTGGACGCTGGACTTGCTGTTTGGCCGCACTGACGGCGTGGAGGTCGTCGGTCCTCCGCAGCGCTGGGAAACCGACTCCAATTGGAAGCTCGGCGCCGGCAACTTCGCCAGCGATGGCACTCATCTGTTCACCACCCACGCCTTCTCCACGGCGCTGGGCCTGAACCGGCTCGGTCCCAAACCCGGCGCTGGCGGCCCTCCGGTGGGCTACGTCCTGCCGGCCGAGAACGGCCACGGCTGCGTGATCACCTGCTGGCCGCCGACGGTCACCGACAAGCCCTACCTGGCGCTGCCTAGGGAGCTGTGGCCGGAGATCGAGCAGCACCTTACGCCGCACCAGGTCGAGGTCCTCAAGTCAGCCATGATCGCCGTTGGCACCGTGTTTCCCAACACCAGCTTCCTGAACACCTCCTCCCACACATCGGCCGAATGGGGTGGTCCTGAAGGCCAAGCCATCTCGTTTCTCACATTGCGACAATGGCAGCCGAAGGGTCCGGACAAGATGGAGGTCCTATCGTGGTTGTTCGTGGAGAAGAATGCTCCGGAGTCGTGGAAGGAGACGTCGCGGCAGTGCTATCAACGTGTTTTCGGCATGGCGGGCGTGTTCGAGCAGGACGACATGGAGAACTGGGCCCAGATCACCCAGGCTGTGTCCGGGCCCATGGCTAGCCAGCTCGATCTGCATTACGAGATGGGTCTTCAGGCAACGCCGCTGTCGGACTGGGCAGGGCCGGGCGTAGCCTACAGATTCCAGCCACCGTTCGTCGACCTGAACGAGCGCGTGTTCTATGGCCGCTGGCAGCAGCTCATGGCAAGCGGCTGATCAGCCTCGCATCGGGAGCGATACGACGGCTTGACCTCGGGCAGCCTCTGCTCGAGGGTTTTGGACCGAGATCTCCAAGTGCACCAAGCCTCGCCCGTCGCGTATCTCTTTGTTCGTCACCCGAGCTCGGCACGTCAAGGTGTCTCCCGGAATGCTGTTCTTGACCATGCGAAAGGGTCCCAGTTTCCGCAACCAGCCAGCCAGCCCCATCCACCTGCGAAGGGCAATCTCGAAGACCATCTCATACCCGCGCGTGTTGAAGATAATGTCGTCCAGGCCGGCGGCACGTGCCGCATCGCGGTTGTGGTGAATTGAGGACCACATGCGATCGACAGCAACGCTCATCACGATGCGCTGGTAGTTCAGCCAAATGCTGTACGGCGGCAGATCGTCGCCTATGACCACCTCTTGGAACAGACGCTGCTGGCTCCAGTCGATCTCGGGATTACCGCCCTCGAGCGTCTGGTCAGGCGCCGGCTCTTGTTCGCGCGGGCTGGCTTGCACCTCTTCCAGCCGCTCTGGCAGCGGGTTGTAGCGGTAGCCCGTATGTCGCTGAACAGCGACCAGCTCGCCGGTCACCTTCCATAAGCGTGTCTCAGTCGTCAAAAACACACCCTCGCCCAAACGAGTTCGCTTCGGCGTGATTTCGACAAGCTTCGCGGTCCCGCGGAGGCGATCGCCTGGGTACAGTGGCTCGAGATTCTCCACTTCGCTGGAGGCATTGAAGCCCTTTGAGAACGGGCCGGGGATGTCTGCTCGAACCGTGCCGTTCTTCTCGGGCAAGCCTGGCGCAAAAATCGACGGCTGGCCCGGGGCCCAATACGCCGGCATGGCCCACAGCGGCGTGATGGCGGCAGGCGCGATTATGGTGCGATAGCCATGCGCCCGGGCTACGTCCTCGTCATAGTGCAGAGGGCAGTCAAAGCAGAACACCTCGAGCTTCCGCCGGATGTCGCTGCGCGTGACCTCGTCCACGCCTTCGAAGCTCGTCTCCCGTCCCAGCCATTTCTCAGTCTCTTCCAGGGACACGCTCTCAGCGCCCACTTCCCGTTTACAGCCGGTAGAATCGGGCAGCGTTCTCTCCCACAAGCTTGCGCTTCACCGGCTCGGAGACGTCGTCCCGGCTGAGGATCTTGTCGACGAACGTCTCGTCGGCGGAGGGGTCGCCGTGCGGATAGTCGGATGACAGCATCAGCCCATCCTCGCCCAGGTGGTGAACCAGGTACGGCAGGTCCTCTTCCGGCTCACAGGCCACGAAGGCTCGCCCCTCCCGGAACCAATCGACCGGGTCGCGATACAGCTCGGGATCGATTGAGGCCCCACCTAGGGGCTCGCGCTTGCCGGTGCGAATGACCGTCGGCGGCTTGTACCGGCGGCGCAGCTGGTTGATGGTGTAGGGCACCCACTCGGAGCCACTCTCGATAAAACCGACCTTCAGTTTGGGAAAGCGGCTCAGCAGCCCGTGCGACATGATGTAGGTGAAGCCCCAGATGACCGGGATGGTGGCCGAGCAGAAGAAGGCGTTGCTGTCGGTGAACAGCTCGGTGACTTTGGGCGCACCCCAACCCAGATGGATGCACAGCGGGAGATCCTCGTCATCCATGGCCTGGTAGATGGGGAAGAAGGAGGGATCACTGAGCTGGCGGTCCCAGACGACGCCCATGCTGAACACGCCCGCCGCACCAAGCTCACTCGCGCGCTTTACCTCGCGCACTCCTGCCTCGGCGTCGCGGAAGGGCACCAGGGCTACCCAGCGCACTCGCCCGCCAGACTTCTCACCGGCAGCGGCCATCCAGTTGTTGTAGGCTCGGAATAACGCTGCCTCCAGCTCTACATCTTCGGCGGCAGCGGCCAGAAACATGGTCGGATAGACCACTTGCTGATGGACCTTGAAGTGATCCAAGCCGGCCAGCCGCGCGTCTACGTCTTCGAGGGTCTGATCGCCTTGGCTGGCCGTACTTCGATGCGACAGCTCGGAGCCAGGCAGGAAGAACGTCGTGCGGCCGGCCGGCCCCCGCCCGCCGATGTTGGGAAGCACCTTGCCCTCGATCAGCCATACTCGGTTGGAGGGTCCCCACTCGGTATCGAGCGGCAGTTGCAGGGGGATGGGCCTACGCTTGCAGAACGCCGGTTCGACGTCGGCGAACATCGCCTCCGACTCGATGATGTGGCCATCAGCATCGATTACGTTCATTCTGTAGCTCCCTTTCTCGTTGCGTCCATGTCGGGCCTAGGCCCTCAGCTCATGCTTGACCCACCATCCACAAGCAGCGTCTGTCCGGTGATGAAAGCGCTCTCGTCGGAGCAGAAGAAAATCACTGTGCCCACGAGGTCTTGGGGCTCTTGGATGCGCTTGAGGCAGCGCATCCCGGCAAGGTTGCGATGCCGCGCCACAAACGCCTCGTCGGCGTCCTCAATGCTCAGCGTCAAGCCAGGCGCAATCGCATTCACCCTGACGTTGTAGTCGCCCAACTCGCGCGCCATTACCCGCGTAAGACCGATGACACCCGCCTTGGATGTGACGTAATGGGCGAAGTTAGGCGTGCCGGCGTGGACTGTGCCCGAGCTGATGTTCACGATGCTGCCGCTGCGCTGCTCACGCATGTGCTCCGCCACCGCGCGAGCGCAAAGGAAGACGCCTCGCAGGTTTACCGCCATGACCTGATCCCATTCCTCGACCGACAGCTCCCAGAATGGCGCGCGGCGAACGGCTGGCCGCTGGAATATGGCGGCATTGTTGACCAAGCCGTCGATCCGTCCGAAACGGCTCGCCGCGGCATTGGCCATGTCCATCGCAGAGTCCGCCTGGGCAACGTCGGCGCTACGGCCATGGACTGAGCTCCCTGTTCCTGGAGCTCGCGCGCCACCTTCGCTGCGCGCTGTTCATCAATGTCCGCCACGACGACCTTGGCGCCTTCGGAGGCCAATTCCTGGCAATAAGCCCGACCTATGCCCTGTGCTCCCCCCGTAACGATGACGACGCGATCCCGCAGTCTAGCCATGGCCGCTCCTTGCGAATACGGATGGGACGAATCGTACAGCACTCAGTCAGCGCATCATGAGACGCGCAGACGAGCAGCGGTGATGCCGCCGTCGACCACGAGCACGGCACCGGTGATGAATCCAGCCTCGGGTGACACCAAGAACGCGACCGCGGCGGCGACGTCGGCGGGCGACCCGACCCGGCCCAATGGGATCTTGCCAGATGCCTGCGCCGCATCGAGGCCTTCCCGCTCCCAGGCCGGCGTCTGGATCCCGCCGGGGCAGACGCAATTCACGCGCAGCCCCTGGCGCGCATATTCCGCTGCCATGCCTTTGCTGAGCATGATGAGGCCGGCCTTCGAGGCGCTGTAGATGCTGCCGCCAGCATAGACCTGCAGGCCTGAAGTGGAGCCGACATTAACGATGCTGCCGCGTGCACGAAGCAGATGGGGCAGGGCCGCCTTCGAGCACAAGAAGGCGGCCCTCAGGTTGGTATCCATCACAGCCTCGTAATCTTCGAGGTTGGTCTCACCTACGCTGGCCACCAATCTCCGGCCGGCGTTGTTCACCAGCACATCCAAGCTACCGAGCTGTTTAGCGGCAGTCTGCACCACGCGCTCGGCATCCTCCGGATGGCTGACGTCGGCTGGTGCAAATGCGATGCGGAGCCCGGCCTGCCGAGCTCCAGCTTCGACCTGGCTACCCACGTCAATGCGGCGGCCGCAGACCACGACCCGCGCTCCGAGCGAGGCCAGCCGCTGCGCAATACCAAGCCCAATGCCGGAGGTGCCGCCCGTTACCAGCACGCACGCGCCGTCAAGCGACATAGACTAGCGGGAGCGACTCAGGGCGCTTGCCGGCCCCAGGCCGCGAAAGCCATGCGCCCGATGGTGTCGTACTGGTAGCGGAACACCTCGAGGCTTTCCCGCAGCGCAGCCAGGGCCCGCTGCTGGAGGTCTTCGGAGCGGGCGTACTCGACCAGGATGCGGATGGTCTCGTCGCCATGCCCGCCGGCGCCCTGGTCGGCGGCCTCGCCGGCTTCCCAGTGGGTGAGATGCTCCTCACCCAGCCGCAGCTTGGCCCAATGCACGCGCGAGTTGATGGGAGTGCCGCCGTAGCGGGCGGCCAGCTCGCCACTGTTGGTCAGCTCCAAGCCTCCAACGGCGGCAAAGCCCTCCAGCCAATGCTTGGTCCGCGCGGCGTTGTCCCAGTAGTGGATGGCCATGACCATGGTGATACTCGGGCTGTAGCTCACGATCTCGTCCCGGCTGAGCCCGAGGCCGATCCCGAACTTAATCATGCTCTCCAGGTGATTGTCGTGGATAGT
>WNFB01001843.1_pt1 | contig 18292 bp, 13 predicted proteins | sample 5400501 | NCBI WGS metagenome assembly WNFB01 (sample SAMN13153341, study PRJNA577476) | soil metagenome | isolation source: 200 cm saprolite under Douglas fir tree site 2 hole 1 | place: USA:California | collected 2015-04-18 | reverse complement strand
GTTTCTTTGGGTTAAAGGACTGGCGCAGTAGAGTGCCCAGCCGTACGAACAGCAACTCCCCCGGCGCCGAAAAAAGGGCACTCGTGTCCGCAACAAGCAAGCGCTTCGTTTCATTGGAATCCAGGCTCCCAACAAAGATTCCGGAAGTATCGGGCGAACCTGTTGTCTCAAAGTAGAGGAAGTGGCGGCCGTCGGGCAAGAACGAGGGGAAGCGGTGAGTGAACAACTGAGGCGGCAGCTTCGTCACAGCAGCCGGTTCGCCCCCCGCGGAAGCTACGCGGAACAGGGAACTGCGGATGTCCGGCGCAAAAAGAATCAGACCGTCACGGTTCCAGGTTCCGCCGCGACCGTTCGGCGCGTCACACAACGTCTGCGCCGGGCCACCGGCGACGTCAATTTTCTTGAGTTTCCCCTGGGCGAAGAACCCGATTGAACGGCTGTCGGGCGACCAAAAAGGGAACGCGGCGTCATCGGTTCCCGGCAGGGCCTGCGGCGCGAGAGTATCGAGCGGTCGAACCCAGATCAAAATCTTGCCTGAAGCGTCTTTTGCCGTGAATGCCAGCCGACCTCCATCAGGGGAAATGACTCCGGCGGCAAACCCAACCCCCGCCGCTCCTGAGTCAAAACTTCCCTTTTCGGGTGGATAGACGAAGAACCGCGTGGCAGCGACTTCAGCAGCCGCCCGGGAGAGGTAGAGCACAGCAGCGCCCAGACCGATCGCGGTGAGCAAGAAAACCGCAGCCGCGATCCAGGCGAGGGGAAGCTTACGCGGCGCAGTAGCGTACTCGGCAGCACGAGCGGCGCCGGAGAGCGCGTCAGTGATGACGATGCGCGCTTCACCGATGTGCTGAAGCCGCTGGCGCGGGTCCTTGTTGAGGCAGCGCTGGATTAGGTTGCGTATCGCGGGAGGCGTGTTTGCGGGCAACGCGTCGAGCGACGGGTCCTTCATCATCACCGACGCCAGCGTCTCCGCCGCCGTCTCGCCTGTGTACAGCGGCTTGCCGGTCAGCATCTCCACCAGCACGACCCCGAACGCCCAGATGTCCGCCCGGCGGTCCACTGGCTTGCCCTTGGCCTGCTCCGGCGACATGTACGCCGCCGTGCCCAAGATCACTCCCTGCATCGTGGCGACCGCGCTGAGCGTCGGCGAATTGCGCAGGTCTGATTCTGTCGGATCGTCCGTCAGGGCTTTCGCCAAGCCGAAGTCCAGCACCTTCACCGTGCCGTCGGTAGTCACCTTGATATTTGAGGGCTTCAGGTCGCGATGAATCACGCCGTGGTCGTGCGCGTATTCCACCGCTTCGGCTACCTGCTTGGCTAAGGGCAGAGCTTCTTCCAGGGGAATGGGCCCTGAGGCGATTCGGTCGGCCAACGTCGGACCTTCGACCAGCTCCATGACCAGCGCGCGGCAGGAGTCTGATTCTTCCACGCCATAGACTGCTGCGATGTGCGGATGGTTTAGGGAGGCGAGCAGCCGCGCCTCGCGCTCAAAGCGCGCCATGCGGGCGGGGTCCGCAGCGAAGATTTCAGGAAGCACTTTCAGAGCCACGTCGCGCTGAAGGCGCGTGTCGCGGGCGCGATACACCTCGCCCATTCCGCCCGCGCCAATCTGCGCGACGACCTGGTAAACACCGAGCTTCGTTCCGGCGGTCACCATCCCCATCGGTCTCCCACCTCTCGACCCGCGACAGTATACCGCTGACAAGCCGTTCTTAAAGGTTGTGCTTTGAAAGACGCCAGCCCAGCGAGTTTGCTAAACGGGAATTTCTGATTTCAACTCCATTTCTGCGAAAACCCCTTGCCCGCCGCCCACAAGCGTCAACCTCAAGTCTCCTTGGCCACGGCGGAAGATCAACCCGCCTCTGGAAGCCCAATCCGGCGGAGAAGATCGTGGAAGCGCGGGTCGGAGTGGAGACGGGCAAGCCTTGGGTTTACATTCAGAAAAGGGAGTGCGAAGGAGCGTTCTTGGTAAGCCTGCTCCAACCAGTCAAATGCCTCGTCGATTTTCCCCAGGCCGACACACGCCAGAGCTAAGGCGTACGGTGACACATATTTCGTTTTTGCTATCGCCTTGAGTTCCCGCAACAGGCTGAGGGCCTCGCTCCTCTTTCGAGCCAGAGCGTACGCGTGCGCGAGTGACGCTAGGTATCCCGTGCCGCGCTTCGAGAGCGCTACAGCCTTTTGGAAGGCTGCGATGGCCTGGTCATGCATCCCTTTCTGCTCATAGGCGCGCCCCAGGTCTTCGTGAGACCGAGGGTAATTCGGGTCCATTTCCAGGGCCTTTAGAGATTGCTCGATGGCCTGATCGTACCGGCGCGCATGATAGAGGATGTTTGACAAGTTGGACTGAACTGGGAGAGAGACGGGATCGAGCGTCTGGGCGCGTCGCGCTTCCGTAATGGCCTCCTCCATCCGAACCATGGCTTGCAGGTAGTTGGCATAATAAAAGTGCGCCGTGGCGTAGCTGGGGTTCAACTCAATCCCACGTTTAAATTCTTTTTCTGCCACCGGCCAGTTGAACAAATGGAAATGAGCATGTGCCAAGGAGATGTGGGGTTCAGCAATCGTCTCATCGATACGGAGCGCTTTCAGCGCCTCTCGCTCTGCTTTGCCCGTGGCCTCCAGGGTGGAGAGCTGGCCGTCGTCTTGAAGGGTGAGGTAAGAATCCGCCAACCCAGCATGGGCCGCCGCAAAACTTGGGTCAATTTGGATCGCTTTCTCAAAGTAACGGATACTATTCTGTAGAGATTCCGGTGTCCGCTTGTTCCACAAGTAGCGTCCCTTGAGATAAGCCTCATAGGCTGGAGGGGCGACCGAGCTTGCTCGTTCCAGCCGCGCCTGTTCCTCCGGGGCCAGCTTGATTTCGATCTCCTTTGCGATCGGCTGCGCCACGTTGCTCTGTAACGCGAGAATGTCGCCCATGTCCCGATCATATGACTCGGCCCAGAGATGAGTCTGGTCGCTCACCTGAATGAGCTGGGCCGTGATGCGCACGCGGCGGCCTGCTCGGCGCACGCTCCCTTCCAAAACGTGGGAGACATCCAGCTCCCGGCCAATCTGCTGAATACTTTTCTTGGTACACTTGTACTTCATGGCCGACGTCCGAGCGATGACAGCCAGCCGCTCCGGGTGCAGCCGGCCGAGTTGGGTGATCATTTCCTCCGTCAGACCGTCACTGAAATATTCCTTCCTGCTGTCCCCGCTTAAATTTTCAAAAGGCAGCACAGCCAGCATGATTCGTTCGACAGCGGAGGCCGCCTGTGGCATGGGGATTTCTTTCACCGGGGAGGCGAAGCGATAGCCTCGCTTTGGCACGGTGACGATATACTCCTTCCTGCCTCCCTCGGCGAGCGCCTTTCGCAAAATCGAAATCGCCCGTGTCAGGCTGCCTTCTTCGACAAAAGTGTCCGGCCAAATCGACTTTAGAATGTTGAGCTTCTCTACGACATGTCCGGCATTTTCCACAAGAAGCAGGAGGGTGTCAGCAACCTTGGGAGGAAGGGGAACCGCCTCTCCCTGACGGTAGAGGACACGCCCGGTGGCGTCGAGACGAAATGGGTTAAATTCGTAGTAACGACGCCCGGCCATCGTTAAATCCCTGGTAAGAAATTAGTAAGGAAAATATCAGATTTCGCGCACGACTTCCACCACGGGGGACGTGATAAAAGATTCGCGAGGATCGCTGCCAGACCTCTCACGTTTGATCCGTGCTAAAAAAACTGACGCTGACAGCGGCCCGCAAGACAATTCGTGAAATCAAGTAAGAGGAGGAGAAATGCCCGGAAAAGCAGCTCTGTTGACACTCTCAGCGTTCTGTCTGTTCATTGCCGGCGCTCGGCTAGCGCCTGAAACGAAGGCGACCGACGCCGGAACAAAACCACCCGCAACCCCGGCCGACGGCTATACGGTGCATGTAACGGCGCCGCATTTGGTGGACGGCCACATCATGGGGCCCTATCATCACTATTGCAAAGTCGTGGCACCCGACCCGCAGATTGTGTGCCAGATCTATGACTCGGACGATCCGAACGGCACGATGACGCAGGTCGAGTTCATCATGGCGAAAAAGCTCACGCGAACTGGCGTTGGGTTGACAGACTGGAATCGGCTCTGGCATGACCACGCTGTAGAGATCGCCACCGGACGCGTGAAGGTGTTGGATCTGCCTCCAGACAAGGCCAAAGAAGTCGCAGATTTGGTCGCCACGACCGACGGGATCATCTATAGTTTCCAGTTCAACGGTAAACTGCCCAATGGCAAGGTCACTATGGCGCAAGCCGTGGGGCACAAACCACTCACTCAAGCAGAGTTTGAGGAGGCCAAAAAACAACAATGATGGCGGCGTCGGAAGCTCCAGAATAAGACCCGCGGGGCATGTAAGGCGGAGGCTGCTCCAACTCGCTCGTTGGATTGGTGGTCCCGACTGGCTACACGTTCCATTGCCGCCGGTATGTTATATGGATAGAAATCGAGGCGTGAACAATGGATGCAGAGCTTCCCTCTCTCGACCGGAGAGCTTTTCTTCGAGCTTTTGGAATGGCTTCGCTGGCGGCAGGAGCGTGCCTCTGGGCAAAAGGATCACTCGTCTCGCCGCATGTCTGGGCGGCCGAGGCTGAAGAGGACCCACTCCTGTTGGGCCGGCCACTTGTCCGTTATCCGGAAAAGACCGACCTGATCCTGCTGACGTCCAGGCCACCGCAGCTTGAGACGCCAATGAAGTACTTCGCACAGGCCATTACGCCAACCGATGCATTCTACGTGCGCTATCACATCTATCCTCCCACGGCGATCGACCTCTCCACGTGGCGGCTGAAAATCGGCGGGCACGTCGAGCAGCCACTCGAGCTCTCGATGGAGGATTTAAAGACGAAGTTTCCACAAGCGAGCCTCGTGGCCGTGAATCAATGCGCTGGTAATGGCCGCGGGTATTTCTCACCGCGCATTTTCGGCGGGCAGTGGGCCAACGGAGCTATGGGCAATGCCGAGTGGACCGGCGTGCGATTGCGCGACATCCTTTCCATGTGTGGCGTGAAGCAGGGCGCCGTGGACGTCACTTTCAACGGCCTGGACAGACCCGCGTCACCCACCGTTCCGGACTTTGTAAAGAGCCTACGCGTTTCCCGCATCACGGACGACCCGGACGTGCTGATCGCGTATCAGATGAACGGTCAACCGCTACCTGTGCTGAACGGTTTTCCGGCGAGGCTGATCGTGCCGGGGTGGTATGCGACATACTGGGTGAAAAACCTTTCCGAGATCACTGTGCTCGATCGCGAGTTTGACGGGTTCTGGATGACGAAGGCTTATCTGATCCCCGACACCGCTTGTGGATGCGTACAGCCTGGAGCCACGCCGGCGCGTCTGGTACCTGTTAATCGGATGAATGTCCGCTCGTTCATTATTTCGCCGCAGAACCACGGTCGCGTGAGCGTCGGACGCGCGCTGATGTTGAAGGGGATTGCTTTTGATGGCGGCTACGGGATCCAAGACGTAAACGTCCCCACGGACAATGGTGCGACGTGGCGGGGCGCACAACTGGGCCGAGACTTGGGGAACTATTCTTTCCGCGAGTGGTCATTCCATTGGACTCCGCCACGTGCAGGCGAGTACCGTCTGATGGTGCGCGCTACGAATGGTGCGGGTGAATCGCAACCTGCTGCGCCGCTCTGGAATCCTGCTGGTTATTTGCGGAACGTGATTGAACAGATTGATGTCTCGGCGGTGTGAAGTTTGGGAGCAGGACCGGCGATTCTGCCGGGTCTGTGCGGATCTTTGAGGATCAGCGATGAAGAACCTAGCTCAAATATTCTGGCTTATCTTGGTGCTTAACTTTGCGGCTGCCTCTGGCGCGCAGCAAATGTCTATTAAGCTGCCTCCGGATAACGCGGCGGCGCAGGTTAAGGACGGAAGCGGTGACGATACCGTTCGCAGGAACTGCACCATCTGTCATTCTACTGACTACATTGTCACGCAGCCGCACCTCGACGCCATGCACTGGCAAGCTGAAGTACAAAAGATGATCAACGTTTACGGCGCCCGCATCAATGAGTCGGACGCGAAGGTAATTGCTGATTATTTGGCGAAAAATTATGGGCCTCAGGAGCGAAAAAAGGAGGAGAAAGTGGGAGGTGGCAAACGCTAGGCCGAGGTTTCTCTCTTCACGCAGCGCGTTGCCTGGGCAATGTTAACGAAATTAGCAGAAACAGTCTCAGCATCGAGGTAACAGAACAGGTCGTAACCGACGGGAATCGTGCTGTCAGCCATTGGATATAATCGGCGAAATCACAGCCATTGTGGACACAACATGGTCTTCGAACAGTATTACCTGAATTGCTTGGCACACGCCTCGTACCTGGTGGGGGACAAAGGGTCCCGTACCGCAGCGGTCGTGGATCCGCAGCGAGACGTCGAGCGGTACCTGGAAACGGCGAGCCGCCACGGACTTCAGATTCGCCACGTCTTTCTTACCCATTTTCACGCAGACTTCATAGCGGGGCACCTCGAGCTTCGGGACCGCACCGGCGCGAAGATCTACCTTGGAGCGCGGGCCCGCGCGGAGTACGCCTTCACTCCCATGAAGGATGAGGACGTTCTGGAGTTTGGCAATGTGCGTCTTCAGGTCCGCGAAACGCCGGGGCACACCCCCGAATCGATCTCCATTCTGGTGTACGATCTCGAGGAGGACGCGCACAATCCGTATGCCGTCCTAACAGGCGATACCCTTTTCATTGGCGACGTGGGCCGCCCCGATCTGCGGGCGTCGCTCGGCTGGTCAGCGACAGACCTCGCGCGCATGCTCTACGCTTCGTTGAGCACAAAACTCCTCGGGCTTCCGGACGGCACCCTCGTTTATCCAGCGCATGGAGCGGGCTCGCTCTGCGGAAGGAACATCAGCACAAAGACTGTCTCCACGATCGGAGATCAACGCCAGACGAACTATGCGCTACAGCCAATGAGTGAAGAGGAGTTTGTAAGCCTGGTCATCGCCGACCAGCCTGAGGCGCCGGCTTATTTCACTTATGACGCTGTCCTGAACAGCAAAGAAAGGCCGACACTGGAGCACACGTTGGAGAGGGTCCTGAACCCTCTTTCATTTAGATGAAGTCGTGGAAATGAAGGATAAGGGGGCTCAAGTTCTGGATGTCCGGGAATCGGATGAATTTGCCAAGGCGCACCTCGCCGGGAGCATCAACATCGGACTCGGAGGGCAATATGCGACGTGGGCCGGGACCGTCCTGAACCGGGAAAGACCGATCGTCCTGATTGCCCCACCGGGGCGGCAGGAGGAAGCGGCGATGAGGCTTGGCCGGATTGGCTTCGACCAGGTGGCTGGTTATCTGGAAAACGGAATAGAAATACTCGAGACACGCCCCGATCTCGTAGATGGGACGGAGCGTGTCGCCCCGACGATTCTTGCGGGCGAACTCGCCTCGTCAACCCCACCCCTCGTCTTGGATGTTCGCTCGCCGAAAGAATGGCAGACCAGGCGCATCGAGGGCAGCATCAATATTCCCCTGAACCATCTCTCGGAACGCCTCCAAGAATTGCCCGGGGGGCGAAAGATACTCGTCCACTGCGCGGGCGGTTACCGTTCCTCGATTGCCGCCAGCATCCTCCAGCAGCGCGGGTTTGAAGACTTGACCGAACTGGCAGGAGGGATCGCCGCGTGGGAGGCGGCCAAGCTGCCAGTACTGACCTGAGGATTCGATCTTTGAGTGTGGAGATCTCGATGAGAGCCGAGGAGTATTCCACGAGGACCCTGGAGCTCGAGGGATGGAAGGTCAGACTTACGTCTTATAGGCTTGGCGACGCCTATCACTGCATTGCCGATAATGTGGACCCCGGGGCATGGATTGCGCGTGCCCAGGGTGCAACTCGAGAGGAGGCCGAGAGCCGCCCCAGCGAACGTGCCCGTGAATTGCTAGGGCGCACCCGACGTATGCCGACAGGGTAAGGCAGGCCGCTTGAGGGCGGCGAATCGAACTTCACAGACTCATATAAGGACGGCGCGGCTAGGTCCCAGGCGGCAGGACGCACACCAGAAGGGCTACCTTCTTGAGGGTTGCATCCCTGGAAGTCTCAAGCGGTTTCCTGAGATGAGGAATTGTGCAGGAAGGCTGAGTTTATGGCACCGCACGCCAAAACCTACCCGGGGCCTGATCTCGTAAGGGCGACCCTCGCCATCGAGCCCAAGGGGCCGCCCGTGCCGATTGCGAAGGGGAGTTCGTGGGAGCCGAGTGCTGTGCCGGAGTTCAGCAAGTGGTCCCTCAGTGCACTCCCTTCGACTCTGTTCAGGGCTGGCGGGATTTCGGCTGGCAGCTCAGACGCTGTCAAAATGCCTCAACCTCATGGGGGCCCAGACGTTGGCCTGGCAACATCACCAACGGTCTCCCACTTCTGGAACCGCGACAGTATACCGCTGACAAGCCGGTCTTCGCGTGAGACAGAGATGATTCCGTTGACACGCCCGATTCCTCGGAAATCATCGGCAAATTCTTGGGAACCGCGTTCCTCTCTGCTCAGGCGCGATCTTCGGGCAAGCGCCCCACGCGATTCAGTTTACTGGGGCTTCTCCTTTCATTTTTTGAATGAGTGACGTCAGGCTTCCCAGCGTCTGGCCGAGAGTTCCTGCCTGACTGAGCGCCGATGCTAGATCGGTGGAAAGCTGTCCGCCGTTTGGAGGTGGAGGCGGGACAACTGGACTCCCCGACAACACGGTAATCCCAGCGAGTGGGTGAATCTCCAGTCCATACTGAACGTTTCCGGCAGCATCCACCTTTCCGTGTGCGCGATCGAAAATCAGCGGCCCAGCTGCCTGAATTCGCGTTCCGGGAACGAGTGGCTTAGTATCGAATGGATTCTTATAGTTCTTTCCAGCTGGCACGGCATCAGGTTGGGTTACGGGGCCGGCGTATATGATCTCGAGCTCGAGCGGCGGTTCCTTTCCGTCTTGGTTCGTGGGGAAATTGGGATCATCGGGTTGGAAGGATATGTGGAGATCTCCATCTTTCTCAGGCTTGGTCGCGTGATGGTTCCGGTGATCTGCACTGCTACTGGTGCTTGATTCGTACCCGTGATGACTTGAAGCCGGTCCGTCCTCGGCCCCGTCCCAGGAAGCTCGTTGTAGACGTGCGGCCAGAACTCGTCTCGCAACGTCTGATCGTATTGAGGCGCACGGTACTGCGCGACTCGTTGGTCCAGGTTGGCGGCCACGGAACCCACAAGAGGCGGCCCGTAGGCCGCTCTACTTGCGGCAGCGAGAGAATCCAAGCGGGCCTGCGCCCTAGCTGCGGCCGCTGTTGGCCCTGCGGCCGCGTCTCCCCGAATCTGCTGCAGGACCGCTTTCAATGCAGCCGCCTGCTGTTCGACCTGAGCCTCCAGCAGGAGAGCCGCCTGCGCATCCTGAGCGAGAGCGCCGGTACTTATGATCGGGGGCTTCCCGGCGAAGAGACCTCCTTGCTTAGCGCCCGGGATGCTCGGGAACGGGTTCCCATCCGCCGGAAGATTCAAGTTGCCGTCTGGAGTTTGTGTGTTTTCGAGCAGCGAGACCATTTTCTGGAATGCCGCAGTTCCATCCCGGCCGGCCACCTGGTCAAGTCCGAGTTCGGGATGGTCGTTTAGCACTTTGACATACGTCTCGCCAAGTGGAGCTCCGCTCGTTGCCGGCATGCTCTGGATGACCTGATCCAGCGAAACGCCGAGATAGTCCGTGAGGAATTCGAGGAACATCATGCCCGCGCCATTCCCGTCCGTCGATCGATCGTCTTCAGAGTTGACGTTCACAAAATCGGGGTGACCGTCTTTCCACCATTGCTGAGTTACCGCGGCGTTGAATCCGGGGATCAACGCGATCTCTGGCGCGAGCTTGAAACCCAAGACCCGGCTAACCGCCTCGCCGTCCGTCTGACGCGGGTTCGCCTTGCCAGTGAGCATCTGGAAGCTCTCGACGATCTCGGCCGCAAAAAGCGCAGTCGAGAGGTACTGACGGCCCGTGATTGCTGTCGCCGCGACGTCGAGGAGCCCTACGATAGCTTGGTTCGCTTCAATCAGCTGGCGGGTAAGTTCTGCAACTTCGTCTTTGGCCAATGCATGGGTCACGTGAGCAGAGATCTTTGGCGGGATCGCGGATACGTTTCGAGTCTCGACGGCAGTCTTGAGAGCCGAAGCGCTCTGAGCAGCGAACACCAGGGCATCCCGGATGGCTGCTGGCCTCACCTCCTTTAATCTTGGATCACCTGCGTGGATTACTCCGAGGAGATCGCCAGCTCCCCTGAACATCGGGAAAAGATGCGGCACTTTGGACGTCAGGGGGGCCATTGCGGAGCCGAGTCCGGAATCAGCCGAATAACTTCCGGAAGCGTCCAAACTGTCGACAACGATCCGATCAAAATCGGCCTGCGCCCCCGCCGAGAGGTGAAAGGCTCCATAGCCACCTTGGCCGCTCCCGGAAACGAAGACGACTGATTTCACATTGTTTCTAGATGGGCTCTGGAAATCCGGCAATTGCTGTCCTCCGTAAAGCGCCGAGACTTGCTTGTAGATGTAATCAGCGTTTGGCACCCCTCCAGTACTCAATGCCGTCGCCAGAAGTTCCTTCGCGGCCGGTTGAGCGTCCGTATCCCCGAGAAGCGTCCCGGAATAGACTTCCACTAGGCCTTGAGAAGAAAGACCCAGGAACTCAGCCCCTCCGGGCGGAATCTCGGACGGACGCGTAATCTGCGTGGGATCGATGGTCATTCCCTGCCTTGCCAATTGTGCGCGTGAAGTCGGGCTCATTTGGTTTCCCTCCCGTTCGATAACGGAAGTCCCGTATTAGAGGAATCTTGCAGGGTGTCTAATTCCGTGACTTCCGTTTCTATGTATTAACCGACCCACAATATACTCCTCTCTGATCCTAAATGCAATCATGCGGGTGGCTCGCCCGATTCTCGGAAATCACTAGCAAATTCTTGGGAACCGCGTTCCTCGCTGCACAGCCACGATCTTCAGGCAAGCGCCCCGCGCGCCCTTGGCGCGAGCTTGCTCAACGCCTCACCAACCTGACAGCCCGGTCGCTGCGCCGCGCTAATTCTTCTTCAGCGTAAGCTGTATGAGCTTGTCGGCCCGGTCTTGCCGGTCGAGGTCGCGGCAGGTCGCGATGATTTCTTCAAACTGCCCCGCGGGTATTGGTAAGCCAGGGATAACGCCTCGAATGCGGCGGGCCTCCTCGCTGAAGTCCCAAATGAACTCGCGCCCCGTGGCCTGCTTCGTGTAGCTCTTGCCGTCTTTGGTGAAAATTGTGATCCGCGGACCGAACAGCGGCATTTCGTGCGACGGGATGATGGTCACCCGCTTCATGAGTTCCAGCACCTCGGGCGGGTCGGCGCCGCCGGGCAGCATCGGGAAGCCGCGTTTGACGACGCCGTACGCGGTGTAGTACCGCGTGCTGCCCTGCTTCGCCTCGACCGTCATGTCTTCCCTTCGGGCCGGAAAGGCCGGGCTGGGATACTGTGTCTCGAGCCAGTTCACCACGGCCTCGACGCGATCCACGTCCTCATATCGAATGTTGTGCTCTTCGGAGAGTTTCGCCGTGACGTCGATATGGGCGATGTTGTAGCCAGAAATCGAGTAGATGCGATAGAGCGTTTCGAGGAACACCCATTCCTTGCCAAGATTAGCGGTGATCTTGTCCAGGCTGGCCTGGGTGTCGCCGACAAAGCTGTAGGTGAGTTGACCGCTGTTGTTGCCGGCGTAGGCGTGATAGAAGCCTGCGTTGCCTTCAAGGGCGGCCTCGCCGCCAGGGTGTCCCTGCTTCGCCAGCGCGACCGCCAGCATGGCGTTGCGCGCGGCCGCGCCTTCGCGCAGGGCGCCGCTTTCGAGGTTGCCTCCCGCCAGGTTCACGCAAAGCCCAATCGCGTCGTTCACTTGGTTCTCGGTGAAGCGCATGATCTTCGCGGCGGCGACGGCGGCGCCAAAGATGCCGAACACGGGGCCGGCGTGAAAGCCGCGCGCCATCACCGTCGGAATGAAGTCGGCCGCCATCCGCTCCATGACCTCGTAGCCTGCCGCAACGCCGGTAATAAATTCTTTGCCGGGAGCGCCCGCTGCCTCCGCGGCGACGAAGGCGTTCGGAACGATGCTCGTGCCAGGGTGCGTGAGCATGCGGAACGTGTCCCACTTTCCACCAGCCAGCGTCATCTCCGAGTTGGCAAAGGCGGCGCCACCCTTCGTCACCTTGGCGCCGTTCACCATGATGGTGGCGCCGTTGCGCAATCCGGCTTCTTCTTCGGTGATCAGCTTCACGGCTTGCTGACCCTCCGGCAACTGAGAGCCGAGGAGCAAGGACGAAAGGGCCTGGAGAGTGACTCCCTTGGCGCGATCCACCACCTCGGGAGGCAGATCTTCATAACGCAGGCCAGCTACCCACCGCGCGAATTGCCGGCTGAGCGATGGCGAGGTCGCCGTTCGTTTGCTGTTGTCCGGCAGCATTTCCGTTGCGCCTCGTTGGGCCTCCTGAGCTAAGGAAGCGAGAGGCGACGCGGCTGCAATGCCGAGGATTCCTCCGACCGCGAAACTGGAATCACGAAGAAAACTTCGGCGGTCAAGACTGCGTTCCAGCTTTTGAACCGGCATATCCATGGTAACCTCCCAGTGAAATATACACCCCTCAGAGGATAAGCCTTCGTACGACAGCCTTGAATATCTCGGCCACTTGGATGGACTATACAGCCCGCAACGTGCGTTCCAAAATCACGTGCGACCCGATTGAACATTCTGTAGGATCGGCGCCCAACGCATGCTGGCCCTCGCGCATCAAATGCCCTTGACCAGCCAATTCCGGAAGGAGGACCCCTTCTTTTGCTCATCATTGGTTGCAGCGCCCGTCTCCGAAGCACCTGGGGCCTCGCTATAAAGAGCCTCGCCGTCATCCTATCCGGAATTTCTGATTTAGCCGGAATATCCGATATATGGGTACACTCATAAAGATCGGTATTTCGTCATAGCGCGCAGCAGATAAGGCAGCGGGACTATTTCCGGCGAAAAATATTCTTGCGGATGTCAGGCCAGAATTCCTGGAAGATGTGATTCAGGACAGCGGCTTCCATCTGCGTCCCCCAGTTCGTGGCCGTTTGACCCAGGCCGCGTTCCTGAGGCGGATAATAAGCGTTGGACAAACCCGCTTCCAGCCAATTGCCCACAACCTCGGACAAGTTGAAGGTCGTGCCTCCAGAATCTGTCTTGGTGAGGAAGGCACGAGATATCGCGTAGCCCGTGCGGCGGAAAAACCCGCCTTGACCCATGGTGTAATAGCGTGGGTCCTCGCGCGTGATCGCGGGGACAATGGCCTCGGTGAAAAAAACCCCCGACATTTCATCGGTGAAGGTACGCCAATAATAGCGTCCGTAACCGGCGATTCCGCCGCCCAGCTCCGAATCGGAATTCAAGAGCTGGGCTTGCCCGGCTAGGATTCCGGCCCAGGTATATGAGGAGTAATCCACCACGCTATCCTGCATGGCGAGTACGAATTTCTCCCGGATGGACATCGGTGGAAGGTGCGTATTGGCGCTCACCGCCCCAAAATTGGGAACGACCCAGAACATACGCTTGGTCTGCTGACCTTGGGAATCGTCTCGCTTGTTTTGCGAAGCTGGAGCCTGGTCCGGGACAGCAATGGTTCCGCTATCCGATGGGGATGCGGAGGCTGAATTGCTTCGCGATGTGGAGGTTTGCTCGACGTAATCGAGAGGACGGGGGTGATCTGTAACTTGCGTCTGAGACCAGGCGATAGCGGGGGAGAGAAGAATGAAAAGAATGAGAACAATCCTTCTAATCCTAATTTCAACCAACGTTTCCTCCGAATCAATGTTACTTACAATCGATCCGACATTTCCTTTTTGGACTCTCAAGTAGGTGGCATTGTACACCCAGTTGCCTCCTTTCGGGCCAATCTGGCGCGGTTTGCCGAAATGTCGATGTTCAGGTCCCCTGCGGCAATTCCATGCTTGGGCGCCAGGCCCTCGGCTTCTGGCCAAAACGGGCCGGGGGATGTGAGATTGACTCAACAGCGCGGCTGGCTTATCGTTTGGGTGAAGGAAAGGTCAAATCGAATTCTCCGAATGGAAAACGGTAACTCTTCCCGTCAACGCGGGGATTAAGCGGGGAGTACCCGTTTAAAACGTGGAAGGAGATCAGCATGGCCAAGCATGATGAAACTCGCCGTGCATTCTTGGTGCGCGCGGCAGTTGGGGCGGGGGCCGCTGCGGGCGCGGGGCTCGTGCCGGACGCTTACGCCCAGAAGAACGAGCCGCGCAAAGACGCAGACGCCACAACCTCTGCCCAGCCGCATTCGGCCGGTGAATGGCACGGCGCGTTCTTCAACCACGACGATGCCGCCACGATCGAGGCGTTCGCCGAACGCCTCATGCCCGGTGCACCAGACAAGCCGGGCGCGCGCGATGCGGGAGTGCTCAATTACATTGATCTGGCGCTCGCTGGCGCCTACGCTGAGCTTCAGGACTTCTACCGGCGCGGGCTAGCTCAGCTCGATGCCTTCTGTCGCAAAACCTACAACGAGCCATTCCGACAGCTCGGCGGCGCGCGGCAGGACGAAGTGATCGCGGCGCTCGAAGAAGGCAAGGCTACCGGGTTCGCCTGGCCCACGGCGCAGGCGTTCTTTAACACCGTCCGCACGCACACGATGGAAGGCCTGTTCGCCGACCCGCTTTACGGCGGCAATAAGGACTTCGCGGGCTGGCGGCTTGTGGGCTTCCCCGGCGCGCAAACATTTTTCTCGCCGACGGATATGCAAAGCCGGCAAGCGTTCACGCGCGCAGCCATCACCGGCCTGCAAGCGCAGGCGAAAGACGCAACTCGGAGGCCATAAGCCATGCCAACCGAAAAGACGGATGTCGTCATTGTCGGCGTAGGCGCAGCTGGAGGAATACTCGCCGCCGAGCTGGGCAAAGCGGGCATGAAAGTCGTTGGCCTGGAGCGCGGCCCGCGCCTCACCACTGCGGATTTCACCCCGCACGACGAATTACGCTACTTCCAGCGGCAGGAACTGCGCCCAAACGCGAAGCGCCAGCCCGTCACCTGGCGGCCGGACGCGAAGACGCCTGCGAGCCCGCTTCCCATCCTGAATTACGGCAACCAGGCGGGCGGCGGGACCGTTCACTACGGCACGCTGTCCTGGCGCTTTCATGAGGACGATTTCCGCGCGCGGTCCCACACGGTGGAGCGCTACGGGGCTTCGACGATCCCGGCAGACTCGTCGCTCACTGACTGGCCGTTGACCTACGCCGATCTGGAGCCCTTCTACGATCGCGCCGAATACGAGCTCGGCGTGTCGGGCAAGGCGGGCAATGTGCAGGGACGCAAGATTGAGGGCGGCAACGTATTCGAGGCGCCGCGCCGCCGCGAATATCCTCTGCCCGCATTGCTCGCAGATCAATCGGGCGTCCTCTTCGAAGCCGGAGCGCGCAAGCTCGGCTATCATCCGTTCTCGTCGCCGCGCGCGATTCTCTCGCAGCCGTATCAGGACCGGCCAAGCTGTAGCTACTGCGGCTTTTGCCAGGCGTTCGGCTGCCACATCGGCGCGAAGTCGAGCATCCTGGTGACCAAGCTGCCCGAGGCCGACGCCACCGGCAACTTCAAGCTGGTTACCGGCGCGATGTGCTACCGCGTCAACAGCGACAACAGCGGCCGCGTGACAGGCGTGTCGTACTACGGCCCTGACGGCTCGGACAACACCATCGAGGCGGAGCTCGTCATTCTCGCTCCCTTCATCTACGACAACACGCGCTTGCTGCTGCTTTCAAAGACGGCAAAATTTCCGAACGGGCTGGCCAACTCGAGCGGCCAAGTGGGCAAGCACCTCATGGCCCACATCACGGCGAGGGTGTTCGCCGCCTTCGACGACAGGTTCGTCAACATCTACATGGGGCCGAGCGCCCAAAAGCATAGCCTAGACGATTTCAACGCCGACAATTTCGACCACAGCGGCTTGGCCTTCATCCGAGGCGCGCAGTTCTCGGTTGGTCCCGCCGACCTGGAGGCCGGCCCAATCGGCGCCGCGATGAGCATGAACCCGCCGCCAGGAATCCCGCGGTGGGGCGCGGCGTATCGCGACTTCCTCGCGAAGTACTTCTCGCGGTACGCCGCGATCGTCGCCCAAACCGAGAACCTGCCGTACGCCGACCAGACGATTGACCTTGACCCGGACGTGCGCGATCAGTGGGGCATGCCGGCGCCGCGCCTGACCTACAACTGGCAGCGGCCGAACGAGCTGGCGCGCATCGAGTTCATGTTCCAGAAGTTGGAAGGGCTGGGCCGCGCGATGGGAGCAACGCACGTGTGGCGTTCACCGATGGGCCCCGGCTCTCCCGGCGCGCACCACGAGGGCGGCACGCGCATGGGGAGCGACCCGAAAACTTCGGTCGTGAACCGCTACGGCCAAACCTGGGACATTCCGAACCTCTTCGTCATCGGCAGCTCAACCAATCCAACGATGAGCGGCTTCAATCCGACGCTTACAATCCAGGCGCTCGCCTACATGAGCGCCGATGCGCTCGTGAATCGCTACAAGAAAAATCCCGGGCCGCTCGTATAGGCGCCCTCGGACCAGCAGCCTTCTGTCGTAAAAGCACGATACCGAATCCCGGGGCGATACAGGCCTTGGTAGCATCTCGCGCGCAGCCATCGTGAATTCGCTCTTAAATTATTGGCAGACCAGCTCGACGTCGCCACACAATATCTGGCACCGCAACGTTGTAAACTGGTGGGTTCAGGCAGGGTAGATTCCGAAGGGGGAGAACAGACCCCCGACGTTCGAACGGATATGCAGCACGAGTTGCATTCGGATGGGTGTACCTTTTTTTGACGCAGCGCATCACATAGAATGTGTCAAGCTCCACATCATCTGATAACTAACGTATTCAAAAGTGCGCAGCTTTAATATTGAGGAGTCAATTCACCGCATGGGAATTACCGGAGTTTCACTTAAGGAAATTTAAATGGGATACCTACTTGCGTCTCCGTTGAGGTGAGCATAGGATGGGCGCTCAGTTGGAAAGCATGAGACTCGAAGATCTTGAAAAATTAATCGAGAGGCCGGAATTTCACCGGCGCCTGCATCTCGATCATTATCATAAGGGATATTCCTTTGGCATTGGCCGGGACCCAATCACCCCCTCGAAGCCCGCACTATACCTGCAGGTTGAGGGCGACGAAGCTCCCGATGTTCCGAACGAGATCGATGTTGGCGGTGAGACTATTCGTGTCATTATCAAGACCCGCTTCAAAGTTCCCAAGCCCTATTCCGTCCCTCGGTAAGAGTCTTCGTTGATCGATTATTACCTTCCAGGTAGTAGACACAGATCAATATTTTCCGGATTGGAGTATTGACGAATTGTTTCATTCAGTCTATGCTCTGGCACCTTAGAGCACCCAAATGCCACCAGACGCCAACTCAGGCCGGGGCACGGCTGTGGGCAAGGACCCTTTCGACGACAAATTGGTGAAGTCTGCTGCAGCCGAAATCTTTGGAACCGATCCCCGAGTCCGATCAGTTGGTGTTGGTCGTCGTGGCGGAAGGCCTGAATTCGTTTCGATTCGCAACGCTTCGATCCCAGTGCCACTCGCGAAAGTTAAGGTGATCTCGGATTATCAAGGTGTTCCGGTCGCTTTTCTTGATAGTGCTGGTGATCCAGAAAGCTTGATCCTGCTTCTACGAACCCGACCCGGAAGCTCGCCGACTGCTGGGGCGGTGCCGGAACAAAATCAACACCGGCCAGTAGTCTGTGGCTTGCAAGTCCAGAATTACGATGATGATGACCGAACCGGAGTGCTTGCGAGTGGAGGGATGAATGTTGGAACCATCGGTTGTTTGGCTCACCTTTCCACTGGAAAACCCGGTTTCCTCTCAAACAATCACGTTGTTGCCGGTCAGAACCGAGGAGTTAAAGGAAACGATCGGATTCTCCAGGCTGGGGGTGACACGATTTTGCCGGGGATACAAGTAGGGCTCCTATTTGACTTTGTCAATCTCAAACGCAGTCAGCCGGAAGCCACGCTAGCTTTGGACACTGCCATTCTAAATGATGTGGATGCAGGCTCTGTCGAACTCACATCGGTAAATGAATATAGACAGGGGTACCTCGCGGAGCGGGAGCTTCCATCGCCGTCCGGAATCGCGGACGCGAAGCTGGGAGATAAAATCTTCAAGGTGGGACGCACTACGGGGTTGACCCGAGGGGATGTTATTCAGACATCTACAATTATTGGGCCGATCTCTTACGCTGACGGTCCATGCTGG
>WNFB01001842.1_pt1 | contig 18293 bp, 16 predicted proteins | sample 5400501 | NCBI WGS metagenome assembly WNFB01 (sample SAMN13153341, study PRJNA577476) | soil metagenome | isolation source: 200 cm saprolite under Douglas fir tree site 2 hole 1 | place: USA:California | collected 2015-04-18 | reverse complement strand
TGCAGGGCGATGTGGGTTCGGGCAAGACGGTCGTGGCCGCGCTGGCCATGTTGCTGGCCGCGCGCCACAACTACCAAGCGCTGCTGATGGCGCCAACCGAAATCTTGGCCGAGCAGCACTTCCGGTCGATCAGCGCGCTGTTCGACCAGCTTGCCGGCGGCCCATTCCAAGCCCCGCGCGTGGCGCTGCTGACTGGCAGCGTCAAGGGCAAGGCCCGCAAGGAAGTACTCGACGGCCTGAAGGCCGGAAGTATCGCCGCGGCCATCGGCACCCAGGCGCTCATCCAGGAGGGCGTGGAGCTGCAGCAGCTTGGCCTGGCCGTCGTCGACGAGCAGCACCGCTTTGGCGTCGAGCAGCGCAGCAGCCTGCGGCAGAAGGGTTTCAACCCGCACGTGCTGATCACCACCGCTACCCCGATTCCGCGCACCCTGGGCCTGACCATCTACGGCGACCTGGATATCTCGACCATTGACGAGATGCCGGCCGGCCGCCAGCCAATTAAGACGAAGTGGTTCGGGCCCGAAGAGCGCCCGAAGGCCTACAGCTTCATCCGGCGACAGGTGCAGGAGGGCCGCCAGGCGTTCATCATTTGCCCGCTGATTGAGGAGTCGGAGAAGATGGAAGTACGAGCTGCCACGGCCGAGTACGAGCGGCTGCGGCGGCTGATCTTTCCCGACTTCAAGCTGGGGTTGCTCCACGGACGGCTCAAGAGCCGCGAGAAGGATGAGGTCATGCAGGCTTTCGCCGGTAACGACATCCAGATCCTGGTATCCACCTCGGTGGTCGAAGTCGGCATCGACGTGCCCAACGCCACCGTCATGGCGATCGAGGGCGCCGAGCGCTTCGGCCTGGCGCAACTGCACCAGTTCCGGGGCCGCGTCGGCCGTGGTGAGCACCAGTCCTACTGCATGCTGCTGTCGGACTCGCCGGCCGCCGAGCTGAACCCCCGGCTGAAAGCCATCGAGGAGACACAGAGCGGTTTCAAGCTGGCCGAGATCGATCTGGAGCTGCGCGGCCCGGGCGAGCTGTTCGGGACCCGCCAGAGCGGGTTACTGGAGCTGAAGGTGGCCAAGCTCACCGACGTCGACCTCATCGAGGAAAGCCGGCGGCTCGCCTCCGGACTGCTGGAACGCGATCCCAATCTGGATGCCTCGCCCCAGCTGCGCGAGCGGCTGACCACCTTCTGGCGGGGTGCCGAAGCTTCGTGAGGGTCATCGCCGGCGAAGCCAAGGGGCGCCCGCTCAAAGGGCCGCGGGGCGCCAGGACGCGGCCGACCTCGGACAAGCTGCGCGAGGCGCTGTTCGACATGCTGGCACCGTACATCGAAGGCGCTAACGTGCTGGACCTGTACGCCGGGACCGGCGCCCTGGCGATCGAGGCCCTCAGTCGCGGGGCGGAAGCCGCTGACCTGGTTGAGGCCGACAAAGGCGCGCAAGGGCTCATCGCCGGCAACCTGCAGCGGACCGGTCTGGCTGCTAAGGCGCACCTGTGGCGCATGCGCGTCGAGAAGGCGCTGCCGCTGCTCGGCGGCCAGTATGATGTAATCCTTGCCGACCCGCCATATGCCGACCCCAACGTCACCACGGTCCTGGCCCAGTTGGGCCGGCTGACCGCCGCTGAGGGATTGGTGGCCGTCGAGCACGCCAGCCGCGTTGCGCTGCCCGATGACGCGCCCCAGCTGCAGCTCTGGAAGCGCCGCCGCCACGGCGACAGCACGCTGAGCATCTACAGGAAGGCATGAGCCGCGTAGCCGTCTACCCAGGCACCTTCGACCCGTTCACCAATGGGCATCTGGACATTGCCGAGCGGGCTGCGCTGCTGTTCGACGAGCTGCTGGTGGCGGTCTACGCCAAGCCGTCGAAGAACGTGATCTTCTCGATTGACGAGCGGCTGGAGATGATCCGGCAGGCGGTGAAGGGCATTCCGAACGCCCGCGTAGAACCATTTGACGGTTTGATCGTTCAGTATCTGCAGAAGGTGGGCGCCAAGATCATCGTCCGAGGGTTGCGCGCGGTATCGGATTTCGAGTACGAATTCCAGATGGCTCACATGAACCGGCAGCTCTGGCCGGATGCAGAAGTGGTGTGCCTCATCACGGCCAAGAGCTACAGCTTCATCAGCGCCACCCTCATCCGGGAGATCGCCTCGCTGGGAGCCGACCTCGATCAGCTCGTGCCGCCGCATGTGGCAGCCGCGCTGAGAAAGAAGTTCCAGGCCTAGATGGACATCCTGTACCTGGTCGATCGCATCGAGGCCATCCTGCATGCCGGCCAAAAGGTGCCACTTTCGTCGAAAGTGATCGTGGACGAACACGAGACTATGGACGTGCTGGACCAGATGCGGGTGGTCATCCCCGAAGAGATCAAGACCGCCCGCCGCCTGAACCAGGACCGCGAGCGGATCACGCAGCAAGCGGAAGCCGAGGCCGAGCGCATCATCAAGCAGGCCGAGGAGCGGGCCGAGCAGCTGATTGAGCAGCACGAGGTGCTGCAGGAGGCCGAGCGCCGGGCTGAGGACATACTGACCCACGCCGATAGCCAAGCCGAGGAGATCCGTGCCGGCGCCGACCAATATGCGCTGGAAGTGCTGCGCGCGCTCGAGGCGCATATGAGCAAGACCATGGACACGGTTCGCCGCGGCATCACCACGCTGGAGGACTCGATCCGGCAATCAGAGGAAAGCCGGACGCCTCCAAACGGCGCCTAATGCTGGTACGATCGCTGACTGCCTCGATTTGGACGTGAGCACGCAAACTCGATCGCTGCTTCAGGACGCCAGGGACAGCTAAGCTTCCGCTCGTGAGCCGCGCGTTCGCGGGGTGCCCCGATCTGTCGGCCTCGGAGGTCGAGGCCATCAAGACCCTGGCTCGGAACCTGCCGGTGGTGGCCGACCTGAGTCGGGCCGATGCGCTGGTGTACTGCCGCGCTGATTCCGACCAGCTGATCATCGTGGGCGAGGCCAAACCGTGGTCGGTTTCGGCCGTGCACGCCGAGCCCATGGAAGGCAAGCGCTCGGACCGCAAAGCGGAGCCCGTGGTCTTCAAGTGCTTCGACCGGCAGCGCCCGTCGCAAGGCCACCGGCCAGGCATGGTGATGGGCGCTACCACGACCCAGGACGTGTTCCCGTTTTTCGAAGACGGCCGAATGGTGGCCGCGGTCAGCTTCGAGACCAACGAGACCGTCCGCAACCGGCACCGCCGCCGCAGCCCGGTCATCCTCAGAGCCATCTCCAGTCTGCAGGACATGGTGCTCCACAACCGGCTCGATTTGTCCAAGCTGTCGCGCACCAGCGAGCGCGACGCGCTGCTGGTGCTCGACGCAGCCGGGCACATTCAATACCTCAGCGGCACGGCCGAGAGCCTTTATCAGCGGCTGGGCTTTCGCTCGAATCTGCTCAAGCGCAAGATCGACGAGCTGGGCACCAATGAGGCGGCCTTCTTCGGGGCCATGCAAATGCGTGAGGCGTGCGAGCTGGAGACCCACGAGCAGGATTACATCTTCATCCGCAAGGCGGTGCCGCTGTTCGACCGCGAGCAGTTCAAGGGCGTGATCCTGGGCGTGACCGACGTCACGGAGGATCGCAAGAAGGAGCACGAGCTGCGGATCAAGTCGGCCATGCTCCAGGAAGTCCACCACCGGGTCAAGAACAACCTTCAGACCATCGCCGCCTTGCTGCGCATGCAAGCTCGCCGGCTGCCGGAAACGGACAGCAAGGCAGCCCTCCTGGAAAGCGTCAACCGCATCCTCAGCGTGGCCGTCGTGCACGAGTTCCTGTCGCACGATGAGTCCTCCGAGATCAACATCAAGGAGGTCGGCCAGAGCATCCTGCGCGAAGTGACGACCGGCACCTTGGACCCGGATAAGCAGCTCAAGATCGTGCTCAATGGGCCCAGTTTGCGGCTGCCGGCGCAGCAGGCGACGTCGTGCGCACTGATCATCAACGAGCTGCTGCAAAACGCCGTAGAGCACGGCTACGCCGAGCGCAATCAGGGTACGATCCAGATCAAACTCAACGAGTCAGCCGAGGAGACGGTCATAGAGATCATCGATGACGGCGTGGGCTTCCCAGCCGGCTTCGATCTGGAGCGAGATTCCAACCTGGGGCTGCAGATCGTGCGCACGCTGGTGAAGGAGGACCTGCATGGGCAGCTCAGCTTTGAGAACGGCCATGGCGTTCACGCCCGCGTGTCCTTTCCTCGCAAGCGGGTAGAGGCTGCTTGAGCGCCCAAACCCGCGTGGTCGTCGCCGACGACGAGTCGGTGATCAGAATGGACTTGAAGGAGATGCTGGCCGGTCTCGGCTACCTCGTCGTGGGCGAGGCGGGCGATGGCGAGAGCGCCGTGAACCTGGCACGCGAGCTCAAGCCAGACCTGGTCATCATGGACATCAAGATGCCCGGCACCGATGGCATCCAAGCGGCCCAGATCCTCACCGAGGAGCGGATTGCGCCGGTGCTGCTGCTCACAGCGTTCTCGCAAACGGAGCTGATCGACGGCGCTAAGCAGGCGGGCGTGGTGGGCTATATTGTGAAGCCGTTCCGGGAAGGCGAACTGGTGCCAGCCATTGAGGTGGCCATGGCCCGTTTCCGCGAGTTCCGCGAGCTGGAGACCGAGATCGGCGATCTGCGCGAGACGCTCGAGACGCGCAAGCTGATCGAGCGTGCCAAGGGCATCCTGATGGACAGCCAGGGTCTCAAGGAGGCCGACGCCTTTCGCAAGATCCAGAAGCTGTCCATGAACAGCCGCAAATCCATGAAAGAAGTGGCCGAAGCTATTGTCCTCGCCGAACAGATCTAAGCTCCCAGCACCAACTGGCAAGGAGGTGCTGGAGACCGTCCGCAAGGAAGACGTCCGCTTCATCAACCTGCAGTTCACCGACGTGCTCGGCGTGGTCAAGAGCGTGACCATCCCGGCCAGCCAGTTGGAGGATTGCATCAACCACGGCAAGTGGTTCGATGGCTCGTCCATCGAGGGCTTCGCCCGGATCGCCGAATCGGACATGTATCTCATGCCTGACCTGTCGACCTTCACAGTCATCCCCTGGGAACGAGGCGAGAACACCACCGCCCGCGTCATCTGCAACGTCTACACGCCCGACGGACAGGTGTTCGAAGGCGATCCCCGGCGGGTCCTGGCGCGCAACCTGGAGGAAGCGGCCAAGCTCGGCTACGGCCTGCACACCGGGCCCGAGCTGGAGTTCTTCCTGCTGCAGCGGGATGAGAAGGGCACCGAGCTGCCGCTGCCGCACGACCGCGGCGGCTACTTCGACCTGTCCACCGATCTCGCTATGGACGTCCGCAAGGAGATGGTCAACGCGCTGGAGGAGATCGGCATCGAGGTCGAAACCAGCCATCATGAGGTGGCCATCGGCCAGCACGAGATCGACTTCACGTACGACGATGCGCTGAAGACAGCTGACAACTGCGTGACGTTCAAGTACACGCTCAAGGCCATCGCCTTGCTGCACGATCTGCATGCCACCTTCATGCCCAAGCCGATCTTTGGCATCAACGGCTCCGGCATGCATACCCACCTGAGCTTGTACGACCTTCGCACCGGTGAGAACCTGTTCGTCGATCCCGCCGAGGAGTACGGCATCTCGCGCGTCGCGCGGCAGTTCATCGCGGGTCTGCTGGCGCATGGCCGCGGCATGTGCGCGGTCCTGGCGCCGCTGGTCAACTCCTACAAGCGGCTGGTGCCCGGCTACGAGGCGCCGGTGTACATAGGCTGGGCGCGCGTGAACCGCTCAGCCCTCATCCGGGTGCCGCAGACCTCGCCTGGCCAGCCGGAGTCGACGCGCATCGAGCTGCGCTGTCCGGACGCCAGTTGCAACCCCTACCTGGCGTTCGCCGCGATGCTGGCCTGCGGCCTCGATGGCATCCAGAACGAAATGGAGCCGCCGGCGCCGGTGGAGGAGAACCTCTACCACTTCGACGAGTTCCAGCGCGCCCAGCGCAACGTCGGCATGCTGCCCGGCTCACTCGGCGAGGCATTGGACGAGCTCGAGCGCGACGACGTCGTCCGCCACGCTCTGGGCGACCACGTGTACGATCGCTTCATCGAAGCCAAGCGCGCCGAGTGGAACGAGTACCGCATCCAGATTTCCCCGTGGGAGCTGGAGCGGTACCTGCCGATCTTTTAGTTCCTCTCCAGGAACAGCGGCGCCAGCAGGTTGTCGGCCGGCACGTAGTCGTCGGTCAAGAGCACGCTCCCGGCGCTGTTCAGCCAGGCATCCATGTCCGGGGCGGACATGATCTTGGTGAGGGGCTGGCCGCCAAGGCCCTGGCCTCGGGCGGCGCGCAGCCGCTGCTCGTCCAGCGGCGTCACGGAGGCGGCCACCACATATGTGTTCTGGGCGGGGCTGTTGAACGAGTCGAACTCCGACATCACGTACACGTTCGGGAAGACCGTCTTGAGCGTCCGCACGATTGACGGTATGAAGCGGCCGCCCTGCATCTTGTCGATGATGTTGGCCAGATAGAAGCCGCTGGGCGTGAGACGACTCTGGAGCTGGCGGTCGAACTCCTGGGTGGTCAGGTGGTAAGGCACCGATAGGTCGTTGAAGGCGTCGCCCAGGATGATGTCGAACTTCTGGTCGGGCGGCAGCTCCTGCAGGCCGAGGCGGGCGTCCATGTTGATCGTCCGAACCCGCGCGTTGGGCGCCACGCCCATGTCCTCATAGGCCGTCTGCGTCACACCGGGATCGATCTCGAGGACCTCGTCCTTGGCCTGCGGGTACAGCGCTTCGACGTAGCGCGGCGTGGTGTAGCCGCCGCCGCCCAACTGCAGGATTGAGAAGTCCGGCTTCTGCTTGGCGACGTAGTCCATGACCTCGGCGTAGACCTTCTCGTAGCCGTAGTGAAGGTATGTCGGATCGTCCAGGTCGTTGAAGCTGTGGATGAGGTGATCGAGGATCAGCTGCTGAACCTGGCGGCCGTCCTGGGTGGTGGGGATCACACGGATGCAGTAGTAGTTGGTCTCGTGCGTGCAGCCGCTGTCGAACCCATTTAGGTTCAGGCTGGCTCGGATGACGCCTATCGTCAGCAACGCGGCCGTCGTGGTTGCCGTGGCGGCGCGTAGACGGTCGCCGGTGAGGAGGCCGCCGAACGTCACCGCCAGAGCCAGCAGCAGGAGCCCGACACCCAGCACGATCACTCGGGTGCCGAATGATGCGATCAACACAAAACCTGTGAGGAAGGTGCTGAGGATGCTGCCGCACGTCGACACGGCGTAGATGCGGCCCACCACTCCGCCGGTCTGTCCCAGATCCTTGAGGCTCAACTTGATGACGACGGGCGTCGTCATGCTGATGATGAACGCCGGCGGGAAGAAGATGACCGCCGTCATGACGACGATCTTGGTCACCAGCGAGGTGCCGGTGGGGTACTGGTAGTCGGTCATGATGCGGGTGAGGGGCAGGACCGCCAGGCTGGAGAGGCCGCCCAGCGCCAGGATGAGCCCTAACGTGCGCCGCGCCACCCAGCGGTCGGCTACCACCCCACCGGCGTAGTTGCCCAGCGAGATGCCGGCCAGCACGACACCGATGACGCTCGTCCAGGTGTACAGCGAGACGCCGACTACGGGGGCCACAATGCGCCCCGCGACGATTTCGAGGATGAGCGTACACCCGCTGGCAATGAATACCACCAGGTAGGCCCACCACAGATTTTTCGACATCGGCGGGAACTATACGTCATGGCCCACGTTGTGCGGGCTGGAGGTGAACCATCAATCCTGCCCGCCACCGGCGGGCAAAACGGAGGCATCAATGACTCTCCCACTATGGTGGGAGAGGAATGGGAAACATCCGGTCTATTCCGGTAAATCTTCGCGGCGCCAGTCGCGCTGCTCCAGGTCGCCGGCTGGGCCGACCGTCAGCGCCTTCCAGCCGTAACGATCGCGGATCTTGTCGAGGCTGGCGGTAATTGCCCCCTGTTTGGTGGGACCAGTCTCAAACAGGCTCAGCTGCTGCGTCAGCTGGGAAAAGTTGCTGACTCCCGCGCCCAGCAAACGGATCTTGCGGCTCCTATCCCAAGCGCTCCGGAACAGCTCCAGCGATTCCTGCACGATATCGGCCTCGACGTCGGTCGGTCGTGGCAGTGTGTGGCTGCGGGTGATGGTCTCGAAGTTGGCGTAGCGCAGCTTCAGGTTCACCGTTCGGCAGTGGAGGCTGTTATCCCGCATGTTCTTGGCGGCGTGCTGCGCCAGCTGGCGCAGCATGGTTTCAAGCTCCCCCGGATCGTCGACGTCGCGGTCGAACGTGGTCTCGCGGCTGATACTCTTCGGCTCTCCCGGCGCAACCACTGGCCGGCGGTCGATGCCGTGGGCAAACTCCCACAGCTGAAACCCGTGCTTGCCGAGGCGCCGCACCAACTCCTGCATGGGCAGCGCCGCCAGATCGCCAATCGTCTGTACGCCAAGGGGCTTGAGCCGCTCTTCGGTCGATGGCCCCAGGCCCGGCAGGCGCCGCAGGGGGAGCGGGGCAAGAAAGCTCGCCTCCTGGCCCGGCGGCACTTCCACGAAACCGCGCGGCTTCTCAAGATCGGATGCGATCTTGGCCACGACTTTCGACGTGCCCATTCCGATTGACAGATCGAGCTCAGTGGCGGACTTCACTTCGTCGCGAATGCGCAGCGCCAGCTCGCGTGGCAGCCCCAGTGCGCGCTCGGTGCCACTCAGGTCCAGGAAGGCTTCGTCCAGCGACAGCGGCTCGACGAGCGGTGTATACGCGTGGTAGATGTCGAAAACCTGCTGGGAATAGTCGCGGTAGACGTCGAAGTGCGGCTGGATGTACACGCCCTCGGGGCAGAGCCGGACCGCGGCGGCCAGCGGCATGGCCGAATGGACTCCGAACTTCCGCGCCTCGTAAGAGGCCGCGGCCACCACGCCTCGCTTCCGTGGATCGCCGCCCACGATCACCGGCTTGCCTGCCAGCGAGGGATCGCGGATCTGCTCGACCGAGGCGTAGAAAGCGTCGAGATCGCAGTGCAGGATCATGCGACTGCCGCAGTATAGGCCGGCTTCTATACTCTGGCGCGTGAACGGGTGGCCGCGCCTGGTCTGGGCGGCGGTGGTCCGTTCCGTCCCGCTGGCGCTCATTCCGGCAGTCGCCTTTGCCATCGTCGCCGTGCTTGACAGGCTGCCAGCGGTGGGCCGTTGGAACGATGGCATAAGCGTCTGGCTGCAGGGGCCGGAGGAGCTGCCGCTCACGGTCACTGGTTTCCTCACCGACTGGCTGTTCTCGGGGCAGCTCAGCCTGGCAGTCGCCTTGATTGTGTGCATTATCTTCGCCGTTAAACGGCAATGGTTTCTGGCGCTATCGGCAGCCACGATCTTCCCGCTGGTCGCCGTGGAGGGGTTCCTCAAAGTCATCATTCATCAGCCTCCGGCGTCGGGCTTCCTCCAGACGCGGGTGCTGCCCTTGACCTCGGACCTGAAGCTGCGGGCGATCGAGCACGGTTTCCCCAGCGGCCACAGCGCGCGTCTAGCTTTTATCGTAGGTTGGGTGGCGCTGCTGCTGGTGCCAGCACGTTATCGCTGGCCGGTGGCAGCAGCGTTGCTGATTCTGGCCCTGTTCATGGCCTGGACGCGCATCTACGTGGGCGACCATTCGCTGCTGGAAGTGGTTGCCGGGCTGCTGCTGGCGGGGGTGTTTCTACCGGCCTCTTGGGCGCTGGCGCTGCTCGCTAAGCAGCGGCCTGCACGATAGCCACGAAGGACTCGGCCTTCAGAGAAGCCCCTCCGACGAGGGCGCCGTCCAGCTCTTGGCTGGCCATGAGCCCACGGCAATTTTCCGGCGTCACGCTGCCCCCGTAGAGGATGCGCACCTTCGCCGCGACTTCCGGAGGCAGCAGGCCGCGAACGTAGCGGTGCACCTCCGCCGCTTGCTCGGGCGTGGCGACCTGGCCAGTCCCGATGGCCCACACCGGCTCGTAGGCGATGAGGAGCGAGGCAAACGCCTCGGGCGGCACGTCCGCGAAGCTTTCGGTCACCTGCTCGCGGATGACCTGCTCGGTCTGGCCGGCGGACCGCTCCGGCCAGGTCTCGCCCACGCAGACGATGGGCGTCAGCCCGGTGGCCAGCGCCAGCTTGAGCTTGCGATTGACCTGCTCGCTGGCTTCCCCCATCTGCCGGCGGCGCTCCGAGTGACCGAGGATCACGTAGCGGCAGCCGGCATCGAGCAGCATGAGCGGCGAGATCTCGCCGGTGAAGGCGCCCTTCTGCTCGAAGTACATGTTCTGCGCGCCGAGCGCCACCTGGCTGCCCTCGAGGAGCGGCCGCACCGCACTCAGCGCCGTGAAGGGCGGGCACACGACAACGTCAGCTGCTGACCCCGGCGGAAGCGCTGCCACGATGTCCTCCGCCAGCGCGCGCGCCTCGCCCGCGGTGCAGTTCATTTTCCAGTTCCCAGCAACCAGCCGATTTCGAGCGGGCACGAACCTATAATAGGTTCGCTCGCTCATGCCTGTCGCCCTGTTCGGTCTTTCGTACAAGACGGCTCCGCTCGATCTACGTGAAGCCGTCTCGTTCGACGCCGAATCGCTGGCGCGGAGCTTGCCCGGCCTGACCTGTGAGCCGGCCGTGCGTGAGGCAGTGGTGGTTTCGACCTGCCACCGAACCGAGATTTACACCGAGCTGACCGACATGGTGGCCGCCAAGGAGCATGCCATGTCCTGGCTGGCCGATCAGCGCGGCATCCCGCGCCGATCGTTCGGGCAGCACGTCTACCATCGTTTCGAGCGAGCCGCTGTCGAGCATCTGTTCAGAGTGTCCGCGGGCCTCGATTCCATGGTGCTGGGCGAGGACCAGGTGCTGGGCCAGGTGCGTGACGCGTTCAAGATCGCCAGCCGCGCCGGAACGGTGCGCACTCGCCTGGACACGACCTTCCGGCGGGCCATTCGAACGGGTAAGCGGGCTCGGTCCGAAACGAACATCAACCGCCACTCGGCCTCGATCGGCAGCGTAGCGGCCGACCTGGCGCGCCAGTCGTTGGGTTCGCTGCAGGGCCGCCGAGTGCTGGTAATTGGCGCCGGCGAGATGGCCGAGCTGGCCGCGCGCCACCTGCTGAGGTATGGCGCTTCGGAGCTGGTGGTGGCCAATCGCTCCCGGACGCGAGGCCAGAAGCTGGCTCAGCAGCTGGCGGTCTCGGCCGTGCCGCTGACCGATGTTACGCGGCTGCTCGCCGACGCCGATGTGGCCGTCACCTCGACTGGCGCCCGCCACCACCTGGTCACGCGCGGCATGCTGGCCGGCCGCGAACGGCCGCTGGTAGTCATCGATCTTGGCCTGCCGCGCGACGTGGAGCCGGCGGTGGGCGATCTGCCGAACGTGCGCCTGTACAACGTCGACCAACTGGACGAGGTGCTCGCTGGCCAGCAGCACAGCCAGTCCGAAGACGTCGAGCGTGTCGAGTCCATCGTGGCCGAGGAGCTGGCGGAGTGGGATCGCTGGCACGCCACCCTCGGAATGGTGCCAACGATCGCCTCGCTGGCCACCTGGGCAGACGAGGTGCGCGACCGCGAGACGGCGCGCACGCTGGCCCGCCTGGGCCACCTGTCGGAGAGGGACCGGCGGGAGGTGGCCGCGCTGGGGCAAGCGGTAGCCCGCAAGCTGCTGCACCGGCCCATCGATCGCCTGAAGACCGGCTCGCTGCCGGAGGGCTACCTCGACATGGCGCGGGACTTGTTCGGACTCGACGACTGATGGCGCTGGATTCTCCGGCAATTAGCCCCCGCACCAGCCCTCTCCCGGAGGGAGCTTTCCCGTCCGTCCGCATGCGCCGCTTGCGCGGCAGCGCCAGCCTGCGCCGCATGCTGCGCGAAACCAGTCTGGCGGTGGACGACTTCATCCTGCCGCTGTTCGTTGACCACAACATCAGCGGGCCGGAGCCTATCCCCTCCATGCCGGGCGTCAACCGGCTGACGGTTGAGCTGGCGGCGGAGGAGGCGCAGGCGGCGTCCGAATTGGGCATACCCGCCGTCCTACTGTTCGGCCTGCCCGAGACCAAAGACGCCGTCGGCAGCGGCGCCTACGCGGCGGACGGCATCGTCCAGCGCGCGGCGCGAGCCATTAAGACCGCCTGCCCCGAGCTGGTCCTCATCGGCGACGTGTGCCTATGCGAGTACACCTCACACGGCCACTGCGGTGTCATCCAAGACGGCGGCGTGGACAATGACCGCACGCTGGAGCTACTGGCCGCGACGGCGGTGTCTCAGGCCGAAGCGGGTTTCGACATCGTGGCTCCGTCGGACATGATGGATGGCCGCGTGGGCGCCATTCGCCGGGCGCTGGACGCCGCAGGCTACCCGGATAGGCTGATCATGGCCTACTCGGCCAAATTTGCCTCCGGCTTCTACGGGCCCTTCCGCGAAGCAGCCGACTCGACCCCCCAGTTCGGCGACCGCCGGACGTATCAGATGGACCCGCCTAACGCGCGCGAGGCCATGCGCGAGATCGAGCTCGACGTGCGTGAGGGCGCCGACCTGGTGATGGTCAAGCCGGCCCTGGCGTACATGGACCTCATCGCCCGCGCCCGCGCCCGCTTCGACCTGCCGTTAGTAGCCTACAACGTCTCGGGCGAGTTCGCGATGGTCAAGGCCGCGGCCGCGAACGGCTGGATCGACGAGAAGCGCATCGTGTACGAGATCCTGACCGGAATCCGGCGCGCCGGAGCGGACCTGATCATCACCTATCACGCTAAGGACGCGGCTCGCTGGCTGCGCGAAGGGAGCATTTGAGCCAGCCTGAGCCGCCGAGCGGCACGCGCCGCACTCGCCGCGCGCCGGAGCCGCGCCGCAACCCGCTCCAGAAGCCGAAGGGCATCCTGTACTCCGGCCTGAGCGCCGTACTGCTGGTGCTGTTGGTGATCACGCTGGTGCAGGCCGCCTGCAGCCCGGCCACGACCCCGGCAGCCGCCACGCCGTCCGCGCCGGCAGCGTCCGTCCGTCCATCGGCGCAGGCGACTGCCTCTGCTCCGGCGTCAGCGCCGGCCAGCGCCGCGGCTTCGGCGTCAATCTCACCCAAGCCAACATTCTCGTCACCGCCGCCCATGAGCATCGACACCAGCCACCATTACACGGCCAAGATCGAGACGGAGAAGGGCACTATCGTGCTCGACCTCGATCCGCAGCTGGCGCCGCAGACAGTGAACAACTTCGTGTTCCTGGCGAAGCAGAGCTTCTACGATGGCCTCAAATGGCACCGCGTGGTGCCGGATTTCGTCATCCAGGGTGGCGACCCGCAGGGCACCGGAGGCGGCGGCCCAGGCTACAAGTTCCCGGACGAGCCGGTGAAAGGCGAGTACAAGGACGGCTGCGTGGCGACGGCCAACGCCGGGCCAAACACCAACGGCAGCCAGTTCTTCATCTGCATCGCCGACGACACGACCAAGCTCCAGAAGCTCTACAACCTGTTTGGCTACGTCACATCCGGCTTGGATGTGGCTAAGCGCATCACCACGACCGACCACATGCTGAAGGTGACCGTCAGCTGAGGCCTTCCTCCTGACCAAATCAGAAGAGATCTTCCGCCGTTCGCAGCAGCTGATGCCGGGCGGTGTCAACTCGCCGGTCCGGGCCTTCAAAGCCGTCGGCGGCACGCCGCCAGTGATCGATCGCGGCGCCGGCGCCTACCTGTGGGACGTCGATGGCCGGCAGTACGTCGACTACGTCGGCTCCTGGGGGCCGCTCATCCTGGGCCATGCGCATCCAGCGGTGGTCGAGGCCATCCAGCGCGCGGCCGAAAAGGGCGCCACCTTCGGCGCGCCTACGGAGCTCGAGGCCGAGCTGGCCGAGCTGGTGGTCCAGGCCGTGCCCTCGATCGAGATGGTCCGCTTCGTCTCATCCGGCACCGAAGCGACGATGAGCGCGCTGCGGCTCGCCCGCGGGGCCATCGGCCGAGACAGGATCATTAAGTTTGCCGGGGGCTACCATGGCCACGCCGACTACTTGCTGACGGCCGCCGGCTCAGGCGTACTGACGCTAGGCCAGCCCGATAGCCCGGGCGTGCCCGCCGCCAGCGCCGCCGGCACGATCGTCGTGCCCTACAACGACCTGGTGGCCGTGGAGCATGCCTTCGCCGGCCACCACCGCGAAGTGGCCGCCGTGATCGTGGAGCCGGTCGCGGCCAACATGGGCGTGGTCCCGCCGGAGCCCGGCTTCCTGGAGGGTCTGCGCCGGCTCACGAGGCAGCACGGCGCGCTGCTCATCTTCGACGAGGTCATCACCGGCTTCCGCCTCAGCTATGGCGGTGCGCAGGCCCTCAATGGCGTGACGCCCGACCTGACCTGCCTGGGCAAGATCGTCGGCGGCGGGCTGCCGGTGGGCGCCTATGGCGGCTCGCAGGCGCTGATGGAGCACATGGCGCCCGTCGGGCCGGTCTACCAGGCCGGCACGCTGTCGGGGAACCCGCTAGCCATGTCCGCCGGGATCGTCACCCTCAAAGAGCTCGGCAAACCCGGCTTTTATGAGCGCCTCGAGGCGATCAGCGCCCGGCTCGCACACGGCCTCGCCAGCTTGGGCTGCCTGAACCGCGCTGGGTCGTTGATGACGCTGTTCTGCCAGCCTGGGCCAGTCCTGAACTACGAGGACGCCAAGAAATCGGATACTGCCCGCTACGCTCGCTTCTTCCACCACATGCTCGAGCGCGGCATCTACCTGGCGCCTTCGCAGTTCGAGGCGCTGTTCGTGTCGGCTGCCCACACCGAGGCTGACGTAGACCGTACGATCGACACGGCGAGCAGCTTCGCGGCCTAGCGCTCCACCAGGTCCCCTTGGATATTGCCGTCGAAATCGTTGTCCGTGAGATCGACCCCAGAGGCAGCCTCCAGAACCATGCCGAGGCGGTTGTGCTCCAGCCGATTGCCTTCCAGACTCCAGTTGGAGGTGGGCGCATCCGGCCCACCTCGAATAGCGATGCCGGCGCCATTGTTGTGGTGGCAAAAGTTCCGCCGCAGCACACCGGCTGACGAGGGCGCGCCGGTAAACACGATGCCGCAGTGCCCCAGCCCTGGCTCTGGAGCGTTGTGGTTGCCGGACGGATCGCCGTTGTAGGCAGCCTCGTTCTCCAGCAGCACCGTGCGCATCGAGCCGCCAAGCCAGAAGCCGTAACTGCCGTGATTGGCGCGATTGGCGACATAGGTCGTGTTTGGCGCCCAGGCCTCGAAGCAGTTGTTGTTGGCGAACGAGGCGTCGTTGCCCTCCAAGTAATTGCCGCTGCTCGGTAGCGAGTTCAGTAGGCGGATGAAGAATCCGTCCCCGCCATAAGTCGCGTCGTTGTGGAGGAAGCGGTTGTCGTTCGAGGCATGCTCGATGAGCACGCCCGCCGAGTCCCGCGCATGGACTTCGCCCGGCGAGATGCGGATGCCGTGGCAGAAGTTATTTCGCTCGACGGCGTTGCTCGAGGATTGCCACAGCCGCAGACAGGTGTTGGAGGCATGGGAGAAGTCGTTATCCAGCACCTGGATGCGCTCGCAGCCATACAGGCCGCACGCGTCCCACACGCGATTGGCGCGGTTGTCTCGAAGCACGGAATCGACCACCTCCAGCAGCACGATTCCGCCACGCCGGCCGTTATCGCCCCAACCGAAGTCAGGATCGTGGAAGTTGTCGGAGAAGTCACACTGCTCGATGGTCCAGCCGCGAGCCTGCTCGATCCGCAGGCCGGTCTCGAAGCCTCGAACGGTCACATTCCTGAGGGTTACGCCGTCGATGCCGGTCGCCGAGATGCCGATCCCTTCGTGCGGTCGCGAGCCCTGTATGACCGCTCCTCGGCCGTCCACGGTCACCCCCGACGCGGTGATGCGCAGCCCGGCATAGGTGCGGCCCGGCTCCAGGCGGAGGCTGCGGTCGACCACCAGCAGCTCTCGCTCGGGAGCCATTGCCCGCTATCCTAGCCGCATGGCAAATCCGGCTGCTTGGGGCGGGCGTTTCCGCGCGGAAACGGCGCCATTGGCGCAGCGCTTCGGGGCGTCCGTGCCGTTCGACTGGCGGCTGTACCGATTCGACGTCGCCGGCTCGATCGCCCACAGCCGGATGCTCGCTAAGCAGGGGATCATCTCCCAGGCGATCCAGAAGGAGATCGAAGCCGGGCTCAAACGGGTGCTGGCCGAGATCGAAGCCGGGAAGTTCGACTGGAGCCTCGAACGCGAGGACGTCCACCTCCATATCGAGGCGGCGCTCGGCGAAGCCGGCCGGAGCCTGCACACGGCTCGCAGCCGCAACGACCAGGTAGCCCTCGACCTACGGCTGTTCGTGCGCGAGGCGATCGTGGACGCCTGCCGGGGAATCGTGGCGCTGCAGGAGGCGCTGCTAGGGCGTGCAGCCGAGCACGTGGACACGCTGCTGCCCGGCTACACGCATCTGCAGCGCGCCCAGCCGGTGTCGCTCGGCCACCACCTGCTGGCCTATGTGGAGATGCTGCAGCGGGACTTCGAGCGCCTGTCGGATGGCTTCGCCCGCGCGAACGTCTTGCCGCTGGGGTCGGGTGCGCTGGCCGGCGTGCCGTATGCGATCGATCGTGAGCTCGTGGCGGCGCAGCTTGGCTTTGCCGCCATCTCGGCCAACAGCATCGACGCTGTCTCGGATCGGGACTTCGTGGCCGAGTTCCTGGCCAGCGCGGCGCTCTGCGGACTGCACCTGTCGCGGCTGGGGGAGGAGCTGGTGCTGTGGTCGTCAGCCGAATTCCGGTACGTCGAGATGGACGACGCCTGGGCGACCGGCAGCAGCATGATGCCGCAGAAGAAGAACCCCGACTTCGCCGAACTGGTGCGAGGCAAGAGCGGCCGCCTGGTGGGCGATCTGGTGAGCCTGCTCACCGTCCTCAAAGGCTTGCCGCTGGCCTACAACAAGGACCTGCAAGAGGACAAGGAGCCTCTGTTCGACGCCGCCGGTACCCTGACCGACTGCCTGGCGGTCTCAGCCGCCATGCTCGGCACGCTGCGCTTCAATGCCGAGCACATGGTCGAGGCGGCGGGACAGGATTACACGACCGCGACCGACCTGGCCGACTACCTGGTCGGAAAAGGGCTGCCGTTTCGGGACGCCCACCGGGTGGTCGGCGAGCTGGTGGCTGGTTGCATCAAGCGCAGCCAGCAGCTGCCGGAGGCCTCGCTGGAGCAGCTGCGGGCCCATTCGGAGCTGTTCGAGCCCGATGCTCTAAACGTCCTAAGCGCCAGCGCTTCCGTGGCCGCCCGCGACGTGCCAGGCGGCACCGCCCCGGCGCGCGTACGCCAGGCGCTGGCGGCAGCTCGAGACCGTCTGTCCGCCAGTCAGCGCCGGCTCCGGGAGCTGCAGGCGATTACCCGGCGCGTGGAGGCGCTGCTGCGGTAGGTGCCCTCGGCTAGCCTCTTCCGCTCCGCTGGGAGGGAACTGGCGTTACGTGGGAACATTCGCCCACCAACGGGTGGTTGGTTGGCCAAGTCGCGGAGCCTGTCGGCTATAATCGCGCCGAATCCGGCAGGCATAGAACGCCTGCCTGGTCATGTTTTAGGAGCACTGAATGGGCGTGTTCAACGCCTTCTTCGGGGTCTTTTCCAAAGACCTCGGAATCGATTTGGGCACGGCCAACACGCTAGTCCACGTCCAGGGAAAGGGCGTGGTGTTGTCCGAGCCTTCAGTCGTTGCTATCGATAAGAAAAGCAGGAAGGTGCTGGCCGTCGGAGCCGAGGCCAAGCGCATGGTCGGCCGCACGCCAGCCAACATCATCGCCGTGAGGCCGCTTAAGGATGGCGTCATCGCCGATTTCGACATTGTCGAGCAGATGCTGCGCTATTTCATCGGCAAGGTGCACTCCGGCTTCTTGATGCCGCGCCCCCGGGTGGTAGTCGGCATACCGTCGGGCGTCACGGAAGTGGAAAAGCGGGCCGTGCACGATGCCGCTATTCGGGCCGGCGCCCGCGAGGCCTTCCTGATCGAGGAGCCGATGGCGGCCGCGATCGGCTCCGGCCTGCCCATCACCGAGCCCATTGGCAGCATGATCGTCGACATCGGTGGCGGCACCACCGAGGTGGCGGTCATCTCCCTCGAGGGCATCGTCGTCAGCCGCTCGATCCGCACTGCCGGCGACGAGATCGATGAGGCAATCCTGCAGTACGCGCGCCGCGAGCACAGCCTGGCCATTGGCGAGCGCAGCGCCGAGGAAACCAAGATCAAGATTGGCTCGGCCTACAACACGGGCAACGAGCGCACGGTGGAGCTGCGCGGGCGGGACCTGATCACCGGTCTGCCCAAGGTCGTCGAAGTCACCAGCAGTGACATTCGCGAGGCCATCTCCAATCCTGTGAACCAGATCGTGGAGG
>WNFB01001841.1_pt1 | contig 18294 bp, 14 predicted proteins | sample 5400501 | NCBI WGS metagenome assembly WNFB01 (sample SAMN13153341, study PRJNA577476) | soil metagenome | isolation source: 200 cm saprolite under Douglas fir tree site 2 hole 1 | place: USA:California | collected 2015-04-18 | reverse complement strand
GATCCACTCGATCACCTCGGCGAGATGCTGCGGGTCGTCCGGCTCCTCGATCGGCTGGGTGGTGAACCAGCAGTGCTCGCGCAGGTATTCCGACGGCGGTCGCCTGAGATGCGGCACCTCCGCGCGCATGCGCTCCCAATGCTTGTCCATCCGCCAGCCGAGCGCGGCACCCAGGTGAAGCCGCCCTCGACCAGCACGACCTTGAGCCCGGGGAAGCGTTCGAACACGCCTTCGAACACGAGATTCATCACCGTGGTCTGCATGCCGGTCGTGGCGGCGTAGTGCTCCTGCATGTAATAGGTCGGCCAGCCCGAGCCCGTCGAGGCATGGCCGCCGCTGAAGCCTTGCACGTGTAGCGCGATCGGCCGACGGCAGCGCTGCGCCGCCTCGTAGATCGGCCAGTAGCGGCGATGGCCGAGCGGATCGCTCGAGCGCGGCGAGATCAGGATCTGCGCGAAGGCGGGATCGTCGGCGCGGCGCTCGATTTCCTCGACCGCGAAGTCGGCATCCTCCTGCGGCACCACGATGCCGGCGCGCAGCCGCGGCTCCGGCTTGACCCAGGCCTCGACCTGCCAATCGTTGACCGCCCGCGACAGCGCCGCGGCGAAGTCGAGGTTGCGCTCCTCCATGCCGCCTTTGCTCAATTGCATGAGCATGCCGCATTCGACGCCGTTGGCGTCGAGATGCTGGCGGCGCATCAGCGCGAGATCGGAGCCGGGCGGTCCCTCGTTTGGGAACGCGTCGAGCCGCATGCCCGACGCCATCATGCGCGGCCAGGCGAGCTGCCCCGAGAGGCCCTGGCGCAGATGCTCCCCGAACGTCGCCATGTGCTCGCGCCAGCGCGCCGGCAGGAACGGATGCAGATCCTTGGGACTGCGATAGGCCGGGTGGATGTCGCAATCCACGATCGTGAGCCCGAGCGCCGGGCTCGCGTGCCGAAGCGGAAGGTTCATCGCACGGCCTCCTGCCTCGCGGTATCGCCGGCGGTGTCGCCCGCGGCTGGCGCCGGCCGCAGGCGCGGATAGGTCTCGAGCGGGTTCTCGATCAACACGCGGCGCACGGCCGCGGCGGAGAGCCCCTCCGGCAGCACGTCCTCGCCGTCGAAATGCCAGTGCGGGTAATCGGTCGAGAACAGGAGCATGCGATCGGAGCCGATATGGGCGAGCGTCCGCGCCAATATCTGCGGATCGTTCTTCGGCGCATCGACCGGCTGCAGCGTCAGCCGCACGCGCTCGCGCACGATCTCCGCCGGCGGCCGATCGATCCACGGCACCTCCGGCCGCACCCCGCGCCAGGTCTTGCTGGTCCGCCACAGCAGGGTCGGCAGCCAGCTGAAGCCGGATTCGATCAGCACCAGCTTGAGCGCGGGAAATTTCTGGAACACGCCTTCGGCGAGGAAGCTCAGGAGCTGCGACTCGAACGCGGTCGACTGGGCGACGTAGTCCTCGACCCGATGCGCCGGCCAGCCGGCCGCGGTCGGCGCATGGTGATAGGTGCTGCCGGCATGCACGCCGATCGCGAGCCCATGCCGCTCGGCGGCGGCGTAGATCGGCCAGTAGAGCCGCCGCCCCAGCAGCATCTCGCCCATCGCGAGCAGGAGCACCTGCACGAAGCGGCGGTCGGCAGCCTTGCGCTCGATCTCCTCGACCGCGAGCGCGGGATCGTGCACGGGCACCACGATCGAGGCGCGCAGGCGCGGCTCGCGGTCGAGCAGCTCCGTCGCCACCCAATCGTTGAGCGCCGCGCACAGCGCCGCCGCCATGTCGGCGTTGAACAGTGCGACCGCTCCGTGCAGCACGTTGCAGATCGCAAGGCTCGAGCCGAACGGATCGAGGGCTTGGCGGCGGATCATGTCGAGGTCGCCGCCCGGCGCCCCCGAAGGCTGCCGCCAGTCCGGCCGCGCCGACAGCGGCGAGCCCGGCGGATAGCTCGTGAGCACGAAGGGGTATCGGTCGATGTGGCGGTTGGCGAGCTGGTCGCGCCAATAGTCGCCGAGATAGGGCATCAGCGCCGCGACGCTCGGCATCGCGGGATGCAGATCGCAGTCGATGGCGCCGGCGTAGGGAATTTTCATTGCCGCTCGCGCTCGCCCGGACAATGTGGCCCGGAATATAGCCCTGCGGGGGCGTCCTTGATATGGCCGTGCATGCGCCCCTTGCTCCACCGCTTGCGGAAGAGATTCCCGCTCGAACCGCGGCGAGTGTGAGGACATTCTCTACGGCGTGATCATCTCGGAGTCCCTCACCCGCCCTCTCCCCGCAGGCTCCGCGATCTACGGACCCCTGGGACCGGGGCCCAATCTGGGAATCGCCATCCTTTTGTCCACAAAATGTCACTTGACATGTAACGCAAATCGTGTATACTGCAGCCATAATCAACAACTGCGGCTGGATCGTTGCGGCGCCCGCTGGCCCCGTCGGGCGCCGGCCTGTCTGCGCAGCGCTTGAGCGCCTGTGCGGCGAAGCGGCGCCCACCGCCCTGACATCACGGCAACGCGACCTTCCCGCTCGCGCGCGGTCTCCCGCACGACGAGCCGGAAGGCGACGCCGCACCACCCGCGACGCGCGACATTGGAGGACATGCAGTGCCTTTCACCAACGAGCAGCACCGGCAACGATATGCCCAGGATCCGGGATATCGGCAGCGCAAGCTGACCGCAAACAGCGTCTACCATGCCGAGCACCGCCAGCGGCTCAACCGGCGGCGGCGCGAGCTGTGGCAGGCGCAGCGCGGCAAGCGATACGGCCTCACCGCCGACGACCTCGCGCGGATGCTGAGGGAGCAGGACGGCGCCTGCGCCATCTGCAAGCGAAGACCGGCGCGGTGGCTGTGCATCGATCATTGTCACGCGACGAAAAAAGTGCGCGGGCTGCTCTGCCACAAGTGCAACGCCGCGCTCGGGTTCCTCGGTGACGATGTGGATCGGCTGCGGCGAGCAGCGGCCTATCTCGATCGCGCGCGCGGCGTCGGCGAAGCGCGACCGGGGTGCCGGGCGGAGACGGCGGTCGCCGCGGCGGGAGCGGCGTTCGCGCTGAGCGGCGCGGCGGCGGTTCAGCTCCTCGGAATGCGGGCCGAGGTCGGGCAGTTTCGGCTTGCCGGGTACGCTTCATCCTGACCCCTTCCCGCACACGCCCCGCAAGCAGAGAGAGAGGGACCACGCCGGGAACGCGGCGATGTCCGCGGCCCAATCGTGCAGGTGGATCGCGGGCCGGGCATCGCTAAACTCGAGGCGTGTCGCTTGAGGGAGTCGCGCATGCCCACGGGGCGATATCGGTATGCGGCCGCTGCGATCGGCCTCGTCGCCGCGCTTGCACCCGCGCTCGGCCGCGGCGAGGACATCAACATCCTCATGGCGCTGCCGGCGGCGACGCTGACCTTCAGCAACGCCTTCCTCGCCGAGGACGCCGGCTTCTACCGGCAGGAGGGCCTCAGGGTCACCAACCGCACCATCGTCGGCGTGGGCGCGGTGAACGCCGTCATCTCCGGCAGCGCCGACTTCACCATGGGCACCGGGCCGGTGTTCCTGCGCGCGGCCGCGCAGGGGCAGCGCCTGCTCGCGCTCGTCAATCTCATCGACAAGCCGCTCGTCGAGCTGGTGCTGCGCAAGGACGTCGCGGCGGCGGCGGGCATCACCGACACGACGCCGTTCAGCGAGCGCGCCCGCGCGCTGCGCGGCAAGACCATCGGCATCCAGGGCGTCGGCAGCATCGTGCACGCCTGGGAGCGGCTGGTCGCCCATCGCGGCGGGCTCGACATCGAGGGGGACGTGCGCATCGCGCCGATGGATCCGCCGGGCATGCTGGCGGCGCTCACGACCGGGACGCTCGACGGCTACGCCACCTCGCTCCCCTACACCACCGAGGCGGTGGTCAAGGGCAGCGCGGTGATGCTGGCGAGCGCGGTGCGCGACGCGCCCGATCTCTTGCCGTTCGCCTACGGACTCGTCTACACCCGCCCCGACACCTGTACGAAGCGGCGGGAGAAATGCGCGCGCCTCGCGCGCGCGCTGATCGCCGCCAACCGCTTCATCCGCGAGCAGCCCGCGGAAGCGCTCGCGCTCCTGCAGAAGCGGTTCGACAAGATGGACCCGGCCGTGCTCGCCGCCGCCTGGCCGATCGTCGCCGCCGCCCATGCCGGCGACCTCAGGGTCACGGCGGCCGGCCTCGAGCACTCGCAGCAGGTGAGCCTCGAGGCGAAGCTCCTCGCCCCCAAGGACGCCCTCACCAGCTTCGACGGTCTCACGACCGAGGAGTTTCTGCGGTGAGTGCTCAATTCAGGGGCTGGTTCGCCGCCTTCCACGCACCGAGGCCGCCGCGATACCAGTAGACGCCGCTGTAGCCCATCTCGATCGCGCGCAGCGCGGCGTTGTAGCCCTCCCAATGCTTGGCGTCGCGGGAGAAGAACACGATCGGCTTGGTGAACTTGCCGCCGCTCATCTTGTCGAGCGCGGTCCACACTTCGCGCTGGAGCTTGGGGTCGAGCGCTCCGCCCTGTCCGGCCTGCGGAAGCCTGTTGGCGGTCGGGATAGTGGCGTGCTGCGGATCGGTCCAGGCGTCGATGATGACGAAGGCCAAGTCATCGGGGCCGAGCTTGCCGCGCTTGAGCGCGTCGTACAGGTCCCGCGTCTTCAGCACTCTTGCGCCGGGTATCCGAGCGGGAGTCGGCCCATTCACCTCGCTCACCGGCACCGTCGAAGGCTCGACGCCACCCGACTTCGGGGGATCTTCATCGCCGTAATTGACACCGTCCTGCGGCGGCGGTCCCAAAGGCACGCCTGATTGCTCGCCGGACTGCAGATCGGCGAGTTTCTGCTCCATTTCCTTGGCACGGAGGATCTCTTCCAACAGCGCCGCCAAGGTCTGTTCGAGATCGCTTTTTGCCGGATCTCTGTCCAATGCGATCGCCAATTTATCGCCCAATGTTCGCAGATATTCGTCCGATTTCGCCAGTGCGTCTGCCATCGACTTCTCATGCGCGAGAGACTCGCTGAGCTGCGCCGCAGTCTCCCGGAGCTGCGTGGCAATTCCCTGCTCCCGCACCAGCATCCCGATCAGGATCGCCGCCGGAATGATGATGGCGAGTGCGACCGCGCCGCCCCGCATCAGCGCGGTGCGGCGGCGGCGCCCCTGCTCGGCGCGCTGGCTCGCATCGAGGAAGGCCGTCGCCGCGCCGAAGTCGCCGCCATAGCGCTTCGCCCATTCGGCGTTCGGCTTCATCTCATCCTTCCAGGACACCAGCGTGGCGAGCTCGCGTCCCTGCAGCAGGTCGCCGTCGGCCATGCGGTCCTTGAGCCGGCGCCAATGCTGGGCGGCGCGCGCCTCCTGCTCGAGCCAGCCCGACAGCTTCCCCCATTGCCGGATCAGGCTCTCGTGGCTGATGTCGATGACGGTGTCGTCATCGAGCGGCTTGGGGTTCTTCGGATCGAGCTCCGGCACCAGGAAGTTGCAGCCGGCCGCGCGGAACGTGTCGACGACGTCGCGCACCGCCTGCCGCTCGCCGGCGAGCTTGACGAGCTCGCCGAACGGCCGCGGCCGGCGCACCGCGTCGGCCACGGTCGAGCCCGAGACGAGACCCCGGAACACGCTCTCGACCACGCCCTGCAATCCCTTGTCGGCGAGCCCCTTCAACAGCTGATCGGCGTGGGCGTTGAGCGCGCCGCTCAAGCCCCCGATCGCCTCGTAGTCGGAAAGCCGCAGCACCAGCGCGCCGGCGTCGGCCGCGCCGCGGCGCTCGCGCGCGCGCAGCCACATCCGGTTGAGGGTATATTGCAAGAGCGGCAGTTGATCGGCGCGGCGGACCAGCCGCTCGAGCTGGTCCTCGGTGCCGCTGTCGTCCCAGGGCGCGAAGCTCGCGAGATCGTTGAGCAGCCGATTGACCAGGGTCTGCTCGAGCCTGATGCCGCACACCTCCGCCGGCCGCACGATGGCGGTGCGGCACTGCGCGCGGCTCATGCGCGGGATCAGCACCATGCCGCGGCTGATCGCCTCCGCCAGCCCCTCGATCAGGGCGCAGGCGCCGAGATATTCCGAGCGCATGGTGAGCGCCACGTAGATCGGGAATTCCGGGCTGTGCGCGCTTTCGAGCAGCAGCTCGACCAGCGCCTGGGTTTCCTCGCGCCGGGCGTAATCCTGGTATCGGAACAGCTCCTCGAACTGGTCGGCGAGCAGCAGCAGGTTGCTGCCCGCGGGCAGATTGCCGTCGCGGCACCATTCGATGACCGAGCGCGGCCCGCGCGCCAGGAAGCCGCGCAGCAGGTCGAGGTCGGCATCGCTCGGCGCCGCCTGCGCTTCGCTCCCGATCAGGGCGGCGGCGAGGTTGCGCAGCGGCGCGCTGCCCGGGCGGAAATCCGCGATTTGCCAGCTCGATCCGGCTTTCGCCATCAGGCCGACCTCGAGCGAGTCGAGCAGCCCGGTTTTCACCACCGACGATTTGCCGGTTCCGGAGGAGCCGAGGACGGCGAGGAAACGGGTGGCCGCGAGCCGGTCCACCATCGTGTTGACGAAGTCCTCGCGGCCGAAGAAGCGGTCGCTCTCGTCGCGGCGGAACGACCGCAGCCCCGGATAGGGAGCCCGCGACCCGGCCTCCACCATCACAACCGGAGCTCCCGGATGATCCTCTGCACGCGCTCGGCCGTGGCCCCGTCCTGGCAGTCGATCAGCTCGAACCCGGAGACGCCGACGTCCGGCTTCGCCGGCGGCGGCCCGCACAGGATGGTCTTGAGCCGCAGCGGCGCCTGCCGCCGGTCCTCCAGCTTGATGAAGCGCCGAATCTGGGCGCGCACCCAGGCGAGCGACGATTTTCCGTACACCAGGAGCAGGCCCTTGCAGTCGAGCAGGTTGGCCTCGAGATCCTCCTCGATCTCCTTGGCCGACGCCGCGCCGTCGTTCATCGGCACGACCGCATAGCAATTGTTGTCGTTGAACGCCTTGAACAGGCTCTGGGCGAACTCCTGGTCGCTGCGGTCGGCATTGATGAAGATGAAGTCGCCGCGCGCCGGTTTCGCCTCTTGCTTCTGGTTGAGGCGGCCGACCGTGGTGCGGATTTCCTTCATGAATTCCTGCAGGCCCATCACCCGGACATCGGCGCCGTCGAGCAGCTGCCGATCCCAGTTGCTCGGCGGCAGCTTGTCGGGGCTGACGTCGGGATGCCGCCACTGCAGGATCGGGATGCCCCGGCGCCGCGCGGCATCGTACTGGAACTGGGCGCAGCTCTTGGCCGGCTCGCCCTCGGCGCGCAGGTCCTCCGGCCTCGGCGAGCGGGCGCGGCCGAGCAGCTGCACGAACAGGTCGGCGCGCTCGAGGTCGGCGTTAACGGACTTGGCGAACTGCGTCCCCGCTTCCGGATACTCGCCCGGCGGGGCGACCTTGAGCCCGTAATCCTCGAGATAGGCGGCGACCTTCTGCCGCTCGTCATAGACGTCGTCGGTCACCTGGGCGAGCAGCACGGTCCTCGCCGGCTCCATCGCCAGCGCGGCGGCCGGAATTTTCGCCGCGACGGCGGGCGCGGGGGCGACGCGGTCGGGCTGGGCCGGCGTCTCGGATTCCCGCTGTTGCCGCATGTCGCGCAGCAGCAGCACCAGGTGATGCGCGAGCTGCTGCACCCGCTCGTTGTAGAGGGCGGGCTGGGACGCCGACGTGAGCGGGAAATCGGTGCCGGAATCCTTGTCCTGGGTATAGAAGCGGGTGCGCTTGAGGTGCTCGATCTCGGGCGGGAAGCGGCTCGCTTCCACCGGCAGGATCTCGATGGTGACGATGCGGTTCGCCTCGCCGGACGCTTTCGCCACCGCGTGGAATGCCTTGAGCTCCTCGAGCGTCCATTCGCGCTCCGCGTAGCTCGGCGAGAACACCGCCAGGAAGATCGCCGAAGCGCGGGCGTTCTTCAGCAGCTGCTCGAGGTCGTCGTAGGCGCGCAGCCCGGCCTGGTCGAAGAAGATCTCGACGTCCTTGCCCAGCCGCCGCCGCAGCGCCGTCTCGAGGTCGCCGCGGAACCTGCTGACCCAGCGCACGTCCTGCGCGTCCGGCTCGTTGTCGACGCTGGCATAGCTGACGAAGATGTCGTTGCTGAAACCGGAAACATAGGCCATGGAACAACCGGTACCCCGCCCCTCGGGCGGCCCTCGCGGAATCGAATGACAGAGTTACATTGCTGGTTGCTCGGAAGCAACGGCGCGCCTGCAATCGAGCCGGGAAAAACCAGCAATTTCGGGGCATGGCCGGGGATTTCGGGATCGCCGGTCGAGCCGATTGCGCCCTTGCGCTGGCGGAAAAAGCAAGCTTCAATTCCAATCGCCTTTTGTCTCGCGCGAAGGTCGTTCGCATGCGCCCCAGGTTCCTTCTCGTCCTCGCTCTTGCCGTCGGCACGGTGCTGCCGGCGCCGTCCTTCGCCGAACCGGCGACCGAGATGTTCAGCAAGTTCAAGCCGGCCGATCTGGCGGCGATCCTGCGCGACGCCGGATACCGCGCCGAGGTGGTGACCGAGAACAACCGATCGCGCATCCGCACCGGCATGGGCGGCTACACCGTGGTGGTCTATCTGTATTCCTGCGAGGACGACGGCACCTGCGGCTCGCTCCAATATTCGATGGGTCTCACCAAGTCGGCGAGCTACACGCTGACCATCGCCAACAAGTGGAACCAGGAGAAGCGCTACGCCAAGGCCTATCTCGACACCAACGGAAACCTCTATCTCGAATACGATCTGTCCTTCCGCGGCGGAGTGACCCGCGAGACCGTGGCCGCCGCCGCCCGCCTGTTCGACGACCTGCTCGGGGATTTCCGCACCATGCTCAGCGCCGCTCCGAAGTAACGCGGCGCCGCATGGTTGGTAGGTCGGGTTGGCGCGGCCCGAAGCCCTCGTTGCAAGCGCGGCGCCCGATCCGCGCGTAACCCGACATTTCCGTGGGTTGCCGAAGGCTGCAATGTCGGGTTACGCGCGGAACGAGGACTCGGCACGATCGTAGCGCTCCGGGCCGCGCTGATCCGACCTACCCATCATACAGACATTCCCCATGTCCCTTCCCCTCTCGGGCCTGTTCGTCGTCACGCTGGAGCAGGCGGTGGCGGCGCCGATGGCGAGCTGCCGGCTCGCCGACGCCGGCGCGCGCGTGGTCAAGGTCGAGCGCCCGGAAGGCGACTTCGCGCGCGCCTACGACCGGCTCGCGATTCCGCGCGCGGCCGGGCGGCAATCCGGCGGCGACGGCGCGCGCCCCGACGGGGAGAGCGCTTATTTCGTCTGGCTCAACCGCGGCAAGGAATCGGTCTGCCTCGATCTCACGCTGCCGCAAGACAAGACGCTGCTCGCGGCGATGCTGGCGAAAGCCGACGTGTTCGTGCAGAACCTCAAGCCCGGCGCCATCGCGCGGCTCGGCTTCCCGCTCGACGAGCTCTCCCGCCGCCATCCCCGCCTCGTCATCTGCTCGATCTCCGGCTACGGCGAGGACGGGCCCTATGCCGCCCGCAAGGCCTATGACATGCTGATCCAGGCCGAGGCCGGCGTCGCCTCGGTCACCGGCGGCCCGGAGGCGCCGGCGCGGGTCGGCGTCTCGGTCTGCGACATCGCCGCCGGCATGAATGCCTACGAGGCGATTCTGGAAGCGCTGATCGCCCGCCAGCGCTCGGGCGCCGGCGCCCTGATCTCGATCGCGATGTTCGACGCCATGGCGGACTGGATGGCGGTGCCGCTCATCCAGCACGAGGGCGGCATGCCGCCCAAGCGCATCGGCCTCGCCCACACCTCGATCGCCCCCTACGGCGTGTTCAAAACCGCCGACGGCGCCGACATCCTGATCTCGATCCAGAGCGACCGCGAGTGGCGGGTGCTGGCGGAAAAAGTGTTGGGCGACCCGGCGCTCGCCGCCGATCCGAATTTCGCCACCAACGTGGCGCGGGTTCGCCGCCGCGCCGAGACCGACGCGCGGGTGCAGGCGGCGTTCGGCGCGAGCGACGAGGCGGCGCTGACCGCGAAGCTTTTGGCCGCCGACATCGCCTTTGCCCGCGTCAACGACACCGCGCGGCTCGCCGTGCACCCGCACCTGCGGCGGATCGAGGTCGACACGCCGTCCGGGCCGGTGAGCTATCCCGCGCCCGCCGCCCGCGTCGCCGGCAAACCGCGCCGTTATGGTGCGGTGCCGGCGCTCGGCGAGCATACCGAGCGCATCCGCGCCGAATTCATGCCGCCGGACAGGTGAGCTCGCCCCGGCCGGGATACGCGATCGGGGCTCACCCCGCGCGGTTGCGCAGGACGATGCAGGCGCCGCCGGCGCGGCGGATGCGTTGGCATAGGCCCTCGGCGGCGCCGCGGGTCTCGGCGCCGACCCGCACCTGGTAGAAGGGGCTGGTGCCGCGGCTGCGCAGCACCGAGCTCAAGAGCATGGGATCGAGCCCGGACAGCACCGCGGCATAACGGTCGGCTATGGCGGCATAAGCTTCCAGCGCGCGCTCGCGCGAGAAGCCGGCGGCGAGCTCGACGCCCCACGGGCTGCCGGCGCCGAGGTTCACCCGCGCCTCGAGCTTCGCCACGAAGGTGTTGGGCGCCCGGTGGATGAGCGCGGTCAGCGTCGCGCAATCGGGACTAGCCGGCGGCTCGCGCTCGCCGCCTTTCGCCCACTCGTCGACCGCAATCCCGGTGATGGCGAGGACATAGTGCCGGGTCTCCGCCGGCAGCGGCCGGCTCCCCGCCAGGAACTCCCGCAGGCGGTGCGGACCGGCATTGTAGGCGGCGGCCGCGAGCCCGAGATTGCCGAACTCCTTGCGCAGCTCGCGCAGGAATTCCGCCGATTTCGGCAGCGCCTCGACCGGGTCGAACGGGTCGAGCACGCCGCGTTCCGCCGCCGTTCTCGGCATGAACTGGGCGATGCCCCGCGCCCGCTCACCGCTCCTCGTTCGCGGACCGACTGCGTCAGGTCGAAACCGGCTCTCCTGCCAGATCACGCGGGCGAAGAACTCGAGCGGCAGATCGTGCGCGCGCGCCGCCGCCTCGATCATCAGGCAGACGGAGTCCTTGAGATCGGCACCGCCCGCGGCCGGCTCGGCGCGGGCGGACGAGCCGCCGGGCCAGGTGCAGAGCCATATGCAGGAGATCAGCGCAGTGATCGCCGAGCGCGCCATGTGGAATCGCCATCGATCGAGCGCCACGGAGCATAGCAGCCCCGCCGACCGCAGCGAAGCCGCGCGTGCCGCGAGCTATGTCGGTGCGGCTCTTGCCGTTGCAGCTTTGAAATTTCGGCGAGCGTGAGCTGCTTCATCCTCGCGGACCGAGACCGACGCCATGCTCACGCGCATGCGACAAAAAAAATTCGGCGGCGTACTGCATCCGTACCACCAAGCGAAACAAATCTGTGTTAGATTGCGATTCATCAGTGAGTACTGGGCTGTGGGAGAGTGAGCGTGGCTGAGTTCACTGCGCTCGAGCGTGCGTTGATTCGAAAAAGCCATCGCGGCAAGGCCTGGATCACGCCGCCGCCCGAGCAGAACGGCAAGAAGCGCGGCGACAAGACGCGCGGTCGCAAGAAGATCGCCAAAGAAAAATTCTCCGACGGCGCCGTTGCCGAGAAGAAACCTGTCGGCAGCCGCAGCACCGAGCCTTGGCGCTCCGCCGATCGGCTGCCATCCGGCGAGCGCCTCGACGAAAAGCCTTTCCCTGACCGGCTCTTGGCCGCGCAGCACGACTTCGCCGATCACGCCGCGCCCGAGCCGCCCGAGCCGGCGCTGCCCGAGCCCGCCGAGCGCCGCGCCGCCGCGGATCGCCGCCGCCTGATCATCCGCCACGGCCTCCTCGCCTCGGCGCTGGCGCTCACCGTCGGCTGCGCCGGCGGCCTCGCCTGTGCGCGCTACGAGCTGTCCCATAACGAGGCATTGCTCGACCGCACTCTCGCCGGCGCGACCGCGCTCACGCACAAGGCGGTGGCGGTGTCGCGCCAGTTCGGCGCGTTGCACGGCGTCTCGACGCGGCTGCTGGCCGGGGCCGAGCAGCTCGTCTACGAACTCGCCGAGCTCGGCGGCGAGACCCCGCATCTGCGCTTCCGCAAGGCCGCGATGCTGATCGAGTTCGCCCGCAACTACGCCGCCCTCGGCGCCGGCGAGCTGCAGCGCTCGCGCGCGGTCGCGGCGGAAGGGCTGATGCAGCGGCTCGCCGCCGAGGCCTCCAGCAACGCCGCCTGGCTGAGCGACCTGTCCGCCACCTACGACGATCTCGGCGACGTAATGCAGTCGATGGGCCGGCTCAACGAGGCCTACGCGAGCTACCGCGCCAGCGCCGCGATCGCCGAGCGCATCGCCGCCGATCCCCGCAACGGCGGCGCCCCGCGCGACCTGATCGTGAGCTACATCAAGATCGGCAACGCCGCGCTCGAGCGCGGCGCGCTCGAGGAGGCGCTGGCGAGCTACCAGGTCGGCCTCGCGGTCGGCGAGCGGCTCGCCGCCGACGAGTGGGGCAATGGGCGCTGGCGCTACGGCGTGGTGATCGCGCACCAGAAGATCGGCGACGCGCTGCGCCTGCAGGGCGAGCTCGAGGCGGCGCTCGCGAGCTACCAGACGAGCCGCGCCATCGCCGAGCAGCTCATCGCCGCCGACGCCGGCCATGCCGACTGGCGGCGCGCGCTGGCGGCGGCGCACGTCAAGATCGGCGACGTGCTCGCCTTGCAGGACAGGCCGGAGGAGGCGCTGGCGAGCTACCGGGTCAGCCACGCCATGGCCGAGCGCTTCGCCGAGGACGATCCCGGCAATCCCGATTGGCAGCACGAGCTCGGCGTCAGCCACGAGCGGCTCGGCTCGGTCAAGGAGGCGCAGGGCGACCTCGCCGGCGCGCTCAAGGAATACCGCTCGAGCCTGGCGATCGCCGCGCGGCTTGCCGCCGCCGATCCCGACCGCGCCGGCTGGCAGCGCGACCTCGGGCTGATGCACGAGCGTATCGGCGACGTGCGGCGCGCGCTCGGCGACGTCGCCGGGGCGCTGGCCGAGTACGAGGCGCAGCGCGCCATCGTCACCCGCCTCGCCGCCGCCGCGCCCGGCCATGCCGGCTGGCAGTACGACCTCGGCGCCAGCCATGCCCGCATGGGCGCGGGGCTCGAGGCGCGCGGCGATTTCTACGGCGCGCTCGCGGAATACGAGGCCAATCTCGCGATCGTCGCCCGCTTCGCCGCCGCCGATCCCGACAATGCCGGCTGGCGCCGGGACCTGGCGGTGAGCCACGGCAAGCTCGCCGGCACTTATCATCGCCTGGGCCAGGTCAGCCGCGCGCTCGCCGAGCTCGACACCGCGCGCACGATCATGGCGGCGCTGGCCGCGGGCGCCCCCGATTTCGCGCCCTGGACCCACGATCTCAAGGCGCTCGACGCCCGCATCGCCGCGCTCGCGGGCCGCGCGCCGGTCCGCCTCGTGACCGCCGCGCCGTGCGCCTGCCCCGAGGCTGCCGGCGCGACTGCCGCCACGCGGAGCTTGCCGGCCCTGCGCACCAGCGACCTGCGCGAGCGCCCGCTCCCGCCCGCCGCCCCAAAAGCGGAGAACTGACGCTTATCCTCTCGTGTCCCGGGCGAGTGTAGCGAGCGCTCTTGCGCGAGCCCTCGGGTCCGCGTTTCGCGCGGCCCGAGGGTAAACTCCACGAGACACCGATCTCGGGTTTACCCGAGATCGGCACTTAAAGTGTGCGCAGGTCGGGTAAACCGACCTGCGTGGACCCAGCGCGAGAAGCGCGAAGCGCAATATTAATGCAGTCAGGCCGCGCCGTGTGGCCGTCCACATATGGGTCCCGGCTCTCGCGCGCAAGAGCGCGCTCGGCCAAGACACGGGACCGCCCCTACGACATCCGCGCCGGCAGCACGTGGCCGAACAGGAGCCAGAGGAACAGCACGATCACCGCGATGATCAAGAGCGCGTAGAGCACGTTGCCGGACAGAGCGAGCCGCGTATAGGCCCGCGCGGTCTCGACCGGGGTGAGCTCGAATTCGTCGCGGTGCTCGATCTCGTAGCGCGTCAAATCGAGCGGGTGGTGAGCGGCGCTGTATTTCTGCAGCACGCTGTCATAGCGCACCCGGACGGTGGTGAGCCCGTTCTCGTCGATGGTCTCGGCCTTGTTGCGCAGCTCCCGCAGCAGCTCCCCGAGCTCCAGGCTGCAGCGGTGGTGCTGCTCAGCGGTGACGGCGTCGTTGGTGCCGTACTGGAACAGCGACACCGCCAGGATCACCACCGCCATCAGCAGCGTGACCACCGCGAGGTCGATCGAGATCGACGGCGGCAGCTTGTAGAGCGCCGGCAGCACGGTAAGCGCGATCACCATGCCCGCCGCCACTGCGATCAGCAGCGCCATGCGCCGCACCCGGGTATTGAGCCGCTCGGCCGCGTTGATCCGGCAGCCGCGCGTGACTTTCAGGTCGTGCAGCAGTTCCTCGGCCCGCTTGTCCATGATGCAATCCCCCTCGCAGCCGGCCCATCATACGCGGGGCGCGCGCGCTGTCTAACACTATCGCAGGCGCCGGTCCGGCGGCGCGCCTCCAGCGCGGGAAGTTTCGAGAGAGGAAGCTCGTTAGGGGGTCGTGCGGTTGAGCCGCTCGCGCATTTCCTTGCCGGTCTTGAAGAACGGCACCGCCTTCTTCTCGACCGCGACATGGGCGCCGGTGCGCGGATTGCGGCCGGTGCGGGCCGGGCGGTTCTTGACGGAGAAGGCGCCGAAGCCGCGCAGCTCGACGCGATCGCCGCGCGCCATCGCCGTGACGATCTCGCCGAGAATGGCGTTGACGATGTTCTCGACGTCGCGCTGATAGAGATGCGGGTTCTGCCCCGAGATGCGCTGCACGAGCTCGGATTTGATCATCGGTGCTGCCGTCCCGGGCCGTGCGGAGGAATTGGCGGGCCCGATCCGCTAATTCGTAACGGGAGGGTGCCAAAGCGCCAACAGACCGTCAAGGTTGAGGCGCTCGATCGCCTGCACCGCCCCCCACTCCTCCAGCCGCCGCGCGAGCGCGGTGAGGCCCAAGCCGTCGAGGGCGCGAACCGCGGCGGTGTGCAGGAACGGCAGGTCGCCGAACCGGTCGCGCAGCCGATAATCGCGCACCGGCGTGTTCGGATCGACGTTCTTTTCCTTGGCCAGCCAGGCGATCGCAGTGCGCTCGTCGCCGAGCTCGTCGACGAGCTTGAGCGCGATGCCCTGGCGGCCAGTGAACACGCGGCCGTCGGCCACGCGCTCGAGCCCCGCGTCGTCGAGCTGGCGGCGCGCCTTCACCAGCGCGCGGAACCAGGCGTAGGAGTCCGAGACGATCGCCTCGATCGCGGCGCGCGCCTCCGGCGAGGTCGGCTCGAAGCCGTTGGGGGCGGCCTTGAGCGGCGACGACTTGATCTCCTCGACCTTGATGCCGAGCGTCTTCAGGAGATCGGCGACATTGGGATATTGGAACAGCACGCCGATCGAGCCGATGAGCGAGGTCTCCTGCGCGACGATGTGATCGGCGGCGATGGCGGTGATGTAGCCGCCGGACGCCGCCAGCCCGTCGACCACGACCACCAGCGGCTTCTTCTCCTTGAGCCGGTTGAGCGAATCGTAGAGCTGCTCGGAGCCCGAGGTGGTGCCGCCGGGGCTGTTGATGTGCACGATCACGGCGGGCACGCGCGACTTGGCGAGCTGGTCGAGCGCCTCGACGCGCTGCTGGTCGGTGCGAATGAGCCCGGTGATGGTGATCCGCGCGATCGAGCCGCCGGGCCGCCCGGTCAACACGGCGGTGCCGGGCGCGCGCAGCGCGGCGCCCACGGCCACCACGGCGCAGATCGCGACGAGGACGGTGAGCACGCGCCAGAAGGTGAGCTTGCGCCGCATCCGGCGGCGATCGACGATGGTATCGGCATCGAGCGACATGGCTATTCCTTCTTCTCGTCGTTCTCGTCCGGCTTCTCGGTGGCGCGCCGCAGCGCGGTGCCGAGGATGTCGCCCAGCGTCGCGCCGGAATCGGAGGAGCCGTATTGGGCGATGGCCTCCTTCTCCTCCGCCACCTCGAGCGCCTTGATCGAGACCTGCACCTTATGGCTGCGGCGGTCGAACTGGATGATGCGGGCGTCGACCTTCTGGCCGACGGCGAAGCGCTCGGGCCGCTGCTCGCCGCGATCGCGCGCGAGCTCGGAGCGCTTGATGAAGGTGGTGAGGTCGCTGCCGACGATCTTCACATCGAGGCCGGCGTCCTTCACCTCGACCACCTCGCAGGTCACCACCGAGCCCTTCTTGAGGTCGCCGGCGGTCTCCATGGGGTCGCCCGCGAGCTGCTTGATGCCGAGCGAAATCCGCTCCTTCTCGACGTCGACGTCGAGCACCTTGGCCTTGACCCTGTCGCCCTTCTTGTACTCGTCGAGCACCTGCTCGCCCGGGCGTTTCCAGTCGAGATCGGAGAGGTGCACCATGCCGTCGACGTCGCCGTCGAGGCCGAGAAACAGCCCGAACTCGGTCTTGTTCTTGACCTCGCCCTCGATCACGCTGCCGGGCGGATATTTCTCGACGAACACCTCCCATGGATTGCGCATGGTCTGCTTGAGGCCGAGCGAGATGCGGCGCTTGACCGGATCGACCTCGAGGATCTGCACGTCCACCTCCTGGGAGGTGGAGACGATCTTGCCGGGATGCACGTTCTTCTTGGTCCACGACATCTCGGAGACGTGGATCAGGCCCTCGATGCCGGGCTCGAGCTCCACGAACGCGCCGTAGTCGGTGATGTTGGTGACGCGGCCCTTGAAGCGCGTGCCCACCGGATATTTCGCCTCGATGCCCTGCCAGGGGTCGTCCTGCAGCTGCTTCATGCCGAGCGAGATGCGGTGGGTCTCGTGGTTGATCTTGATGATCTTGACCTTCACCTGCTGGCCGATATTGAGCACCTCGGTCGGGTGGTTGACGCGCCGCCAGGCGATATCGGTGACGTGCAGCAGCCCGTCGATGCCGCCGAGATCGACGAAGGCGCCGTAATCCGTGATGTTCTTGACCACGCCGTCGATGACCTGGCCCTCCTCGAGGTTCTGCACCAGCTCCTGGCGCTGCTCGGCGCGCGTCTCCTCGAGCACGGTGCGGCGCGACACCACGATGTTGCCGCGGCGGCGGTCCATCTTCAGGATCTGGAACGGCTGCGGCACGTTCATCAGCGGCGACACGTCGCGGATCGGCCGAATGTCGACCTGCGAGCGCGGCAGGAAGGCGACCGCGCCGTCGAGATCGACGGTGAAGCCGCCCTTGACCTGATTGAAGATGACGCCCTGGACCTTCTCGTTGCCGTTGAAGGCCTTCTCGAGCTTGCCCCAGCTCTCCTCGCGGCGCGCCTTGTCGCGCGAGAGCACCGCCTCGCCGAGCGCGTTCTCCACCCGCTCGAGATAGACCTCGACGGTGTCGCCGACCTTGAGGTCCGCCTGCCGGCCCGGTCCGGCGAACTCGCGCAGCGCCACCCGTCCCTCGGTCTTGGCCCCGACGTCGATGACGGCGAGGTCCTTCTCGATGCCGACGACGATCCCTTTCACGACGGAGCCTTCCTGCGGGCTGCCATGGGCGAAGGACTCGTCGAGCAGCTTGGCGAAATCTTCACGCGACGGGGCGGCGGAACTGGTGGCGGTGGCCATGAATACTCCTCGGGGTGCGGTCGATGCCGCATTGTGGTGGCGATGACGTTGCGTGCGCGAAGTTCGCAGGTCCCGCCGCAGGCCGGACCTGCGGCAACCGCCGGATGGCGCCGGCCGCGCGCTCCTTGCGTGCGGCCTGCCCGCGGCGGCCCGGCCCCGCGACCGAGCGCACGACACGATGATTACGGTCCGGCGCGCCATCACGAAAGCGGGCGGAGCAGGCTCATCCTCCGATCGCGGAAACGCGGTCAGCCGCGCTTCCGGCCTGCTCGGACGGCTTCGACGATGTCGATGGCGACCCGGAACGCGGCGTCTATATCCAAATGCGTGGTGTCGAGCAAGTGCGCGTCGGCGGCGGGCTTGAGCGGGGCGACGGCGCGGCTCGTGTCGCGCTCGTCCCGGCGCAGGATGTCGGCGAGCACCGCGGCCTCGTCCACGCTGCCGCCTGCCGCCGCCAGCTCGGCCGCGCGCCGGCGGGCGCGCACCTCCGCCGTCGCGGTGACGAAGATTTTCACGTCGGCATCGGGAAAGATGACCGTCCCGATGTCGCGGCCGTCGAGCACCGCGCCGGGCGGCGTGCGCCCGAAATCGCGCTGGAACGCGACGAGCGCGCCGCGCACCTCGGGCATCGCCGAGACGAGGGAAGCCGCCTCGCCCACCGCTTGGCTCTTGAGTGCGGGCTCCTCGAAGGTCGCGGGATCGAGTGCCTTGGCGGCCGCCG
>WNFB01001840.1_pt1 | contig 18295 bp, 15 predicted proteins | sample 5400501 | NCBI WGS metagenome assembly WNFB01 (sample SAMN13153341, study PRJNA577476) | soil metagenome | isolation source: 200 cm saprolite under Douglas fir tree site 2 hole 1 | place: USA:California | collected 2015-04-18 | reverse complement strand
GGGGCAGCTGATATATGGGCTGGACGGCGACCATTGGCGCCGGCTCCGCCACGGCAACCGTGGTCCCGACCTCCCCATCGCCCCCGACAGGCGGGATACCGAAGGATCCATTTTCCGGGTTGACAGACATCGTCTCGATCTCCTGCTTACGCGTGGCCTGCAATTGGCCCACCGTAGGCAGCGTGCGGCGAGGTGTCGTCAGCGGATGTACTGAGCTTTAGCGACCCAGTGGTGTGTCTGGGAATGAGCTCGCCAAGGCGCGGCCCAGACCGCCGACGCCAAGGCAGGGGTGGCGCGAGGAGGAGCGCGTTCCTCTGGGGTCCCCGCCGTAGGCGGGAGGATGCGAAGCGACGGGCCGCCTAACGCAGGCGTCAGCGCCCGCAGGGCGCTCGGCGGAAATGGGCCGATGAATTGGCGAGCGTATTTCCCGGACTCACCACTAAAGCGGCGCCTGGGCGATCCTGGCCCTGGCCGCGGCGCCCGGCAATGCGATGAAGCTCACCAACCAGCCGACGACACCGGTCACGGGCACGGCACCCGTCCAGACCGTGAGCTCCCACCAGACGCCTGTGGTCGCCCCCAGGACAACGAGGTAGGCGACGGTCAGGAGGGCGGGCACGCCGAACATGAAGGCGTGGAAGGCGTACGGCCGAGCCGGCGATGGGCGCAGAACGTACAAAAGGAGATCGCCGGCGACGCCGGCCAACAGCGCCACCATGACCAGTTCGATGTGGTTGGCGACCGGGCTGACTAGCAGTGCGTTGATGGTGAGGATCGCCGTCACGGTGCCGATCGGCAGCTCGAACCTGCGCAGAAGGATCACCAGCAGTCCGGCCACAATCGCGGCGTACAGGATGAGACCGATCATCCCGAGCTCCTCCTCCATCCACATCGGACCGCGGGGATCCGCCACTGTGCCGGCCGCCCACCGATCGATTAATGGCTGGTCGAACTGTAAAAAGAAGGTGAGCATCGAAAGCGTGAGTGCGCCCGAGATGATTGCCGGCCACGTTGCCCGCTTCCCTCCGCGGCGTGTGGCCGCACGCAGTGGACCGCTCACGATAAGCCCGCCAGTGAGCATCAGGAACAGGTGCGGCGGGCTGAACAGGAGGCCCATGCTGACTTCGAAGCCGAAACGGCTGTGCCACAGGAAGTCGAAGCCGCCGCCGATACCAAAGAGGACTGTCCCGAGCAGCGAGACCCCGTAGCCGTCAGGCAGGAGCTCGTCCCACGTTCCGTAGCGCCGGTAGTTGCGGATGACGTTGAGGCCGAGAAAGATCCCGATCGCGGCCATGCCCGAGTAGAGCACGTAGTGGTAGGGATTTAGGAAGTTGGTTTCGGGACGAGCGAGGTTGTGATGGTGCCACGAGTCCAGGTATGCGCCGGCCATCAGCCAGACACACAGCACCACAAACGTCCACGTGAAACGGGCGCTGGCCACTCCAGGCTGCCGCGTCTGGCGCGGCGGTGTCGAGGTTTTGATCGCCATCACGATTCTCCTTCATGCTCCTCACTAACTGCGCTCGGCCAGGTTTCGTTTCGCAGCTCCGCCCGAAGGCGCTGAAGATCAGATTGCACAGCGGGGTCCAGGTCGAGGACGACCGGGTCGCGCGGCCGTGGCTGGCTCGTACGCGATGCCTCGGACAGGCTCGCGTCCAGCAGCCGGTCGGCGGCTTCGATTCGCGAAAGCACATGAGACCGTGGGGCTTTCGACGCGATCAGCTGCGACAGGTTGTCGAGCTCTCGCAGGAGGACCTGGCGACGCCGCAGAGCCAGGCCCGCCAGATGGTCCTGGCCATTGGCCAGGGCCGAAGCCGCTCGATCCCACAGCGCCGGCAGCTTGTGGCGGACCGACGCCAGCCTGAGCTCCACCCGACCCGGCGCTCGATCGGCTTTCAAATCGACTGAATCCTAGGCGCGGCGTGGCGGCGGGTCATCAGTAAGGCCACGGAGACTTAAGATTCGCGCGGGCACGCCGTGTTCGAAAGGGAAGGGGTACTGGCGGCCATCGCTCTTGTTCTCGAAGGCGCGCGCGCCGGGCAGGGGCAGGCTTTATTCGTGATCGGCGAAGCCGGGCTCGGCAAAACGAGTGTGCTGGAACGGGCGCGCGAGCAGGCTGCCGGGTTCACGGTTGGGGTGGGCCGCGGACAGGCCATGGAAGCCACGCTCCACTTCGGGATCGTCAGCGAAGCCTTGCGAGGAGTCGGAGCCGGGACCCCGCTCGACGTCCCCCGGACCGCGGCTTCGGCCGGGCTCGACGCGCGAGCCGCCTACTTCTATGCCACGATGCGCCACCTCGAGTCGATCAAGCAGCCGGCGCTGATCCTGCTCGACGACCTTCATTGGGCGGACCCCGACTCGCTGGCGCTGGTCTCCTTTCTCAGCCACCGGCTCAACTCTGTGCCCGTCGCCCTGGTGGCGACGCTCCGGCCCTGGCCGCGGGCCGCCCTCGACCTCGCCCGTCACCTCGCTCAGCAGGGACAGGCCCAGCTGGAGCAGCTGATGCCGCTGAGCCCGCCTGCCGCAACCGCGCTTCTCACCGAGCGGATGGGGGCTGACCTTCCGGAAGAAACCATCGACCGGGCCTGGGCGGCGAGCGGCGGCAACCCGCTATTTCTGGAGGAGATCGCGCGTCATCTGCGAGGCGGTCGCAGCCTCGAGGAGCTCGATGAGCGCGGGAACGAGGCCACGATCCTGCTGTCGCGAATCGCCGGCCCCGGCGCCGACCTTCGATATGCACATGCCGCAAGCGTATTCGGCATCGAGTTCCGGCCCCTGCTTGCGGCACGGGTGGCCGGCCTCGATGAACGGGAGGCGACAGAGGCGCTGGGGGTTCTGGTCGACACCGGGCTGGTCCGGCCCGGCCTGGCAGGCTGGGCGCAGTTCACCCACCCGCTCTTTCAGCAGGCGCTGTACGAGGATATGGCCCCACCGGTGCGAGAGCGCTGGCACGCATCCGCCTTCCGCCACCTGCTCGCTCACGGCGCCGAGCCCGCTGAGGCCGCCGAGCATGCGGTCAGCGGGCAGCTGCTTGGCGATGCGGAGGCCATCGCCGTGCTGCAGCGCGCGGGACGCGCGGCGATGGCAGACGGCGCGGTTGCGACCGCACGCCACCGCCTGCAATCCGCGGTCACGCTCGCCGGCGAGAGCCCTTCCCCACATCTCTTGATCGGGCTGGCCGAGACGCTGCTGTCCACGGGTGAGCCGGCCAAGGCGGTCGCCATCTACAACCGGATACTGGAGAGCTCCGCGCTGGATGGCGACACACAGGCCAACATCCACCGCATGCTCGGTCGCGCCCTTTTCGCGAGCGGCGACGCGCGAGCCGCTGAGGGGCAGTTCGCGGCCGCGACCGAGCTAGGGCTCGCCGCTCAGGACCCGACCCCCGCCATTGAGGCGCTCATCGACCATTCCACCGCCTCGTGGATCGCAGGGGGAATCGCACGCGCGGTCGAGTACGCGACCCGTGCGAGGGAGCTCGCGCTGGGTGCAGACCCGGACGTGAGACGGCGAGCCGACTCGACCTGGGCATTGGTCACCTTCATCTCGGGGTCGGCCGAGGGCTTGCCGGCGGCCGCCGCCGCGGCCGCAGAAGCGGAGCTCAACCCGCTGCTGGAAACTGTCGATCCCACCTGGAGTTGGGGACCGCTCGGCAATTACATGTTCATGTCGGAGTTCGCGGAAGCGTACGACGAGGCCCGTCGCGTCCTCGACATCGCCTATCACGCGGCCGAGCAGCTGGGCGCGCCCATGGCGATCGGACTCCTCGACACAGTGCGTGCAAATGCCCTGATCCGGCATGGCCGGTTGGGCGAGGCAATGGTCCATGCGGAGCATGCGTTGACGATGGTGGATCTCGTCCCATCCCTTGCCGGCTACGCCTGGATCGCGAACGCCGCCACCGTCCTCGAGATGGGACGCATCGACGAGGCGGCCGCATGGTGCGACCGATTGGACAAACTTCCGCAGGCGTTGATCCTGCGGCTGTGGGTTCAGCGGATGCGGGGCATCATCGCGGGCCGCCGCGGCCAGCAACAGCAGGCGAGCGACCTCTTCCTGGTCGCGGAGACGATCGCGAACCAGGCCGGGCTGTTGGAGCCCTGCGTGGTGCCATGGTCGCGCGACGCCATCACCGCACATGTGGCCTGCGGGCGTCTCGACGACGCCGCGCGGGTCGTGGCCTGGCTCGAGGCGAGAGGCACGGACCTGCCGTGCCGGTGGCCGCGTGCCACAGCTGTGTTCGGCCGCGCCCAACTGGCAGAGAAGGCGGGCAAGAACGACGCTGCCGAGGCCCTGTACCGCGACGCGCTGGAGATTTACTCGCAGATCAAACAGCCGCTCTCGGAAATCCGCACCATGATCTATTTCGGGCGTTTTCTTCGCCAGGTCGGTAAGTCCGTCGAGGCGCGGCCGTATCTGAACCGAGCGGTTGACGTCGCGACAGAGGCGGGCGCCATGTGGCTGGCCCAGCAGGCCATGGATGAGCTGCACGCGGCGGGCGGCCGCCAGCGCAAGCACCTGGGCCCTGACGACCTCACGCCCCAAGAGCGCCGGATCGCGAAACTCGCCGTCGACGGACTCAAGGTCCGGCAGATCGCCGAGTCGCTGTCACTGTCGCCACGCACGGTGGAGACGCACCTGCAGAAGGTCTACCAAAAGCTCAACGTCTCCTCGCAGATCGAGCTGATGAAGGTCGGCATCCCGGCACAGAGTGGCGGCTAGCCCTCAACACAACCGCCGCAAGCGGCGACCAGGGCCCGGTTGAACACCTCGGGCCGCTTGACGCAAACGAAGTGATCGCCCCCGACCTCATGAACAACCGGGTTGGCGAGAATGCGGCACAGCTCGCGCTGGACATCCGGAGACACGACCTGGTCTTGCGTTGTGAGCACCACAGCACTGGGGCGCGCCATACCGCCCAGCCACTCGCTGGAATCGAATGCGATCGCCTCGGTCGCCGCCTGGAGGATCGCGCGGGTGTCGTGCTTCGCGACCTGGTCCATGACCCATCGGCCCTGGCCGCCATCGGCTGATCGAGGAGCGAGCACCGCCATCATCGCCGCTCGGCGCACGGGTGCCGGCGCGAATTGCGCGGCGCGGGTGAGCAGGCGGATTGCAGCGCCGCCTCCCGCGGATGCGAAGTTGTGGGCGGTCGCGCACAGGACCAGCCCGCGCACCATTTCGGGATGGCGGCGCGCGAACAGCTGAGCCACCAATCCGCCGAGCGAGTAACCGACCACGATCACGCGACCGAGCTCGAGAAGCTCGACGACGGCCGCCAGGTCGTCCGCGCACTGGGCGCCGTCGAACTTGCGTGTGGGAATGCCGTCGCCGTGCCCTCGCAGGTCGGGGGCGACGACGCGGAAATGGGCGGCGAGCTCCGGCACGGCCAGCGACCAGTTGAGGTCCGCGCTCGCGAGCAGGCCGTGCACCAGAAGTACGGTGGGCGCTCCTGCTGGCCCAATTGCCTCGCGCAGGAAGATCGTGCCGCGGCCATGCAGGTCGAGCCGCCGACCGGCCGGCATCTCCGCCGCGAAATGCAATTCCGCGAGGTCGAGGCGTTCGAGGCCCGTGCGCTTGACGTTTTGCCGGCGACGAGTGGTTGGTCGACTGTTCCAGAACATCTGGCTCCTCCTTCCGGCCCGGTTGGGCTCGGTGAGGGGGAGCGTCGAAACAGACCTCTCCCGCTGAGGTCCGAATCAGGTACGCAAAGAGTTGGAGCACGAACGCGAGACTGGTCCAGCGCCATGCGTGGACAGGTCTTAGCCCCACGAAATCAGAGGTTTCACCGTGATTTCGCAAGGACCCCTAACGCGGGGATCAGCCGGTGGTCGCTTGCTCCTCGAGCTCCTTCAGGCGGTCGACGAGACGCCGGACGCCATAGGAGCGGCGGTTGAAATAGGCGGCGCGGCTAAGGCCCACGCGCCGCTCGACGGCGTAGTGACCGCCGATTCGTCGGACGTAATAGAGACTCAGAATCTCGCCCGCCTGTGCATCTACTTGCGAGGGGGACGCGCGCAGTGTTGAGATCGCGTCTTCCAAGACCTGCCGCAGCGACGCAGCATTGTGCGATGACAGACAGCGCAGATACACGAGCGGGCTCTCCGCGAGGTCTCTGAGGTTGTTGAAGACCTTGAGAGCGTGCTCGAGGCGCTCAATCGTGATGTCGGGTGCAGAGGGACTCGACTCCTGGTCGGGCGGCGGCCATAACACGGCCGCGGCCTTCGCCACCTCGCGGTTGGGAAACGTGAAATAGCTCACCAGCCAGCCCACCAGCCCGCAGGTGAGGATGGTGCCGTAGACCACGTCCTGTCCCCAGTACGTGCCGCCTTCCCAAACAGCAACGTAAGCGAGATAGACGGCCGGCAGAAGGCCGCCCGTCAACGCTGCAAAGACGCGGAGCTGGGTCAGCCGGTCCGACCGGGGCTGGGCCCAGTAGATCAGCAGATCGCTGAGCACGCCCACCACAGCGGCCACAGCGACGTACTGAAAGCGCGAGAACTGGGTGCCCACCAGGAAAGCGGTGGCCACCAGCATTACGGTGATGCTCCCGCGTGGTAGCCGGATCTGGCGGAGCAGAAGGAGGATGGTGGCGGTAACGATCGCGGCCTGCATCATCAAAGCCAAAGCGCCGAGCTCCTGGCCGACCACTTCGTAGGACCGAGGGAGCCCGCGGAGATCGAATGCCCACTGGTCCACATATGGGTGGTCCCACTGAGAAAAGAAGGTGATCGTGGCGAGGAGGAGCGTTGCCGAGATCAAAGCCGTGGGTCCGGCGACCAGCTCGCCGCGGCCGACCGCGGCTCGAAGGGGACCGGTCACGATCAACCCGGCGGCGGCGATTTGAATCAGGTTCGAGGGTCTAAAAATCGCCGCGAGGCCGGGAATCTCCGGACCGTAGACGTCCTGCCACCAGATTCCGCTGAGGATCCCCACGGCGAAGATGGCACAGCCAAGGGCCGAGAGCAGGTAACCGTCGGGAAGGATCGAGTCAGGTCGTCGTTCCCGAAGCCAACGGGCGAGCGCCGTGCCCGTCAGGAACACTGTCACCAAAAGCCAGGCCCCTTGCGAGGGGGCGTGTGCCCAAGCCTGCGGCTTGAGGTGCCGGTCTATCCACGCGTCGTAGTAGCCGGCTGCAACCAGAAGGGTCGCGAGTACAGAGAAAGCCCAATCGAAGCGTGACCCGGGCCATGTCGACGGGTCGAGGCCGGCAAAACGGCGCGTGGCGGCCACAGTGGGACACAGGATGCAATGCGAATCGCAGCATCGCAAGCACCGGATGTGCTCCTACGGGTCGGCTCGGTACGTCGGGTTCACGGGACCATGGCCTTTTCCCAGCTCGAGCGAGTGCTCGATGGCGCCGTTGATGAAAGCTTTGGCCGCGCGCACAGCCTCAAGCGGCGCCTGGCCTTTGGCCAGACCCGCCGTGATGGCGGCCGAGAAAACGCAACCGCTGCCGTGGGTGTTCTTAGTCTGGACCCGACGGCCGGACAGCTCGACGAGGTCTTTGCCGTCCCAGTAGACGTCGATTGCCTCTGTTTCGGCCGCGTTCGCGGGGGTTTCGTCCGAGTGGCCGCCCTTGACGACCGCTGCCCGCAGGCCGAGCGCGACGAGGTCGCGCGCCGCCTGGCGCCGATCGTCGAGCGTGGGCAGGGTCCGCCCCAGCAGCACCTCCGCCTCGGGGATGTTGGGCGTCACGACCGCCGCCAGCGGGAGCAGATACCTGTACAGAGACGCGATGGCGTCGCCGTGCAGCAGCCGCGCGCCGCCTTTGGCGACCATGACCGGGTCGACCACGAGGTTTACGATCCCGTGCTCCCTGATCGCCGCTGCGACCGCCTCGATTATCTCCGCGCTCGCGAGCATGCCCGTCTTGGCCGCCTGCACTCCGATGTCCTCGACGACGGCGTCGATCTGGGCACGGATGACGCGAATTGGCACCTCGTGAATCTCAGAGACCGTGACCGTGTTCTGGGCCGTGACGGCGGTGATCGCCGACGTCCCGTGCACGCCGAAGGCGGCAAAGGTCTTGAGGTCGGCCTGGATGCCCGCTCCTCCGCCGGAGTCGGAGCCGGCGATCGTCAGCGCGACTGGGACTTTCAAGCGTGCGCCCTATACCCCAGGAACTCCGAGGCTTCGCCGTGAGCTCGCGGGGACCCCATGTAGAGGCGCGCGCCCGGCGTCATGCCGGCCTCACGCGGCGAGTGCCCCAGTAGACGGCGGCGGCGACCGCGATGCTCACCAGCCCACTGGTGTCGGCTCCATGGAGGCTGGTGATGAGGCCGTCGTTGAAGAAGTGCGGCGAAGAGATCAGGTTGCCGAAGAGGTTGTCGTAGTTGACGAAGAGCAGGCTGGCCGCCGTGCCGGCCAGCCACGCGATGATGGCAAGCCGCGGCCGCGCTTTACCCTCAAAGACGAAGAAGCTGAGGAGCACGACCGCGGCCCATGCCGGCGCCCAGAGGTAGGTGAGGATGAGGAAATCCTCGTAGGCGATGTGTAGGTCGCTGACCAGCACCGCGTATGCGGCCAGGGCCGTGCCGAGGATGCCGCAGCCCAGCGCGGTCTGCCACCGAGGCAAACGGATGCCCATGGCCAGCGTCACCAGTCCCGCGGTGTAGACGTCGAGGTAGTTGGCCCAGATCTCACCCACGACGACAAACACGAAGAACGGGATCGCGACCCAGCCTGGGGCGTGCGCGCTGATCACGGCCAGGACGCCGCCTGGACCGGCGGCAAGCCCGGAGTCGATGGTCGGCAGCAGGAGCCCGAAGAGACCGAGCAGGATCATCGGCAACGCCACACCGGCGAGAGGCCAGAACGTGACGGATCGGGTCGGGCTGGATGGCGGCAGGTAACGCGAGTAGTCGCTTGCGAACGGGTACCAGGACGCAACCAGAGCGAAGCAGGTCATGAAACCGAGCACGAACGCGCCCGGGTAGTCGGCGCCGGAAACGGATGGGCCCTGTCCCCAGTGGAACTGAGGCGCCAGCAGAACGAACAGGACCGCCGCCAGCCCGGCGAAAATGACCGCGCCGTAGGTCTCCAGGACTTTGATCGTTCCGTGGCCGTAGACGGCGACGCCGACGCTGATGGCGGCGATCAGGATCACCAGCGCGAATGTGATCACTCGGTTGCCCCCGCCAAAGAGCTGCGCGCCGGCGTTGGCGGCGATGACGCAGTCGACCGCAAACCAGCCCACGGCGAGGAACAGGGTGAGCGCGGCTCCGACGTAAGAACCCCGACGTCCGAAGATGCCGCGCGTAAACACGATCTGGGGCAGCCCGCTCCTTGGCCCGGTGTTGCTGAGCAGGCCGAGGATGAGAGCGGCCGCGACCGTGCCCAACACGGTGGCGGCGAGGCCGTCCCAAACGCCGAGCCCGTAGTACGTCGTCAGCAGGCTCGCGGTGAACAGGCTCGCGTAGTTCGCGAAAGCTCCGGCCCAGAGAAAGCCGAGCTCGCGCGGCCGGCCGTGGCGCTCGGCGAGCGGGATCGCATCGATGCCGTGCGTCTCGACCTTTCCGAAAGCGTCGGCGTCGATGCTTTGAACGGTTGACATACTCTCCCTCCGCTGGCATTACCCAGTTCAGGTGCTTGCGGTCGGCGCTGACGCGCCCTCTCAGCCTCTTTTGGGCTCCCGCTGTTCAATTCAGATTCTAGACGGCGGCTCGCGTCCTCATATATGTCAGCGGTTGAGGAACTCCGTCACCAGCGATTGGAAGTGGTGGACGCCGTTCTCTCTTTTGGCAGCGAACCGACCTCGGTCGTATGACCTCGACCGCAGCCCACGCTGCACCTGCTCGCAAACGGCGATGTCCTCCTGCTGGATCTCGTCGGAGAACGCGATCGTCTGCTGCATGGACTCCCAGCCGGCGCCGGTGCCCGGCTCGGCGAAAAACCATTCGAAGATCGTGAGCGTCTTGTCCACCCCCAGCGGGAGGATCACGTTGGTGCTGACGTTGTCCTGGTAGATGTTCAGCATCGTGTTGGGGAACAGCCAGTAATAGAGGGCGTCTTCTTCAGCGCCCGGCATGCGCACGTAACGCCGATCGCGGCCCGGCACCTCTCCTGGCTTGAGCTCTCGGATCGGCGCGTGCTGTTTTGAGTGGTAGCGAAATGTCTCGACGCGGTACTGGTCGTAGTCAAGCTCTTTGAACAGTCCGGGGTGTGCGATGGGAAGGTGATAACCCTCCAGATAGTTGTCGACATACACCTTCCAGTTGCACTCGATGACATAGTCGCGACGCTCGACCCGCCGCATGCTCGACAGGTCGTAACCCGCGCGCCGGATCTCATCCGGCACCTGGCCGATCCAATCCGCCAGCGGCGTCGCGCGATCATCGAGGTTCGCAAAGATGAACGGTCCCAGCATGTCGATCTGAATCGGCACCAGCCCGAAGTCCGCTTTGTCGAAGTCCTCGGTGCCCTCCATCTCGCGCGCCGCCTGCAGCCGGCCATCGAGCCCGTAGACCCAGCCGTGATAGCCGCACTGCAGCGACTTCCGGTTGCCGCGCGTCGTGGCGACCTGGGCGGCGCGGTGGCGGCACACGTTGTAGAAGCCACGCAGCCGCCCGTCCTCAGGGTGAGTGAGTAGGATCGGCTCGTCCAGGATCGTGGTGGGCTTGAAGTCGCCCACGCGCGCAAGCTCGCTCGCGTGCGCGACCAGCTGCCACGTGCGCGAGAAGATGCGTTCCTTCTCCTGCTCCAGGATCGCGGGATCGATGTACATGGATGACGGCAGCGTGTGCGCGCGGGTGACATCAGCCTCGAACTTCATCTGAAGCGACATTCTCGCACCCGCGCAAATTTCACCTCCCCACCACGTGGGGCGGGTAGGGTGGGGCCGTGCAGCAGGCGTCACTGGTGATCGTGAACGGCGTGATCTGGGCCCCGGGCCGGCCACGCGCCACTGCATTGGCTGCGGAAGGTGAGCACATCATCGCGGTCGGCGCCGACGGCGATATTCGCTCCTTGAGCGGTCGGGGGACCCGCGTCATCGACGCCCGCGGCGGCACGATCATGCCCGCATTCAACGATGCCCACGTGCATTTCCTGATGGCTTCGAAGTCGCTCGAGGAGCTCGACCTCTTCGGCGCCGAGAGCCAGGCCGAGGTCGAACGCCGAATCCATGTGTACGCGGGCGCCAGCCACTCGACGTGGCTGACCGGCAGGGGCTGGTTCTACGCGGCGTTTCCGGGCGGGATGCCGTCGCTCGAGCTCCTGGATCGGCTGGTGCCCGACAAGCCCGCCTACCTCGAGTCGTTCGACGCCCACACGGCCTGGGTCAACAGCCGCGCGAGAGACATTTCCGGACTCGGACCCGGCCCCGGCGTCCTCAAGGAGGCGGCGATGCTGAATGTGGTGCGAAACCTGCCCGCGCGAACCGCCGAGATGGACGTGACGGCGCTCCGGGCGGGCATGCGCGTGGCGGCAGCGCATGGCATCGCCTCCGTCCAGGAGGCGAGCGAGGGGCTCCACCAGCTCCCGCTCTACGAAGGTCTTCGCGAACGAGACGAGCTGACAATGCGCGTGCGCCTTGCCTTCGACATGGTCCCCGGCCTCGCCGGCGGCGAATGGGATCGGCGGCTCAATGAATACGAGGAAGCCTCCCGGTCCAGGAAGGCCGATCCCTGGATCCCCACCGGCATCCTGAAAGCGTTCGCAGACGGCGTCGTCGAGTCCCGAACGGCCGCACTTCTGGAGCCGTACGAAGGATCTTCGGAGCGCGGAGCGCCATTGTGGGGCCCCGACGAGCTGACGCACGCGGTGCACACCGCCGATGCGCGCGGCTGGCAGGTGCAGGTGCACGCCATCGGCGACGCCGCGATCCGGTCGGCCCTCGATGCATTCGCCGGGTGCAACCCCGACCGGCGGCATCGCATCGAGCACATCGAGGCGCCCGCTGCTTCTGACATCGCTCGGTTCGATGATCTGGGCGTCATCGCCAGCATGCAGCCGCAGCACGCCGAGCCGGTCAAGAACCTGCTCCAGATCTGGGCGCCCAATCTCGGCCCGGAGCGGGCGGCGAGAGGTTGGCCGTGGGCGTCGATCCTGCGGAGCGGCGGCCGGCTCGCGTTCGGTACGGACTGGCCGGTCGTCCCGCTCGATCCCGCGGCCAGCTTGCACGTCGCCGTCAACCGGCAGACGCGGCGTGGTGATCCACCCGGCGGGTAGCTGCCGAACGAACGGCTGAGCCTTGCCGAAGCGCTCACGGCCTGGACGTCAGGCGCGGCCTATGCCGAACACACGGAGCAGAGCAAGGGCGCGTTGGAGGTCGGGATGCTCGCCGACGTCGCCGTCCTCGATCGCGACCTCGCGAGAACCCCTCCGAACGAGATCGCCACGATAAGAATTGAGGCGACCGCGGTTGGCGGTCGCCTCGTGTACGAAGCCTAGGAGAAGGTCAGTCGCCGGCCATCGGCACCGGTTGAGCCGCCATGCTCGTCGGGCCGGTGTGAATCGCGTGCCCACGGCCGACCGCCCAGAAAATTACCGCCAGCACCAGGAGCGCCGCCATGGTCAGCAGGGTGGCGAGCTCGAAGTTGAAGCGGCTGAGGTTGCCCTTGTCGCCATTCCAGGTCGATGTGAACAACCCTGGCCACAGCGAGAAGAGGGTCGCGGCGGCAACCCAGAACACGGTGAGAACGACGGAAGCCCACATCCCAGCGTCTCCGCCTGGAACCACGAACGGCCGCTTGACGTTGGGGTACTTGCGTCGAAGCGTGATCAGGGCCGGGAAGATCAGGATGTAGGAGAAGGTGGTTGTCGAGATGACCAGTCCCAGCACCACCGCGAAGAAGGAACCCAGGTTGCCGCTCGTCAGCACGAAGGCGAGGACCATGAAAACGGTGGAGATGACCCCCGACAGGACGTTGACCACGATCGGAGTCCCGAATCTGGATGAGAAGTAGCCCAGCTGCTGGGGACCCGAGCCCGCCAGAGCGCCGATGGCCATGAGCCGGTCCGACCCCATGAGCCATGTCGTGCCTGCGGACAGCAGCGAAAAGACGACCGCTGCACCGACGATGTAGTTGAAGAAGGTGGCCGCCCCTCCCAGGGTGCCGGCGACCGCCACCTGGTAAGCGCTGATGAAACCTGTGACGCTGCTGAGGTCCTTGGAGGAGAGCAGCAGGATGATTCCGACGATGGGCACGGCGTAGCCCAGGAAGACGAGAATCCCTGAGGTGTAGACCGCCCGCGGGATGTCCTTCTGGGGGTTCTCCATCTCCTCACTGGCGTTGGTCTGAAGCTCGAATCCAACCCACTGGAACACGAGCACTCCGACCACGCCGATGAGGATCGAGATGTCGGCGCCCGGGAAGAAGCCAGAGAGACTCCCCTTGAAGCCCGACCCGAAACCTGTCGCGACGATCAGGATGGCAAACAACGCCACGAGTCCGAGCCGCACGATCGCCCCGGCGTTGGGCACCCACTTCATGTACTTGAGCGACAGGATGTTCATGATCACCGCGATCCAGATGAAGAAGAAGCCGATCACGATCTCAGGCAACGTGTTGCCGCTCAGCTTGGTGCCCCACGCCAGGTCCATGGCCCCGATCGCGGTCGCGGTCAGCGTGCCGCCCAGCCAGATCGGGTTGCTGAGCCAGTAGAGGACGCCGACCACCGCCCCCGAGAAGTGTCCGTAGGCCAAACGCACCCACTCGTAGGTCGCACCCTCGGTCGGAAACGCCGCGCCCAACTCGGCCGTGATGAGCCCGTAGGGGATCAGGAACGTAAGCCCCGAGACGATCAGCCAGAACACCGCCTGGGCGCCGAAAGATGACGACTGGCTGACCGTGTCCAGGACCAGGATGGCCGAAACGGTGAAGAAGATCAGGTCGAACCGGAAGAGCGACTTCTTGAGCTTGCGCTTCTCCGCTACAAGCTCGGCTACGGCGGCGGATTCCCCCATCAGCCGGACCCTCCCCAAAGGTTAAGGAACGATGAAATCGCGACAATTAGAGTCCCACAGGCAAGCGCTGTCAAGTTGGCCCGAGTCTGGGAGGATCTATCGATGAGCACGCCTACCGCGCGCCAGGTTTCGTCAGCCCGCGTCAAGGAGCTGATCGCCCGCGAAGAAGAACGCTTCCAGCAGGCGCGGCCGCGCTCTCAAGAGCTCTGGAATGAGGCCCGCGAATTGCTTCCACGAGGCGTCCCGTCGTCATTTCAGGACGCCGCGCCCCAGCCGGTGTTCGTCGAGAGGGGCCGGGGCAGCCGGGTCTGGGACGTCGACGGCAACGAGTATGTCGACTTCCACAACGGCTTCGGCGTGATGGTGGTCGGGCATGCGCACCCCAAGATCGTGGAGGCCGTCAGCCGCCGCATCGGGCAGGGGTCCCACTTCGCCCAGCCGACCGCCGAGGTCGTGGAAGTGGCCCGCGAACTCTCGCGGCGGTTCGGCCAGCCGCAGTGGCGCTTCACCAACTCCGGCACCGAGTCCACCCTCGATGCGGTCCGGATCGCCCGCGGCTTCACCGGCCGCCAGCGACTGATCAAGATGGAGGCCTCGTATCACGGCCACCATGACGCCCTGATGGTGTCGGTCGAGCCCGCGCCCGACCTGATGGGCCCGCCCGATGCGCCTGCGTCGGTGCCGCAGAGCGAGGGCATCCCACCCGCGATCGTCGAGCTCACGACTGTCGTCCCGTTCAACGACCTGCAAGCTCTCGAGCGCGCCTTCAAGCGCTACCCCGACGAGGTCGCGGCCGTGATCGTCGAGCCCGCGATGATGAACGTCGGCATCGTGCTGCCGGACGCGGGCTACCTGGCGGGCCTGCGCGACACCGCGCACCGCCACGGCGCGCTGCTCATCTTCGACGAGGTGAAGACCGGCGCCACCATCGCCGCGGGCGGAGCGACAGAGCGGTTCGGCGTGACACCCGACCTGATCGCCCTCGCCAAAGCGATCGGCGGTGGCCTCCCATGCGGCGCGGTCGGCGGCCGAACGGACGTGATGGGCGTGATCGAAGAGAAGCGCGTGGCGCAGATGGGCACGTTCAACGGGAACCCCCTGACCATGGCCGCGTCGAAGGTCACGCTGCTCGAGATCCTGGACTCGTCGGCGTATGCACATTTCGACGCGCTCGCCGAGACGCTCCAGGGCGGCCTCGACGGCGTCATCGCCCACGATGAGCTGCCGTTCCATGTGATCACGCTCGCGGCGCGAGGCGGCATCACCTATCGCGCCCAGCGGGTGCGCAACTATCGGGATTACCTCGAGATCGACAAGTCGTTTGCATACTTGAGCTGGCTCTATCAATGCAACCGCGGCGTGCTCATGGCGCCGGGCGCGGAGGAGAACTGGACCCTTTCAGTGCAGCACTCGGTCGACGACGTTCAGCATTACGTGGACAACTTCGCCGAGATGGCGCGCGACCTCCGCTCCTGATCAAGCGCCTCTCATGAGGGCGATCGTCGAAGGGCTCGTGCTCATGGCGGCCCTGAGCGTGATCGTGCTTTCCATCCGGCCGGGCGGACTGCGCCGGCAGCTCCGGTTGGCGGGCCGCCGGCTCCGGCTCGTTCTCCTCCTCGGCGGGGTGTATCTCGTCTTCTCAACCGTGATCCGGGTGTTCTTTCCAGACGGTTGGGTCTCCGACTACGGGCCGCCGGTGGTGGCGCTCGTGCTCGCCGGCGCGTTTCTCGTGCTGGCGCAGGAGCCCGCGATGCCGCCAGAGACGAAGCGGTGAGCGACCGCGAGCCGGATTCGCTCACCCTCGCCGACGTGGAGGAGGCGCGCAAGCGCCTCGCCGGGATCCTGCCGCGCACGCCGCTGATCCGGCTCGAAGACGGCGACACCGGCGACCTGTACCTGAAGCTCGAGAACCTGCAGCCTATCCGCTCGTTCAAGGTTCGCGGCTCAGCCAACGCGATCGCCATGCTCGATGCCGCCGCATTGCAGGCCGGCGTGTACACCGCCAGCGCTGGGAACATGGCCCAGGGCCTGGCGTGGAACGCCAGACGGCTCGGCGTCCGGTGCACGGTCGTCGTCCCCGACGGCGCTCCACGTGTGAAGCTCGAGGCCATCCAGCGCCTTGGCGCCGAGACGATCTCGCTGCCGTATGACGACTGGTGGAACGTGATGGCGACCCACCGTTACGCGCCGCTCGAGCCCGCACATTTCATCCATCCCTCGAGCGACGTCGACGTCATGGCCGGCAACGGAACCATCGGCCTGGAGATTCTCGAGGACCTCCCCGACGTGAATACCGTGCTCGTCCCCTTTGGCGGCGGCGGGCTGGCCTGCGGCATCGCGACGGCGGTGCGGGGCCTTCGCTCGGAGGTACGCGTCTATGGCTGTGAGGTGGACACGGCCGCGCCGCTGGCCGCGGCGCTGACCGCGGGCGGCCCGGTGCCGTGCGCGCGCACCGCGACGTTCGTAGACGGGATCGGCGGCCCGGCGCTGCTGCCCGAGATGTGGCCGCCGTCATCGCGCCTCCTGGCCGGATCGCTGGTGGTCAGCCTGCCCGAGGTGGCGGCCGCCATCCGCCACCTGGTCCAGCACGCCGCGATCGTCGCCGAAGGGGCCGGCGGCGCGTCGGTGGCAGCTGCGCTCAAGGGCCTCGCCGGACCAGGTCGCTATGTCGCGGTCGTCTCGGGCGGAAACATCGACCCGGAGGTTCTGACCACGATCCTGTCGGGGCTGGTGCCCTGAAGGTCTCTAGTCGACCTTGACTTCGGAGCCGTCCTGGGCCCATCGCGTGTGGAAGGCTCCGTCGCGGTCGACCCGGTGATAGGTGTGGGCGCCAAAGTAATCGCGCAGACCCTGGATGAGGTTGGCCGGCCCACGTGCGCGCCGGTAGCCGTCGTAATAAGCGAGCGATGACGAGAAGGCAGGGATGGGCACGCCCCGATCGACGGCAGTCTTGACCACACGCCGCCATGCCTCCTGCCCAGAGGCAAGAGCGTCCTGGAAGAACGGTGCGAGCATCAGGTTCGGCAGGCGCGGCTGCTCTACATATGCATCCTTGATCCGGTCGAGGAACTGCGCTCGGATGATGCAGCCGCCGCGCCAGATGGTGGCCAGCGCCCCGAGGTCGAGGCCCCACTCGTACTCCCGCGATCCGGCCTGCAGGTGCTCGAAACCCTGGGCATACGCGACGATCTTGGCCACGTAGAGCGCATCTCTCACGTCGTCGACCAGGCCCATGTCCCGGTCGTAGTGAACGTGGTCCGCGGCCGGACCGGTGAGAATGCCGGCGGCTTTCACCCTCTCCCCCTTCTGGCTCGACAGGATCCGCGCGAAGACCGCTTCGGTGATGCCCGTCAGCGGCACGCCGAGTTCCAGGGCCGACTCGCTCGTCCAGCGGCCCGTGCCTTTCTGCTCGGCTTCGTCCTCGATCGCGTCCACCAGCGCCGCTTCGGTTCCGTCGGAGCTCTTGGCGAGGACGTTGGCCGTGATCTCGATCAGATAGGACTGGAGCCGACCCTCGTTCCAGCCGCGGAAGATCGTCGCCAGCTCCGCGGGGGTCAGGCCGAGCGCGGAACGCAGCAGGTCGTAGCTCTCGGCGATCAGCTGGATGTCCGCGTACTCGATCCCGTTGTGGACCATCTTCACGAAGTGCCCGGCGCCGTCTGCTCCGATGTATGTACAGCAAGGCACGCCATCGACCTTGGCGGCGATCGCGGTCAGCATCTCCTCGACGTGCTCGTATGACTCGCGGGTTCCGCCCGGCATCAGGCTCGGTCCGCGCAGCGCGCCCTCCTCGCCGCCCGACACGCCCATGCCCAGGAACCCGAGCCCTGCCCTCGCGGCGGCCGTCGCTCGGCGGCGCGTGTCGTGGAACAGGGAGTTGCCGCCGTCGATGATCGTGTCGCCCGGTTCGAGCAGGGCAGTCAGCGAATCGATGCCCTCGTCGACCGGCGAGCCGGCCTTGACCATCAGCAGGATCGCGCGCGGCGGGGCCAGGATCTGGACCAGCTCCTCAAGCGTGGCGGCCGGCTTGAAGTCGCCCTCGTCACCGTATTTGGCCATGAACTCGTCGGTTCGCTGCCGCGTGCGGTTGTAGACGCCCACGCGGACGCCGTGCGACGCAAGGTTGCGCGCCAGGTTCATGCCCATGGTCGCCAGCCCGACGACGCCCAGCTCTTGGTCTTCCAGCTCGCTCACCCCCCGGCATTATGCCAAGCCGGCGGTCAGCGACTAAGGGGTAGGAGTCGCCTTCGCCCTGGCGTTTTCGGACGCTTCCTGCGCGGCCGTCTCGCCGGTTTCGTGGGTCGCGGTCTCGTTGGAGGCTCCGCCGGGACCGCCGGGACCGCCGCCGTGGAACGTGCCGTTGTTTTCGGCCGTCTCGCGCGCAGC
>WNFB01001838.1_pt1 | contig 18295 bp, 16 predicted proteins | sample 5400501 | NCBI WGS metagenome assembly WNFB01 (sample SAMN13153341, study PRJNA577476) | soil metagenome | isolation source: 200 cm saprolite under Douglas fir tree site 2 hole 1 | place: USA:California | collected 2015-04-18 | reverse complement strand
GCCGATCCGTGTGCTGCGCGCCATCGCCGAAGACGGCACTGGCTCCCCCGCCCGGAGATGCAGAGGCGAGCGCACCAAGTCCATTCCAGTGATGGATACCGTCAGCCCAAACGCGCGCGCGAGGCGGCCCGGCCCGCGGAGCGCGGCGGGATCATCGCCCAATCCGACGAGCGGCTCAGCCCCACGCAGCAAGACAGCGCCGGCGACACCCGGCACGTGCGCGACCACGTTCATGCAGTGGTGATTCCCGTAGATGAAGTAGACGTACGCGACTCCCGGCCTCCCGAACATGACGGTCGTGCGCGGCGTCGGACCGCGAAAGGCGTGCGACGCGGGATCACGTTCGCCGAGGTACGCCTCGACTTCGACCAGCCGGGCGGCGCGCAGTCCGTCGGGGCCATCGTAGACGAGCACTCTGCCCAGAAGATCGCGCGCGACGGCGAGCGTCGGACGTGCGTAGAAGGAGCGTGGAAGCCGGGGCCCCAGGCGGATCAAGGAGGCTCAGCCCGGCGGCGGTAGGTTCCGCGAGCGCTCGGCGTTGCCGGTGAGCTCCGCCTTCGCGGCGACGCCTTTCGTGTCGTCGAGCGCGCGCTCCAGCGGATCGGGCTGGCGGCGGATCGCGAGCAGCAGCACGACGAACACGATGATCAGCAGACCCGCGATCCAGAGATCCATCAGGAGCGCAGCCGCACGTCGAGCGAGTCGCGCAGCCCGTCGCCGATGAGGTTGAACCCGATCACCGTGACCATGATCGCGAGGCCTGGGAACGTGAGCGCCCACCAGGCTCCGCGGAACAGGAACTTGATCGAGTCGACCAGCATCGCTCCCCACTCGACATCGGGGGGCTGTGCGCCCAGCCCGAGGAAACCCAGGGCCGCCGCGTTGAGGATCGCCGTCGCGACCCCCAGCGTCGTCTGCACGATCAGCGGCGACAGCGCGTTGGGGACGACGTGGCGAAGCAGGATGCGACCCTCCGGCACACCCACCGAACGCGCCGCGGTCACGAACTCTTGTCCTCGTAGTGCTATCGCGCTAGCCCGCGAAATCCGTGCGTAGACGGGGATCGCGACGATCCCAACCGCGAGCATCGTGTTGAAGATGCCGGGACCGCGCAGGGCCACGATCGCGATCGCCAGCAGGATCGTCGGGAAGCTGAGCACGACATCCATGACGCGCATCACGAACGCATCCCACCATCTACCGAAGAATCCGGCCGTGAAACCAACGATCGACCCGAAGACGACCGCGATGCCGACGGCGACTACCCCGACACGCAGCGAGGTCCGCGCGCCATAGAGGACGCGCGTGAAGACGTCCCGGCCGAGATCATCCGTCCCCATAAGATGACCGTCGATGAGCGGCGGCTTCAGTGTTTCGTGCAGGAAGATCTGGTTGGGGTCCGCGCGCGCGAGCACATCGGCCAGTGCCGCGCCGAGCAACAGGATCGCCACGAGCGTGAAGCCGATGCGCGCTCCGGTGTGCGACACCAGGCGCCTGCCGACATCCCGCCACAGCGAGCGCTGCTTACGTGCCAGATACGGCGTCGCCGCGGCCGGCGTGGCGAGCTCAGCCATAGCGGATCCGCGGATCGAGCCAGGCGTACGAGATATCGACGAGCAGGTTCACGACCACGAAGGTCAGCGCGAACACCAGGACGATCGACTGCACCACCGGGTAGTCGCGCTGGACGATCGCCTCCAGCACGAACGTGCCCAGCCCCGGCCAGGAGAAGACCGTCTCCGTCAGCACCGCGCCCGAGAGCAGCGCGCCCGCCTGCAGGCCGATGACGGTGATGACCGGCAGCATCGCGTTCTTCAGAACATGGCGCGTCACCACCGCACGCTCGCGTAGGCCCTTGGACGTGGCGGTCCGCACGAAGTCCTGCGACAGCACCTCTAGCACCGCGGAGCGCGTCTGCCGCGCGATCACGGCGAGCGGGACCGTGGCAAGGACGATCGCGGGCAGGAACAGATGCTTGGCCGCCTCCGTGAAGCCGTTCAGGTCGAACGACAACAGGTAGTCGACGGTGTACAGCCCCGTACGGATGTTGTCGGGTTGCTCCCCGCGGGTCGAGGGTGGTAGCCAGCGCAGGTCGACCGCGAAGAGGTAGACGAGCATCAGGCCGAGCCAGAAGATCGGCATCGACACGCCAATCAGGCTCAGCGTCATCGTCCCATAGTCGACCGCCGATCCTCGGCGGATGGCGGCGATGACGCCCAGCGTGATCCCGAGCACAGTCGCGATGAACACCGCCGACAGCGCGAGCTCGGCCGTCGCGGGAAGTCGGCGGCCCAGGTCCTCGATGACCGGCGAGCGCGTGAAGTACCCCTCCCCCAGATCGCCGCGGAGGAGCCTCGTGATGTAGTCGAAGTACTGCTCGTACAGCGGCTTGCCGAGTCCCAGGCGGGTGTTCAGCGCATCGATCTGCTCCGCGGTCGCGTTCTCGCGCAGGATCGCGGTGGCCGGGTCACCCGGGATAAGCCGCAGGAAGAGGAAGACGACGACTGACACGCCGAACAGCGTTGGGATGAGAGCAAGAAGGCGGCGCGCGATGTACCTATACACCGCGCGCCGCCCTCATCAGTTCGTCGATCCGGACCATGTGGTCCCAGAACAGTAGTTACTTGCCCAGGTACACCAATGTGAACGCCTCACCGCCCGTCGGGTGCGGAACGAACCCCAGCACCTTCTTGGTCGTGCCGGTGGGCGGGTTCGCGTGGAACATCGGGACGCGCGGGACGTCCTGTTGCACGAGCTTGGACGCCTGCTTGTAGAGGTCGGCGCGCTTGGCGTTGTCGATCTCGACCTGCGCCTTGCGCAGAAGGTCCCAGGTCGGCGGGCTCGACCAGTTGCCGGCCTCGATCGGGGTGTCCTTCCCGTCCACGACCTTCGGGTGGAAGAACACGTTCAGGAAGTTATCGGGGTCGCCGTTGTCACCGGTCCAGCCCAGGAGCCACAGCCCGTACTTGTTCTCGCGCGCGTCCTTGCGGTACGGGGTCCAGTCCTGGGTCTTCAGGTTCGCGGTGACACCGATGTCCTTGAGGTTGCTGGCGAACGCCTCGGCGATCTTTTTCGGATCGGGGTAGTACGGCCGGGACACCGGCATGTACCAGAGATCGATCGTGAAGGGGCCGCCGTTGTCCGTGACCAGCTTCTTGGCCGTCGTCGGGTCGAACTTGTAGAACTCGGTGACGCTCTCGTCGTAACCGAGCATGCCGGGGACGAGGAACTGCGATGCTGCCTTGGCCTCGCCGGCATAGATGGACGTCACGATGGCCGCCTTGTCGATCGCCATCGCGATGGCCTTACGGATGTTGAGGTTGTCGAGCGGCTTCACGCCCTGGTTGATGCCCAGGTACGCGATGTTGAAGGACGGCCGCGGGATGATCTGCAGGTTCGCGTCCGCCTTGATCGTCGGGATGCTCGCGGGCGAGAAGTCGCGGATCGCGTCCACGCTGCCCGCACGCAGCTCCGCGACGCGCGCCGACTCATCGGCGATGAAGCGGAAGACGACCTTGTCCAGGTAGGGCAGGGACTTGCCGTCCTTGTCCTTCGCCCAGTAGGTCGGGTTCTTCTCGAGCGTGATCTGCTGGCCCTTCTGCCAAGCACCCGGCTTGATCAGGAATGGGCCAGTGCCAGCCGCTCCCTTGGTGTTCACGGTCATCCAGCCATCGACGTCGTCCTTGATGGACTTCGGGCTGACGATCGGGAACGTCGGCATGGCCATGTTCGCAAGGAAGGGCCCGAATGCCGTCGTCGTCGTGAAGAGGACGGTGTTCGCGTCCTTGGCCTCGACCTTGGTGATGATCGAGTCTTTGTCGAAGCCGTTCCACTGGTCGCCCCAGTAGGCGTACTCGTCACCGATCGGCTTGCCGCGATACGGGTCCTTGGTGTTCATGGCGCGGTTGAAGTTGAGAACGACCGCATCGGCGTTGAAGTCGGTGCCGTCGTGGAACTTCACGCCCTTGCGGAGGTTGAACGTCCAGACCTTGCCGTCGGCCGATGTCGACCAGCTCTCCGCGAGCTTCGGCACGATCTTGAAGCCGGTCGGCTCGTAGTCGACGAGCGATTCGTAGATCTGGCGCGTCACGAGCAGCGAGTTGCCGTCGGTGACGTTCCAGGGGTCGAGGACGGTGATGTCACCGGACTGACCGAAGCGGAACGTGCCGCCGGTCACGACTCCGCTGGCCGCCGTGGCGGTCGCGGGTGCCGCGGAAGTTCCTGGCTGAGTTGTCTGGCTGCATGCGCCGACGACGAGTGCGAGGACCAGCGCGAGTGCGGGAATGCTCCAGATGCGCTTGCTCATGTTTCCTCCCAGTCCCTGACTTCATCGAGGCCTGCCCCGACTACGGGCGACCCCGTCAACGCAAGCTACAAAGGTACACGCGCCGGTCTACGGCGGCCGAGTAGTGTCGCGGTCGAGCGGACGGATCAGATCCGGCGGCGCGGGTCCAGGGCGTCCCGCAGCCCGTCTCCGATGTAGTTGATCGAGAGCACGGTGAGGAAGATGCACAGCCCCGGGAAGATGGCCCAGTGCGGGGCGATGTCGATGAAGTTCTGCGCGTCATACAGGAGCCGGCCCCAGGTCGGCACGTCCGGCGGGAACCCCAGGCCCAGGAACGACAGCGTCGACTCCGTCAGGATCGCGCCACCCACGCCGATCGTCGCCGCGACCAACACCGGGCTGAGCACGTTCGGCAGGATGTGGCGGAAGATGATCCGCGCGTCGCCGTCCCCCACGGCGCGCGCGGCCTCCACGAACTCCTTCTGCTTCAGCGAGAGAAACGAGGCGCGCACGAGTCGCGCGACGGGCATCCAGTTAAGGACGCCGATGACCGTCACGATCATGAAGAAGATGCCGACGTCCGGTCCGAACGTGGTCGCGACCGTCTCCCTGAACAGGTAGATGATCACGAGCAGCAACGGCAGGATCGGCAGCGACAGGAAGACGTCCGTGACGCGCATCAGGGGATTGTCGAGCCGCCCGAAGTAGCCGGCGAGCGCGCCGACCGTCGTGCCGAGGCTGATCGCGATCAGCACCGCGCTGATGCCGACGGCGATCGACACCCGTCCACCCCAGAGGGCACGCGCGAGGAGGTCGCGGCCGAGGTCGTCGGTACCGAAGGGGTGCTCGGGGGATGGGCCGAGGAGGGCCTGGCTGAAGTCGATGACGCCGATGGGGTGCTCGTAGAAGAAGGGTCCCGCGAGCGACGCGACGACCAGGAACATCAGCATGAAGAGCCCGGACATCGCGAGCCTGTCGCGGGTAAAGGTGTACCAGGCATCCGCCCACAATGACCGCGGGGCGCGCTTGTACTCGACCCCGGCGGCACCGACCCGTACTTCACTTGTGGTCGCCATCAGGAGTACCTGATCCGCGGGTCCAGGACGGCGTAGAGGATGTCTGCCAGCAAATTGAAGAGCACCACCAGGACCGCGAAGATCAGGACGATCGCGGCGACCACCGGCGTGTCACCGTTCCCGATCGAGCGCACCAGGAGCTCACCGATGCCGGGAACGTGGAAGATCTGTTCGGTGACGATGGCACCGCCGAAGACCGCCGGCACGCCCAGCGCGATGAGCGTGACGACTGGGATGAGGCTGTTGCGCAGCGCATGCCGAGTGACGACGGTCCGCTCGCCGAGACCTTTGGCGCGTGCTGTGCGAACGTAGTCCATCGGCAGGTGTTCGAGCATCTCCGCGCGAACGTACCGGGTCAGGACCGCGGCATCGAACAGTCCGAGGACGAGGATCGGCATGATCGATTGCTTGAGCTGCCCACCCAACGAGGAGAGGTCGGTCACTTTGAGGTTCGAGTCGTACAGGAACGGAAGCCAGTGGAGCTTCACGCTGAAGATGATGATCAGGATGAGGCCGGTGAAGAAGGTCGGCACGGAGAACCCGAAGTACGCGAGGGTCGAGACGGCGTGGTCGGTGAACGTGTTCCGGCGGACGGCCGACAGCATACCGACCGGGACGGCCACGACGATGCCGACGATGTAGGCGACGCCAACGACGGCCAGCGTGTTCGGCAGCCGCTGGATGAGCAGCGCGCTGACCGACGTGTGGCTCATGAACGAGATCCCGAAGTCGCCCTGCAAGACCGCGCCAAGCCACTTGACATAGCGCAGCGGCCAGGGCTGATCGAGGCCGAGCGCACGCCGCACGTTCTCGCGCGCCTCGGGCGGCACGCGTGGGTCATTTGCGAACGAGGACAGTGGATCGATGGGCGCGAGCGCGAGGATCGCGTAGATGACGAAGCTGATCACAAGGAGGGTCGGGATCGCGATCAGGAGCCGGCGCGCGACGTAGCGGCCCATGGGCCATCCCCTCTCTGTTCAGCTCTCAGAAGCGATGTGGCGCGGTGGGCTCTCGCCCACCGCGCCACGCAAGTCCTTGCGGTTCGCTACTTGCCCCAGTTCGCGACGTCCCACATCTCGGAGTCCCAGCCGCTCAGTTCGACGTTCTTCATGCCCTTGGAGACTCCCGCCGTCGCAGAGGTCCGGTTGATGAGCGGGATGATCACGACGTCGGACACGAGGATGTCGTTGAGCTGGATGGCCAGGGCGTTGGCCTTGGCCCGGTCGGGTTCCTTGCGCAGCTGGTCGACGAGCTTGTCGTAGTCGGCGTTGCAGTAGCGCTCCTTGTTGCCGAACTGCCAGTCGTTGGCCTTGCTGCTGGCCTGCTTGCAGGTCCAGTCGTTGAAGAAGGTTGCGATGTCCGGCGGGCCGGCGCTGTTCGCGAACTCCTCGATGTCGGCGAAGAACTTCGCGTATCCGTCGGGCGACGTGTTCGTGAAGAAGACGCCGGCGTCGACGGTCTTGAGCGTGACCTTGAAGCCGATCCTCTCCCAGTTGGTCTTGTTGACCTCCTGGTTCTTCTGGCGCACGGAGTTGATGGTCGTCTGGTAGGTCATCTCGAGGCGGACGCCGCCCTTCGCTCGGACGCCGTCGGCGCCCTTCACCCAGCCGGCCTTGTCGAGCTCGGCGTTGGCTGCGGCCAAGTCGAACTTGCAGACGTCCAGGCCGGCGGTGTTCTTGGACTCCGCGTCACCGCCGTTCCAGGCGTTGCAGCTCGCTCGGCCAGTGAGGCCGGCGCCGTAGATCTGCTCGGCCACGGTGTTGCGGTCGGTCGCCATCGCCAGCGCACGGCGGACGGACTTGTCGCTGAGGTAGGGGTGCTTCGTGCTCGGCTCGCTGCGGTTCTCGCCCTGCGAGGCGCTCGGGTCCGCGCGGTTGAGCACAAGCCGCTCGATGCTGTTGGCGTAGACGCTCTTGAGCACGCCGGTCGTGCTGCCGGTGGCCATGCCCTTGAGCACCGTCGCCTCGACCTGGAGGTTCCAACCGTAGTCGATGTCGCCGGTCTGGAAGACCGCGCGCGCGGCGGCGGTGGCGTCGCCGCCACCCTTCCAGGTCACCGACTTGAAGTACGGCTTGGTCGGCTCGCGGTAGTTCTCGTTCATGTCGAACAGGATCACATCGCCCGGCTTGAACTCTCGGACCTTGTACGGCCCGGTGCCGATGGGCTTCTGGTCCACCGGGCAGGTCTTGGCCTTCTCGCCGAGGCAATCCTTCCAAGCGATCGACGAGAGGACCTCGCCGCTCGTCCCGGCGCCCCACTGCAGATAGAAGGGCTGCGCGGCGGCGTACGTCACGACCACCGTGCTGGCGTCCTTCTTGGTGACGGATTTCACACCTTCGCACTGGCCGAAGCTGGTCGACCCGGTCTTAGGGTCGCACACGTAGGTGTACGTGAAGACGACGTCGTCGGCCGAGAACGGCGAACCATCCGAGAACTTGACGTTCTGCTTCAGCTTCCACGTGACCGTCGTGAGATCGGCTGAGACGCCACCGTTCGCGACGGTCGGGATCTCCACCGCAAGACGCGGGACGGCCGCCCCGCTGGGGTCGAACGCGGCGAGCGGCTCGAGCACCATGCGCGATGCATCCGCATCCTTGGTCCCGCCGGCCTGGTGCCCGTTCAGGATCGTCGGTGCCTGCCAGTAGAGGATCTTCAGATCACCACCCTGGCCCCGTGCCACCGGGACTGGCGTCGCCGTCGCTGCGCTTGGTGCCGCCGACGGCGCCGCCGTTTGGCTGCACGCGGCTACGAGCATCGCGACAGCGATGGCCGCTAGGACTCGCCTGTATTGGCTCACTTTGTGTGCTACCTCCCACGCTCTTCCCGCGGCCAGTTCCGCCATACGGGAGACCGGCCTCGAATGTGGGCAGGCTACCCGTGCCCTGCCGGTCCTACAAGTCGGTACCGCCGGGGGCGCCGGGGGTTCAGGAGCGCAGGCGGGCCCCGAGGACGTTCTCCAGGCGCCCCTGTATGCGCCGGAGGGCCTTGTCCACGTCCTCCTCGGAGAGCGTCCCGGCCGCCGAGCGGAGCACGATCCGGACGGCGAAGCTCTTCTTGCCCTCACCCACCTGCGGCCCCCGGTAGATATCGCGGAGGGCGACCGATTCGATTGTTCCCTTGGCCGCATCGCTGATCCCCTGCTCCACCTCGCCATAGGTGCGCGACTCGTCGACGACGATCGCGAGATCGCGGATCGCCGGCGGGTAGCGCGGCGGGACGATCGCCGCCGGTCGCGTGGGGATCTCCGCCAGCAGCTGCGCGAGATCGAACTCGACGAGGTAGGTCGCCTCGGGCAGCTCCCACTTCGCGGCGACACGCGGATCCACCTGGCCGCCGGCCGCGACGATGCGGCCGTCGATCTCGAGCCGCGAGGACCGTCCCGGATGGAGTCCGGGCGCACCGGGTTCACGCTTCAACGTCGTCTGCGCGCCGATCGCGTCGCGTAGCGCACGCACCACCGCGCGCAGGTCGTGCCCGTCGTACTCGCGCTCCTTCGTGAGATACGTCTCGCCCTCACGCACCGGCTCCGCCAGACCCGCGAGGAGGATGCCCACGATCCAGCGTTCGTCGGGGAGATCCTTCGCGCGCGGGAGGTACACCGGCGCGATCTCGAAGATCGCGACGGCCGACCGGTAGCGCAGGTTGCGCGCCGCGGTGTCGAAGAGGCTCGACCGCAGTGTCGGGCGCATGACGGACTGCGCGACGGTCGTGGGGTTGGTGATGCGGAGCGGCTGCGGCGCGATGCACGAGCCGTCGTGCGTCAGCTTCGTGAGCCACACGGGGTCGATCGCCGAATACGAGATCGTGTCTTGAAGGCCCACGCCGACGAGCACGTCACGCACGCGCTCCCGCAGCTCCTCGAGCGGATGCGCCTCCGGCACCGGCAGCGGCCCGGACGGCATGCGCGTCTCCAGCTTGTCGTATCCGACTATCCGCGCGATCTCTTCGATGAGGTCTTCGGGGATCGCGATGTCGGTGCGCACGACCGGGGGTCGCGCGACGAGCGCGTCTCCCGCGCGCGTGACCGCGAAGCCGAGGCGCTCGAGCGCGCGCACGGCGTCGTCCGGCGGTACGGCGATCCCGAGATGACGCGAGACCTTGGCGAACGGCAGTCGGACTTCGACCCTCGGACGCGGCCGCGGATAACGATCGACGACACCGGCGTACTTGGCGCCGGCGTGCTCGCGCAGCAACGCGACGGCACGTGCGAGTGCGATGGGCACGAGGTCGGAGCTCAGCTCCCACGCGAAGCGGCGGCCCGCCGCGCTGCCTGAGGTCCCACGCAGCTCGAGCTTGGTGGCCGTACGTCCGATGCCGCGCGGCTCGAACGACGCGCACTCCAGGGCGACGGTCGTCGTGTCAGCGCGGATCTCGGAGTCCTCGCCGCCCATGATCCCCGCGATACCGAGTGCGCGCTCCTCATCCGCGATGACGAGCGTGCCTTTCGGCAGCACGCGTTCGACACCGTCGAGCGTGCGAATGCGCTCGCCCTCGCGTGCCTGGCGCGCGACGAGCACGCCGCGGCGAACTTCGCGCAGGTCGTACGCGTGGAGCGGCTGCCCGAGCTCGAGCATCGCGTAGTTGGTGACGTCGACGACATTCGAGATCGGACGCATGCCCGCGGCGATGAGACGTTGCTGCATCCACGCCGGCGACGGCTCGATGCGCACGTTCTCGAGGCGGACGGCGGCGAATCGCGGGCACGCATCGGGGTCCTCGATGCGGACGTCCAGGCCCTTCGGCGCCTCCCGCTGCAGCTGGTCCCCCGCGGGCTCACGCAGCTTCGTCTCGACGAGCGCGGCCACCTCACGGGCGATGCCAACGATGCCGACGCAGTCCGGCCGGTTCGGCTGCAGCTCGAGAAGCAGGACGGTCTCGCCCAGCACCTCCGCCAGCGGCGCGCCGACGGTCAGGCCCTTGTCCAAGACGAGGATCCCGTCGTGGTCGGGGCCGAGGCCCAGCTCCTTCTCGGAGAGGACCATCCCCTCGCTCGTAACGCCGCGCATGTTCTTCGCCTTCATGACCGTTGGCTCGCCGGTGTGGCCGTCGACATACTTCGCGCCGAGCTCGGCATACGGCACGAGCGACCCGACCGCGAGGTTCGTCGCGCCGGTCACGACCTGTTTGCGACGTCCCTGACCGTAGTCGACCGTCGCGAGCAGCAGCTTGTCGGCGTTCGGGTGCTTCTCGAGAGCGGCGATGCGCCCCACCCAGATGTCGGCCCATTCCCTCCGCTCGATGCCCTTGACCTCGGTGCCCGACATGTGCAGCCGCTGCGCAAGGTCGTCGACCGCGATCTTGATGTCGACGTACTCGCGCAGCCACGACAGCGGCACCCGGATGAGCATCTAAACGCTCTCCAGGTAACGCAGATCGTTCTGATAGAGAAGCCGGATGTCCGGCGTGCCGGTCTTGAGCATCGCCAGCCGCTCGATCCCGCCGCCGAAGGCGAAGCCCTGATACCGGTCGGGGTCGTAGCCCACGCGCCGCAAGACGTTCGGGTGCACCATGCCGCAGCCCGCGGCCTCGATCCACCCGTCGCCGCCGCAGGTGTGGCAGCTCGGGTCCTTGCCCTCGCAGATGAAGCAGCTGAACGCGATCTCCGCCGACGGCTCGGTGAAGGGGAAGTAATCCGGGCGGAACCTGACCCGGTGCTCCGGGCCGAAGTACTGTCGAGCGAGCGAGTACAGGACGCCCTTGAGGTCGGACATGTTCAGGTTCTCGTCGATCGCGAGGCCCTCGTACTGGAAGAAGATGCTCTCGCGGATCGCGTCGGTCGCGTCGTGGCGGTAGCACCGACCGGGAATGAGGACGCGGATCGGCGGCTTCCGGCGCTCCATCACGCGGACCTGCATCGGTGACGTGTGCGTGCGCCCGAGGAGCGGCAGCGCCGGATCGTCCCCTAGCGGGTTCGAGATCCACAGCGTGTCCCACTTCTCACGCGCGGGATGCCCCGGCGGGATGTTGAGCGCCTCGAAGTTGTAGTAGTCGTTCTCGATCTCGGGGCCCTCGATCGTCTCGAAGCCCATCGTCCCGAAGATCCGCGACACATCCCGGATCGTCCGGCTCACCGGATGCATGTGCCCGAGTCGCAATCGGCGCGGCGGCAGCGTGAGATCGTCGGCTGCTTGGAGGCCGGCGTCCATCGCCTCCCCCTTGACCTCCGCCGTCGCACGAGCGAGCAGCGACTCGATCTTTGTCTTCGCCTCGTTCGCGGCTCGGCCCGCAATTCCTCGCTCGCCCTTCGGAAGGCTGGCGATCTCTTCGATGGCCTTGGTCAGAACACCATGCTCGCGACCCAGCCACTGCACGCGCTGGCCCTCGAGGGCGGCCAAGTGCCGCGTCGTCGCGATCGATTTCTCGGCGTCTGACGCGACGCCCTTGATCCGATCCGCGAGCTGCTGTCCTGCGCCCAACACGTCCTCCAGCGCCAAATCAAAAGGCCCGCTCGTCCCGTCGCTCACACAGCGACTCGGGACGGAGGCGGGCCTCCGCGGTACCACCCGTGTTCCCGGCCGCCGTGGGCCGGGCACTCACGCGATCACGAGAGCTCAGACACTCAGATGATCTCTCTTTAGAGCTCTATCGGGCTCCACGCGGATGCGCTTTTCTGCGCATCGGCTCCGGAGCGAATTCCCGGGTCCTTGTCGCTGTGGCCTCTCAGTCTCGGACCACATTCCCTGTCGCGACCGGATCTCCGGTACTGCTCTCCGTCGCAGCCTTATGAGGTCGCTTTGTTGCTCTTCACCATGTCGACGTATTTCCGGAACGACGCCGGGTCCTTGACCGCCATGTCCGCGAGGACCTTCCGGTCGAGGTCGACGCCGGATGCGCGCATCGCGGCCCAAAGGCGGCTGTACGAGACGCCGGCCTCACGGGAAGCCGCGTTGATACGGGCGATCCAGAGCGCGCGGAACTGCGTCTTGCGCTTGCGGCGGTCGTTGAAGGCGTAGCGCAGCGCGTGCATCGCGGCCTCGCGCGCGGGGCGGACGAGCTTGCGCTTCGTGGCGCGCCGGCCCTCGGCCGACTCCAGGAGCTTCTTGTGCTTCTTGTGCGCGGCGACGCCGCGCTTCACCCGTGACATCCGGCTTCTCCTTAGAGGTTCGGCAGGAGCTTACGGACGAGCTTCAGATCGCCCTTCGCCACCAGCCCCTTGCCCTGATGCCGGCGCTTGCGCGACGGCGACTTGTGCGCGTTGAGGTGTCCCTTGTACGCCTTCATCCGGGTGAGGCGGCCCTTGCCGGTCACGCCGAAACGCTTCTTGGCTCCGCTATGACTTCTGAGCTTGGGCACGGCGTGATACCTCCTCGGTGAAGACGTGAACGAACAGTGTAGGTGGTTGCGCTCGTTAGTTGGAGCGCGACGGTGGACGAGCGGGCGGCGCGGGTCGCGGCGCGGCAGGGCGCGGTGCGGGCGTCGGTGTCTGCGCCGGCGCTGCTGCGGGACGTGGTGCCGGTGCCGCGGCGCGCGGGGCGGGTGCCGCGGACGGAGCCGCTGCCGGCGGCGTGCGCGGGAGACCCGGAGCCGGACGCGTGCCCGGCGCGGGGGTGGGTGGACGCGGGGCGGCGGGCGCGGCCGGGGCCGCTGCCGCGGGCTGGGCTGCGGCCGGTGCCGCACCGATGCCGCGGACCGGATTCATGATCATCGACATCGAGCGGCCCTCAAGGAGCGGGTTGCGCTCGACCGTGCCGTGCTCTTTCAAGCGCTCGGCGATCTGCATCAGGAGGACGCGGCCCCGATCGGGGTGCGCGAGCTCGCGACCGCGGAAGCGGACGGTGACCTTGAGCTTGTCGCCTTCAGCGAGGAACTTCGACGCGCTCTTGATCTTCGTCTCGATGTCGTGGTCGTCGATCTTCGGCGAGACCCGGATCTCTTTCCAGGTCACCGACTTCTGGCGCTTCTTGGCTTCCTTGGCTTCCTGCTGCTTCTCGAAGCGGTACTTCCCGAAGTCGAGGATCTTGGCGACGGGCGGCACGGCATTCGGCGCTATCTCCACCAGGTCGTAGCCCAGATCCTGGGCATGCGCGAGCGCGCGCTGCGTCGGGAGCACACCAAGCTGTTCGCCGTTTGGGCCGATCAGGCGTACGGCTGGGACGCGGATCATGTCGTTGATCCGCAGTTCGGGCGTGGCTATCGGGCGAACTCCGCTGTCAGGAGAGGGACGCCTCTGCCGATGAGAACTTCAACTCGCCAAAGGATATCACCGGCGCAAGAGTCCTTGAAGGTGCTCGTGCACCGATGGCCACTCCCCGCGCGTGATGCCATACACGACGCTTGTGCGGATCCGACCGTCGAAGGAGATGCGGTCATCCCGCAATTCGCCCTCCTTCTTGGCGCCGATACGATCCATCGCCTGTTGAGACCGCTCGTTGAGCTTGTCCGTCTGCAGCCAAACGCGGTTCGCGCCGAGGTCGTCGAAGAGATGTCGAAGCTGCAAGAGCTTCGCCTCGGTGTTCGCGGCAGTGCGACGCCCATCCTTGCCCAGCCACGTCCAGCCGATCTCGGCGGTCTTGTTGCCGCGATCGATGTGCAGGAAGCGCGTGCTGCCGATCGCTGCGCCGTCGCTCACCCGCCGCGTGAGGAACGCGACCTGCTCGCCGCGGACCTGCTGGGCCATCGCGCTCGCGATGAGGTCCTCGACCGCAGCGAGGTCCCGGGGCGCTGGGATCAGGTACCAGCGCCAGATCTCCTCGTCGAGCGCTACGGGGAGGAGCTCCGCGGCGTGCTCGCGGCGCAGCGGCTCGAGGCGAACAACTTGCCCGGTGAGGGTCACCGGGCGCGGATCGAACGACGGCCGCGTCCTTCCCTTGATGTAGGCCATCGCGACATCGTCGGCGTAGAAGCCCCTGTCGGTCATGACCGCGTCGCGCTCGATGCCCTCCACGTCGAAGCCCGCCGCGCGATACGAGGAGATGGCGCGGTCGTTGTACGCCAGGACGTGCAGGTTGATACGGTGCGCCCCGAGGTCGTCCACGAGATGCCGGACGAGCAGGCGAAGCGCCTCGCGGCCGAGGCCCTTGCTCCAGAGCGCCGGCTCGCCGATGCCGAGGCCGACCTCGGCGCTCTTGGCCTTCGGCTGCCAGTCGCGGTAGTTGGCCTGACCGATGGCGCGGCCCTCGTGGTCGATCGTGAATACCTTGCCGTGGCGCTCGGCGAAGAAGCCCATCCATTCGCGCGCCGCGGCCGCGTCCGTCCAGCGTCCCGGCTTCCTTCCCCACTGGAACCATGCGAAGTCCGCGTTGTTCCCCCACTGGATGAGCGCGGGAGCGTCGGCATGCGTCATCGGGCGCAGCGTCACGCGGTCGCCGCGCAGGACCGGGCCGTCCTCCGTAGGGTTCTTGGCGGCGGCCTTCTTGACGGGGGCCGTCTTCTTCGCAGGCATCAGACCATCGCGTCGCCGGCGGAGGGCTCGCGGTGGCCGGCGAAGTCGGGCGGGAGGGCCTTGTTCTCGCGCTCGAGGATGACTCGCTCGAGGAACGCGTCGACCGTGACGCTACGCTCTTCCTCACGCGAACCGCGGCGCCGGATGGACAGCGTCCCCGCAGCGGCCTCCTTGTCGCCGACGACCAGCGTGTAGTTCGCCTTTCGCTGCTGCGCTTCCTTGATGCGGGTGCGCATGTCGGTCGTGCGGTCGTCGAGGTGCACCCGGAAGTCCTTCGCGCGCAGCCTGTCCGCGACCTGCTTGGCGTAGCCGGCGGCCGACTCGCGGATGGGCACGATCGCGACCTGCTCCCACGCGAGCCACAGCGGAAAGTTCCCGGCGTAGTGCTCGATGAGCCCGCCGACGAAACGCTCGAGGCTGCCGAAGAGCACGCGGTGGATCATCACCGCGCGCTCGCGCTCGCCCTGGGCATTCACGAAGGTGACGTCGAAGCGCTCGGGCAGGTTGAGATCGATCTGGATCGTCGGCCCCTGCCATTCGCGGCCGATCGCGTCCATCACCTTGATGTCGATCTTCGGCGCGTAGAACACGCCGCCGCCCTCATCGATGTCGTACGGGACTTCGCGGATGCCGAGCGCGTCCTTCAGTGCCTTCTCAGCCTTATCCCACAGCTCATCGGATCCGAGACGTTTCTCCGGCCGCGTGGCGAGGTAGATCTTCGGATCCGTGTAGCCGAAGATGCGCAGGAACTCCATCGCCAGATCGAAGACTTTGCCGATCTCCTCCTGCGCCTGATCCCACGAGCAGAAGATGTGCGAGTCGTCCTGCGTGAAGCCGCGCACCCGGAGCATCCCGTGCAGCGCGCCGCCGCGCTCGTACCGGTAAACGGTGCCGAGCTCGCCGATACGCAGCGGCAGCTCGCGGTAGGAGTGGATCTTCGACTGGAAGACCTTGATGTGCCCAGGGCAGTTCATCGGCTTGATCCAGAAGTTGTGCATGCCTTCGTCCAGAGCGAGCGGTCCGTACATGTTCTCGCCGTACTTCTCGAGGTGTCCGGAGCGCTGATAGATCTTCTCGCTCGCGATGTGCGGCGTGTACACGAGCGTGTAGCCGCGCGCGTGGTGCTCTTTCCGCCACCACGTCTCCAGCTCCTCACGCACGATCGACAGGTTCGGCAGCCAGAGCACCAGCCCCGACCCGAGCTCTTCGTCGATGCGGAACAGCTCGAGGTCCTTGCCCAGCGTCCGGTGGTCCCGGCGCTCGATCTCCGCGAGCTTCGCCATGTACGCGTCGAGCTCGGCCTGGCTGGGCCAGACCGTGCCGTAGATCCGCTGGAGCTGCGGGTTCCGCTCGTTCCCGCGCCAGTAGGCGCCGGCGATCGACAGGAGCTTGAACGCCTTGATCTCGCCCGTGCTCTTCACGTGCGGGCCCCGGCAGAGGTCGACGAAGCCGTTGTGCTGGTAGAGGGACACCTTCCCGTCCTCGACCTCGTCGTCGCTGTCCTTGCTCGCGCCTTCCGCGGCGAGCTTCTCGATCTGGTCGACCTTGTAGATCTGCTTCTTCCCGCGAAAGAAGTCGAGGGCTTCGGGCACGCTCATGTCGCGGTGTTCGAAGGGCACGTCGGCCTTCGCTACCTCGCGCATCTTGGCCTCGATCTTCTCGAGGTCCTCCGGCTGCAGCGGGCGCGGCAGGTCGAAGTCGTAGTAGAAGCCGTCGGCGATGGGCGGGCCGAACCCGAACTTCGCGTCGGGGATGAGGTCGAGGACGGCGCCGGCCATGACGTGCGCGGTCGAGTGCCGCAGCGCGTAGAGCTTCTCGTCGCCGTGATCTGGTTTGCGTTCCGTCTTGGCCATCGCCGCTCTCCTTCGGACAAACAAAAAGGCGCCTTCGTCCCATCTTCTCTTCGGGACGAGAGACGCCTTGCTCCCGCGGTTCCACCCGAGTTCCCCATCGCTGGGGCTCTCGCTTCGGCTGTATGGGGCCTGCCCTCATCGCTCGGCGATGGTCTCCTGCGGGTCCGCTGCGCCGGGCTCACACCGTCCCCGGCTCGCTTGTCGCGCTACCCGCGCTCGCTATCCGCGTCGTCGCGTGGACGAATCATACGCCGCGCAGGGCCGTCCGGTGAAGAAGGCAGAGCAGGGTCGTGAAGCCCGTGTCCGGCGCCGTGGGCGCGCGTTGACGCTCCACGGGCAGGTCGTACAGCGACATCGTGTCGAGCACGAACTCCCCGTCCACCCTGATGGACTCGAGGTCGCGCACTTCGCCGGCGGTGATCGGCGAGCGCGTCCGGAGCGTGCAGTGCGGCGTGAAGGCGAACGGAGTTGGCTGAAATCGCAGTCCGCTGCTGGCGATGCGATCGTGCAGCGCGCGAAGCGGCGCTTCCTCGGCGAACGAGAGGTAGAAGACATCGCTTCCCCCGAAGCGGCGAACCGGCCCGAATCGCGTTCGGATGGGCGGCGTATCGGCCGCGACGCGCTCGAGGACGGCCACGATGTCCTCGATCGTCTGATCCGCCGCGAGAGGCCCCGTGCCCGACGAACCGCTGACGGTCGTCTCCGCCGGCAACGAGAAGCGGAAGGGATCGCGCTGACGTAGTCGCTGCGCGGTCACTCGCTCGGCGACCGGTGACGGGATGTCGAGGACGATGTAGGTGTTCTGTGGGATCACGCCTTCTTCTCGGGGTAGCCAAGCATGGCGCCGCCGAGGCTAGGCGATGGACCTGGCGAGCGCTTCCCAGACGCGCTCCTGCGTAGCGGGCGTCGCGCTCCAGCGCTCCTCGACGCGGCGACCGATGACCGTCATCTGGTGCGCGTAGAGGAGCGATGCCGCCTGGAGCATGTCGAGCGCTTCCTGACGGGCAGCGTGGTCGCGCCACTCGAGGACACCGCGGCGCGTCTTCGCGATGCGCTGATGGATGCGATCGAGCGTCACGTACTCGGGACCCTCGGGCCAGCGCTGCTTCTTGATGTCGATGCTGTGGATGAACGTGACACCGATGAGCTCGGCCTTGCGGAAGTCGTTGCCCGAGAACGCGTTGACCGTTCGAGCCGGATCGAGCTGCTCGGCGTGCGTGCCCCACGGGCGGCCGTAGAAGCGCGCGTTCACCACGCGGCCGGCGAAGTGACAATCGAGGAACTCCGCCGTGAAGGACTCCCACGCATCGATCTTCGCGTCGTCGAAGGTACAGCGCTCGAACCGCGCCTGGCCCGGGCGGACGCCACTGAGGTCGGCGTCGTCGAAGCGGCACTCGCGGAAGATGGACTGCTTGCGGCTGGAGAAGAGCGGCTGGTAGCGACGGTCGAGGGTCTGTCCGCTGAAGTCGCAGTGCTCGAAGGTGCAACCCTCGGGGGCGAACTGATCGAACGAGACGCGGCGGAAATCCACGTCGCGGACGGTGACACGACTGAGCATCAGGACGCCCTGCACGGTCGGAAGCCTTTAGGGGTGTCTAGTTTTCGTCGGCAGACGCGTAGATCGGGACGACGTTCGAAGAGGCGGCGGATTCCATGTGCGATCGGCCTTCGAACACGACGCCCTTCTCGATCACGAGGG
>WNFB01004237.1_pt1 | contig 18299 bp, 15 predicted proteins | sample 5400501 | NCBI WGS metagenome assembly WNFB01 (sample SAMN13153341, study PRJNA577476) | soil metagenome | isolation source: 200 cm saprolite under Douglas fir tree site 2 hole 1 | place: USA:California | collected 2015-04-18 | reverse complement strand
TGCGCGGCACACCGCATCTGCCCGGCACGCGCGAATATTTCACCTGCCTGGAAGGCCAGGTCACGATCTTCGTCGCCGGTGAGCGCAACGACCTCGTTCGGGGCGACGTGCTCGCCTTTCCCGGCAACGTGCCGCATTCCTACCAAAACCCGGACCCGACGCGCGGCGCTCGCGGCGTGTCGGTGGTCATTCTCGCGAAGGCCGGAGTCTAGCGCGCCCTAAGAGGGATTACCTGACGCGCGTCGTAGGGTTTGACTGACATTCCAAGCTTTTCGGTGTCCGCCCTCCCTGCGGAACGAGTTATGCTTCGCGCAGGAGGTAGCTCAGCGCTTGGGCAGGCGCTCGATACGGGGGGTTTGCGCGCGTTGAAGCGCGTCCCAAAGTCAAAAGAGGGGTTGGCTTATTAATCCAATAGGAATCGACGGCACTCGCCGGGGGCAAAACCCGCTGCAAAGGACGTTCGCCCTCCTTCCCGGGAGCGGCCGCCTGTTGCAGATCATCTGGCCGTTTCTCGTCATCGTTTTGGTGTTGTTGCTGTTGGCGAATGAGAGCATGAGCATCTTGTCCGCGGCCCGTGCGTACTCGGAAGGGGAGAGTCTCTGGTCCAAAGGGCAAAAGCGCGCCATGTTCCACCTCATGCGTTACTCCGAAACTCGCTCCGAAGACGATTACCAGAAATATCGGGAAGCCATTTCGGTACCGCTGGGTGACGAGAAGGCGCGGGTGGAGTTGGAGAAACCGGATCCGAATTATGCCGTAGCGTGGCAAGGTTTCATCGAAGGGCGAAATCACCCCGACGATATTCCCGGTTTGATCATGCTGTTCCGGCGCTTTCGGCACCTTGATTTCATGGCGGCGGTCATCGATCTTTGGGCAGAAGGGGACCGGCATATCGCCGAGGTGATCCAGATCGCCGAGGAGCTCCACGCGCGCATCACCTCAGGCCAGACGTCTCCGGAACGCGTGCTCCCGTTCCGCGACAGGATCCTGGATATCGACACGCGCCTGACGCCTTTGACGGACAGGTTTACAAGCACCCTGGGCGAAGCGACGCGCAAGACCAGGTTCATCCTTCTGCTCGCAAACCTGGCAGTCGCGGGTACCCTGGTCCCGGTGGGCATCTACCTCTCGTACCGGATGGTCCGGCGCAGAGAGGAGGCCGAGCGGGCCCTCAAGCTGAGCGAGGAGCGGTTCAATCTTGCCGTGACCGGCAGCAACGACGGGCTCTGGGATTGGAACATCGATACCGGCGAGGTCTACTACTCGCCGCGCTTCAAGCAGCTGCTGGGCTTTACCGAGCGGGAAATGGACGACAACGTGGAGGCATTCAATTCGCGCTTGCATCCGGAAGACAAGCCGGCCCACGAGCAGGCCATAGACGGGCATCTGCAGCGCGGTGGGCCGTTCGACATCGAGATGCGGCTGCAGACCAAGGCCGGGGAATACCGCTGGTTCCATTTCCGCGGGCAGTCGCTGCGCACCACCGCAGGACGGGCGATGCGCATGGCCGGCGCAATGACCGACACGACCGACCGCAGGTTGACTGCAGCAGAGCTGTTTACCGAGAAAGAGCGCGCTCAGGTCACCCTGGCGTCCATCGCCGACGGCGTGATCACGACCGACACCGATGGCTGGGTGGAATACCTCAATCCGGTGGCGGAGGCGTTGACCGGCTGGACCGCGGCGTCGGCGCGGGGATTGCCGCTGCACGCCATCCTCCGCACCGTTGACGAAACCACGCGCAAGCTTACGTCCAACCCGATCGAGATGGTGCTGCGCGAGGAGCGCACCATCGAGGTCTCGGCCCCCATGCTGCTGGTGCGCAACGACAGCTCGGAAATTCCGATCGTGCAGTCTGCCGCCGCGATACGGGCCCGCACCGGCAAGATCATCGGCGTGGTCCTGGTCATGCGCGATGTCAGCCGCGAACGCCAGTACGTCGCCAAGCTTTCCTACCAGGCGAGCCACGACGCGTTGACCGGCTTGATAAATCGCACCGAATTCGAGCGTCGCCTGGGCCTCGCGCTCAAAAGCGCGGCGGAACAGAGCCGGCAACACGCGGTCATGTATCTCGATCTGGACCAGTTCAAGGTCGTCAACGACACCTGCGGTCACGCCGCCGGTGACCAGCTCATGCGCCAGGTCAGCGCTGTGCTGCTCAAGCGCCTGCGCGAGGGCGATACGTTCGCCCGCCTGGGCGGAGACGAGTTCGGCGTGCTGCTCGAGAACTGCCCGCCGGATCATGCACTGCGCATTGCCGACCAGTTACGACAGACCGTCACGGACTTCCATTTCACCTGGGAGACCCGTTCCTTCGGCACCGGCGTCAGCATCGGGCTGGTGAATGTAAGAGACCGCCCGTTCACGCTGACCGACGTGATGAGCGCGGCCGACGCGGCCTGCTACATGGCCAAGGAAAAGGGCCGCAACCGGGTGCAGGTGTATCACTCCGAAGACAGCGACCTGTCGCTGCGCCAGGGCGAGATGGAATGGATCAGCCGGCTGCAGAAGGCGCTCAAGGAAGATCGATTTGTGCTCTACTCGCAGGACATCAAGGCCCTGGACGCCGGGCGCGAGCACGGCACCCACTGCGAAATCCTGATCCGCTTGCTCGATGAACGCGGCGAGCTGGTGCCGCCCATGGCGTTCATCCCGGCGGCGGAACGTTATAATCTCATGCCTGCGATCGATCGCTGGGTCATTCGCACCGTATTCGCAACCATTTCCAGGGAGCAAGCCGAAGGCGGTGCCGGTTTCGAGATATGCGCCATCAATCTATCCGGTGGCTCGATCGGCGACGAGGGCTTCCTCAAATACGCGCGCGAACAGTTCGCTCACTTCCCGGCGGTGCGGCCTCAGTCCATCTGCTTCGAGATTACCGAGACCGCAGCCATCGCCAGGCTCGATAAAGCGACCCACTTCATCGATGCAATGAAGTCGCTCGGCTGCCGCTTCTCCCTGGACGACTTCGGCGCCGGCATGTCCTCGTTTGCCTATCTGAAGCATCTGCCCGTGGATTTCCTCAAGATCGACGGCGGGTTCGTCAAGAACATGGCCGACGATCCGATCGACCGCGCGATGGTCGAGGCGATCAACAGCGTCGGTCATATCACCGGCAAGCAAACCATCGCGGAATTCGTGGACAGCGACCGCGTCATAGCGCTGCTGCGCGAGATCGGTGTGGATTTCGCTCAAGGCTATGGCGTGGCCAAGCCCAAGCCGTTCGGGCCCCGGCTGCAGGTGGCGGCGGCAACGGGCTGACGAGCAAGGCGTTCACCCGGCTCGATCCGCCCGCGCAGGGCGGAGGCTTCTAGCGCCCGCAGCAGGTCGAAAAAGCGAGCGCATAGGGAAATCCCCTAGTACGCACCGGAAAAACACCGATAGACCGGTCATCACGCGCTCAATACCATGCGCTCAACCATTTTCGCTAACTACAACATCGAGGAGAAGTAAATGGGAACGATGAATGAGTTGACCGCTCACCCCCAATGGGTGGATTCACTGCAAGGCTACGTCAAGCCCTATTGGGATGGGCTTTTGGACGGAGACTGGGCGAGAGGGGTAGCCTCCGCGGAGCTCACGGTTCCCGAGATGCAGGGATGGATACTCCAGATTTACCCTTTCATCCACGCTTTTCCCAAGTTCCTTGCCGAGGCCCTGATCAAGGTCGAGGACGATTACTCGCGTTCGTTCCTGATCGACAATATCCGCGTCGAGAAGGCCCACGCCGAGCACTGGATCTGGATGGGAATGGGCTTCGGCCTGAAGAGGAAAGAGATGCTCGATCTCACCGAAGGCAACCGGCCCGTGCTGCGGGACGTGCAGTCCCTGACCGACTGGTTGTGGTACATCAACACCAAGGGCTCGCTTGCCGAGGCGGTCGCCGCGACGAGCTTCGCCATCGAGGGCATCGCGGGGGACATCGCGCACAAAGTACTCGCCGGCTTCGAATCGTACAAAGGGCGCCCTGGCGTCGAGATGGGCCCGAAGACCTCCAAGTGGTTCCGCGAACACGCGCACTACGACGACGTGCATCCCAAGATCGCGATGGAGATCGTGAAGCGCTACGCGACCACCGATCGCACGCAGATGCGCGTCATGCTGGCGGCCAAGCGCAGCATTCAGCTCCTCGACCAGGCGCTGGAGGCGGCTCACAAGGCGTACACGCCGGCGGAAGAGCTGCCGGCGCCGGGTGCCGACAAGCGCGACAGCGACCGGCGCAGCGATCGCCGCGCCGCCGCAGGGTTCATCTCCTTTCCCGACCGCCGCTTCGGCGACCGCCGCGGCCGCGCCAGGCGCACAGTGAATTAACCTTTCCGGTCCCATGCCGACAACGGGCACCTTCGGGTACCCGTTTTTTTTGGTCAGGCGTGCTGCTCCGGAAACTCACCGCCGCTCCACCACCCGCACCATCCGGCTGTTCTTGTATTCCGACAGCCACACCGCTCCGGTTTGATCGACGGCCATTTTCCGCACCTGGGAATCCAGCCCCGGCAGGGGGAACTCCGTAAATTTGTCAGTGGCGGGGTCGAAACGGACGATCTTGTTGGCGGTGAACTCGTCGAACCAGATGTTCCCGCGGAGATCGACCACGATGTCGTAGGGGCCTGAGTCCGGAGTCGGGACCTCCCACTCGCGGATCCCTCCAGTATCGTGATCGAGCAGCGCGATCCTGTTCGTGTTGTACTGCGTGAACCACACGTTGTCGTTGCGGTCGAGCGCCAACCTGCGCGGGCCCGAATAGCGTGTCGGCGGCGCATATTCCCTGATGGCGCCCGTCGCCGGGTCGAGCCTGCCGATCTTGTCGCCGGTGAATTCGCAGAACCAGACGTGGTTGTGCGAGTCGACCACGATCCCGTAGGGGCGAGACTCCTTCGTCGGAACCGCGTACTCCCTGAAGCTCTCCGTCCGCGGATCGAAACTGGCGACGCGATTGCCGCGGATCTGGGTCATCCAGATCAGCCCGTCGTTCGCGAGGAACAAGGTGTGAGGGCTCGAGCGCTCCTGTGGCAGCGGCGTCCGCTTCATCTCGCCGGTCCTGGAATCCAGGCGCCCCAGATGATTGCCGCGGCTCTCGCTCCACCAGATGAACCCACTGTTGTCGGCGACGATCCCGTGCGAGCGCGCCACCTTGGCCTGAATCGGGAACTCCTTGAACTCACCGGTCTTCGGATCGAGACTGCCGATCTTTTCCCCGTATCGCTCAACGAACCAGACGTGGCCTCGCGGATCCACAGTGAGGTTGTGGGGGATCGCCGTCCGCGTGGGAATGTCGAACTGGGTGATGACGACGTCGGGTTCGCCTGCCGTGTTGCGGTACGCGGCGGCCTTGGGGACATTCAATCCCGGCGCCCTGTCGGGACCGAAATGCTTGGTGAGATATGCCGTGATCCTCTCCGCCTCCTCGCTTTTGGCCGCCAAGGCCTCCTCGTCCGAGATCGACTCGTAGTTCGGCGGGCCGATCTCCTCGATCCGGCCCATATCGATGACGACCTTCTTCCAGCCCAGCCGATCGAAGCGCCGGCTGACGAAGTTCACCGGGCCGTGGCAGTTCACGCAGCGATTGATGATGAGCTGCTTCACGCCGTCAAGGTCGTCGGGAAGTTGCGCAATCCAGTCCGCCGGCGTGAGGATCGGCGCGGAGCGCTTGAGCGCAAGGTTCAACAAAGTCTTCTTTCCTGGCGCGATCTCGACCGCCGCCTTCGCGCTCTCCGCGTGCCCGCCCATGCCCGCAGACACCTCGCTCCTCCCCGGGAAGAGCTCGGGCGCGCCGTAGTTCCCGCCCCGCGAGAAGACCGTCACCGTGATTCCCCGCTCAACGTTGCGAATTTTCACCGCCGCGCCGGTCACGGGCTTGCCGTTCTCGTCGCGAACCGCGCCCTGGAGGCTGCCCGTCTCGATCGCTTGCGCAACCGAGGTGCCTTGCCAGAACAACAGGGCGAGAGAAAGTGCGACGACTTTGAGCATGGCTTCCTCCATGAAAATCACGGGTGAACCGACCTAGCGCACCGTAGCCCCGCCCGTCACGGGATGGCCGATCCCGAGCGGTTTCGCGTCGATCAGGATGAAGGCGACCCGCGCGGGCTTCGGCCCCCGATTGATCCAGGCATGGTTCGTACCGCGCTGAACCAGGACGTCGCCCGCTTTCAGCTTGATCGTCGAATCGTCCGTTTCCATATCGATTTCGCCGGAGAGCACGATCACATAGTCGATCGTCTCCGTGCGGTGCATGGGCCCGCTCCTACCCGGAGGAATGTCGTTCACGGTGAACCGCGTCCCGTTCGGCGGCGGCGGCGTGCCCAGCATGCGCGCGCCCATGTCTTCGATATTTTCGCCGACCGAAATGTCGGCGGGCGTACGGTCGGTGCACCAGATGAGGGTCGAGACGCCGCCGGACTTCGAGGTCCGCCTGTTAGTCGGCGGGCCGTCGATAAGCACTTTTGCGGTCCCGTTCGCGTCGTGCCCAGTCACCACGCGGCGGATCGGGGAATACCCTTCTGTCTCGTTCACCATCGACTGGACTTCGGGCAGCTGCAAATACGCCTACTTCGCCTCCTCGACGCGCGTCAGAGTCGCGGGTCCTTCGCCCACGATGATCAACCAGGCTTCCTCGTCCTTGGCGCCGTCCCAATGCACTTGCTTGCCGAAGTGGGTCACGAACGAGCCGGTGGGCATCGGCGCCGTGAGGCTCGGATCGAACTTGTTGCCCGTGGCGACCCACCAGGTGCCCTTGATCACGGTGATGAAGCGGTCGTTCGGATGAAAGTGCGGGCGGCTGAAGTTGCCCGGTTTGAACCGGTTCATGACCACGTACAGCCCGGGCTTTTCCGGATCGCCGACGAGCACCGCCTGGTTGATGCCGGCGGCGCCGGTCGGATCGCGCCATTTGAGCTGATCGGGCGACTTGTACACGAGCGCCGCCGGGTTGAGATCGGCGGCGAGGGCTGCAGCTGAGGCGAGTAGCAGCAGGAGGATTTGAGCAGCAGGCAACAGGCGACGGGACAATGAAATCATTTCGACCCCCCTTTTGAGATTACCTCCGTATACGCGTCGGCGGGTGAACCGTCAACACCCATCGGGTCGGCCTGGCTGATGTGCGATTCGAAGACCGCCGAAAGATCTCGGCGACTGCAAAGAGGCGGATGTTTCCTCAGGCAGCGCTCGTGAGCGGTACCGGGGTGGTGGCGCACCCGTGAATAGCCAGCCCTCCCACAAAGGCTAGAAACCCACCACCCCGGTAATCGAAAAGCGTTTCTGAAACCGTTTCATGCTGCTTACAGCGCGCGAAGGAATGCGATGAGGTCGTCCCGGTCTTTCCCGACGATGCCCGCGCCGAAGCGCTCGTTGTAGAAATCGATGACCGCGCCAAGATCCGCGGCGGACCCGTTGTGGAAGTAAGGCGCGCGCGCAGCGAGGCCGCGGAGGATCGGCCCCTTGAACTTGCCGATGTCGGCGAATTTGCCGGAGATCAGCGCTCGGCCGGGGTCGGTGACCGTCTGGACCGGGCAATTCGGCCCCACGACCTTGGTGCCGTCGCTCAAGGCCGCGCACTTCTCCTGCAGCGTGTAGAGCGGCATGTCCGGGGTGCGGCGCGATGCATCGGCGAGGCCGATGTTGAGTGGCGCCACGATCGAGTGGTTGCCGGAGTTCGGGGCGTCGTGGCAGGTCGTGCAGCTCCCCTGGAAGGACGCCGGCAGCGGCGGGTTGAAGGGACTGTTGAAGTTCAAGCCGGCGACCCCCGAGATCGTGAACGGCTTGGAGTTGAAGATCATCTGGCCGCGGGCGACGGCGCGCCGCGCTTCGTGGGTACTGCCGCCTTCCCGGAGGTCGCGCCACGCATCGAAGATGTCGAACACGTTCGGGGTGAACGGTGCATGCGTCTGGTAGTCGCCGAGGTTGTCGTTGATGCCGTAGTAGAAGGCCTGGTCGAAGATCGCCTCGGGTCCTCCCTTGGCGTCGGCGGCGTGCAGGCGCTTGGCACTTTCATCCCACACTTGCGCCGTGGCGAGCGCGGTCTCGAAGGCCACGATGGCCTCGCGCTGCGCGCTCGAGATCGGATTGGGCGCCTGGGCATGCCCCTGCGTCGCCCCGTTCGACTGGTCCGCCAGATCGAAGTGGATCGACGCGAAGCACTTGCCGCCCTCGGCTGCGATATTGCACTGGTCGGTTCCGCCGAAGGTCTCGCGGCCGTCCCACATGACGGTGCTGAGGAACTGGAGGTTCGTCGTCGGGAGCGGGCGGCGGAAGAGCGACAGTTCCGCGGCGCTCGCAAAGTGATACGGATCGTCGACCGCGACGAGCTCGAAGTCCGCGCTGGCCGGCACCCCGATGCCGACGCGGATGAGCCCCTTGGTGAGCACCATGCTGTAGGCGCTGCGGCGCGCCGCGAGACTGGAGACGTCCGCCGCAGGCGAGTTCGAGCCGTCGTTCGTCCTGAAGATCGCCCCGAGCCCGAGCGCGTCGTCGATCACGCCCCCGAGCGTCCGTTCGAAGATCGCCTGCACCTGCGAGGGCACGATCGTCCAGCCCGCGCTCGGCAGGTGGCAACTCACGCAGCGGCGGCCGTTCGCCCCGAGGTCCTGGAAGAACTCGTTGGTGAGATCGACGCGGCCGGTGGTGCTGAAGGTGGAGGCAAAGCCCGTAGGGTTGGGAAAGGGCAGGCCGTTCGGCAGCTGCCGCAGATGCTCCGGAAACGTCACTTCGCCCTGACGATCATCGGCCAGCAAATTCACCGGTGCCACGGACAGGAACGACAGAGCCAGGCTGATTGCGGTTACGCTTGTCCTCATGGTCATCTCCCTAGGTGTGTCGACACCCTCCACATCATCGTCAGCGGCCGGTGAGACTACTGCCTGCCTCTGCTTACTCGACCGCGCGTCTTTCTGTCGCGACGGCTGGCGTGTCGAGATAAATCGTTTCACCGGATGCGAGAAACTGCTCGAACGCCCACTGATCCACCCATACGTGGCGTTCCAGACCTGTCTCGAGCCACCGAATGGTCAGGCCTCGTGCCGTCTCATCCACCGCTATTCGAATGTTGGATGCCATTTGCATTCTCCACTGAAGAGTGTCGTCATTACTCCCGGCTTGCCGCCGGCCCATGCAAAGTTTCATTTGCACGGTCACCAGCTTAGGCTTCGGGCAGGGACAGGCGCTGTTAAGTCTTCCACCGCATTGCTGTGGAATATTTACACCGGGGTAGAGTGACGCGGGCGGCCGCTACCGATTCCGCGGCAGCGTCTGGCTAGCTGGAATGCGTCGGGGACGCCGGAATATCATTCCGGCCGGAACTTGGTCTCGGGCTTGACGCCTTTCTTGCGCTGCTTCTCGCTGATTTCACCGTTGTCGGCATAGCGGCCTTCGACGGCGCGCTTCGCCGCTTCGTCCCACTGCGGCAGCCAGTCGCCGAGCGAATACCCGAACCACGGCGCCTGCGGTCGCAGCTTCGGCAGGCCGAGCTCCTCCCAGATCTTCATGGCGCGCTCCATGTATTCGCGCTTGGGCAGCGCGAGCGGCGGCATATCGCCTTTCATCGTGGCGTCCATGAGGAGCGTGGAATCCTCTTCCTGGCCGTGCTCGCGCTTGGGGCCGTGGCCCTGGCCGCGGTGCGGCAGCGTCTGCACGTCCTCGAGCGGATTCATGCGGTACGCCATCGACCACAAGAGCGCGTCGGCATTGTCCGGGTCGATGTCGTCCGTCACCGCGACCGTGATCTTGCCCATGTCGGCTTTGAAAAAGGCCGCGCCGCGCAGCGCGCGCCACACCTCGGTGCGCGGCATGCCTTTCTCGCAGCTGATCACGCTGACGCGCAGGAGCCCGGTGAGCGGCTCGTGCAGCGCGACCCGCTTTACTCCCCGGATGCCGAGCGCCTCGCGAAGATGCGCGAGGAACAGCGGCTCGTAGGCGACGCGCTTGATCACGCTCGATTCCGAAGGCGCGACCTGGCTGATGTAGGAGGGGATGATCGGGTTCCTCCGCTGCGTGATCGCGGTCACGCGCATCGGCATGTTGTATTCCTCGAGCGCGACGTGTCCGTGGGATTCGCCGAAAGGCGCTTCGGGTTCGCAGTACTCCGTGTCGATCAGGCCCTCGATCACGATCTCGCTCTCGGCCGGAACCAGCAGGTCGACGGTCTTCGCGCGCACGACGTTGATCGGCGCTCCGGCCAGGCCGCCGGCGACGGTGAACTCGTCCACGCCGACCGGCAGCTTCTGCGGCCCCATGAAGGCGACATAGGGCGGGCAGCCGAGCACGATCGCGCACGGCATCGTTTTCTTTCCGAGCTTCTGGTATTTCACGTAGTGGAGGTACCCGCCCGCGCCGCCGACGCGCGTCGCCATGCGCACCACCAGGCGATCGGACGATTTGAGGGCGGCGCGGTAGGTCCCCATGTTCTGCACGCCCGTCTCGGGATCGCGCGTGATGACGTTGGTCGCGGTGAGCGTCGGCGCGGAATCGAAGCCCGGTGTGGAGATCGGGATCGGCAGGCGGTCGAGGCCCTTGCCCTCGCCTCGCAGCGCTTCGCCCTCGTGCACGATCTCGTGGCAGGCGGCGCACTCCAGCTCGCGCGGTGCGATGGGATGAGCGATGGCGTGATCCCATTTCCCCTGGATTTCGCTCAAGGGGGCACCCATCCCGACCGAGTAGATCGCGCGGTTTGCCGCGATCGCGCCGACCACGACCGGGATGTCGTACTTGCGGCCGCGGCCGTCCGTGATGTTCGTGAAGAGGAACGCCTTCCTCTCCGCCTCGTCCATCCCTCCGACGAACTGCCAGCGCACCAGCGGATGCAGCTCCGAGTCCTTGTCGACCGGCCGGGTTATCGTGAGCAGCAGCCCCCGTTTCTTGAGCTCCTCGAGGTGCTCGTGAAGGTCGCGATAGCCGCGCGTCGCATCGGTCGCGAGCGGCGCTTCGGTGCGGGGCAGGTTCATTGCTTCTCGATTTTCGCGCGTTCCACGACCGCTTTCCACTTGGCGGTCTCGGAGACGAGCAGCTCGCGCATGGCTTCGGGCGAGCTCGCGCGCGCGTCGACGCCCAGGTCCTGCAGGCGCTGTCTCACCTCGGGCGCGGCCACAGCGGCGTGGATCTCCCTGTTCAGGCGTTCGATCACCGCCCGCGGAGTCCTGGCCGGCGCGGCCACGCCGTTCCACGCGGACGCCTCGTAACCGGGAACGCCCGCCTCGGCGAGGGTCGGCACCTCGGGCAATCCGGCGAAGCGGTGATCGAAAGTCACGCCGAGCGCCCTCAGGTTCCCGCTCTTGATATGCGGGATGACGGGCGCGAGTATCTCGACCATGCCGTCCAAGTCCTTGCCTTTCACCGCAGTGATGATGGCGGGCGTCGCCTTGAACGGCACGGTCTGGAATTCCAGTCCCGCCATCGATTTGAACAGTTCCGCAGCGATGAACTGGGTGCCGCCGATGCTGGTCGTGCCGACGTTGAACCTGCCGGGACTCGCCTTGGCGGCGGCGATGAATTCCTTGAGCGACCTGTAGGGCGAGTCGGAATTCACGAGCAGCGCGAGCCCGAAGAAACCGACGGTCGAGATCGGCGCGAAATCGCGCACGGGATCGTAGGGCAGCGACTTGAAGAGCGACACGCTCACCGCGTGCCCCTGGTTCAGCCACAGGAGCGTGTAGCCGTCGGGCTCGGCCTTCATCGCAGCCTCCGTGGCGACGATCTGGCCCGCGCTCGGCCTGTTGTCGATGATGAGCTGCTGTCCGAGCGTCTGCGAGAGTCTCTGCGCCAGCACGCGCGCCGTGATGTCGGCTACGCCGCCCGCCGCGTAGGGCAGCAGTACCTTGACCGGCTGCGAAGGATAGCTTTGTGCGAGCCCTGCCCCGGCGCACGAGAACATCGCCAGGCTGCCGAGCCAGCAGCGCGTCCTGAAGCTGATTTTTTTCCGGGTCACGGATGCCTCCTCGCCACGTGCGTATGTTACGCGAGGCAACCCGGCCAGTCATGCCGGTACGGCCCGCTTGTCACTGGGAGTCTGCAAGCCCTCTGCGCTCTCGATCACTTCGCGCAGAAAAAGCTCCGCAGGCAATGACAACCGTGTGGCCCTGAGGCGCGCGATGCTCCACTCGCGCCGTAGCGGAAAGCCCTGCACGTCGAGCGCGACGATCGCGCCTGCGCGCGATAGAGCGTGGGCTTCGCCTTCGGGGAGCAGCCCGATGCCCAGCCCCGCGGCGATCGCTTCGGCGACCGTTTCGTCGCTGGAGAGCTGGGCGCGAATGGCGGGCGGGATTCCGGAGGCCGCAAAGGCGGCAAGCAGCGCCTCGCGAGGGCCCGGGCCCGGCTCGCGCAGGACGAGCCCTTCGGGCGCGAGCGAATCGAGCGCAATCGCGCGCGCGCTCGCGAGGCGGTGACCCGCCGGCGCGTACAGATGCAGAAGCTCGGCCGCCACGGGATTCGTCGCAAGCGCGGATCGGTCCTCGCACGCGGGACGCAGGCAGAGCTCATCCTGGCCCGAAAGCAGGCGCTCGACCCCTTCCTCGCGGCCTGCAACGTGCAGGCCCACCTGCGATCCGGGATGACGCAGGCAAAAGGCGGCGACGAGGCGCGCGGCAATACGGCGTGCGAGCGCAGCGCGGCGAGTCGCTCCTCGGTGCGTTCGATCAGGGCGATGAGATCCTCGCACGCTCTCTGCAGCTCCCGGCCCGCAGAGGTCAGCCGCAGTTCTCGTCCCTGCTGCTGAAGGAGCGCGAGGCCGAGGGTCTCGGAGAGTTTCTTGAGCTGCGTCGAAACCGTCGGCTGGGCGAGGTGCAGTTCCTCGGCGGCGCGCGTAACGCTTTTGCGGCGCGCGACCGCCTCGAACACCATCAATTGGGGGAAAAGTCCGTGCCGGAAATACCGGCGCAGCGCTGAGCGGGGCATGGCGAGCTCCTTCGTTCGCGTCCAGACCACCCGCGGCCCCCGCTCTGTACGAAACTGCGCTGTACGAGCTTCGGGCCGCAGGACCTGAGTCCGATCGCGGGACATCGCCCTCGCGACCGGCCCCAGGTCTCGCTTGCAGCTTGAGCTGCCGCAGGGCCGGGGCTCACTACCACCCGTGTTGACGACCGCTGCGCGAAGAAGCTACTCCCCTAGGGAGATTGCGCCTGGAAGGGTAGCAGCGTATTGCGACGCAAGCAACCGCAGCGCATCGCGATTTGCGATGGATATCCTTCGAAAGCGCGATGCATCGCCAAGCGCGATGCGGCCATCGCACCAAATCATTTTTCTTCGAGCGGCCCGTCCGCGACAATCGTCCCGTCAAAGGAGGAGCAAGTGGACACGCTCATGACGCCCGAATTCTGGTCCGCCCTCGCCGCGATCGTGGTGATCGACCTGGTGCTCGCCGGGGACAACGCCATCGTCATCGCGCTCGCCGCGCGCAACCTGCCCAGGGCCCACCAGCGCCGCGCGATCGTTTGGGGAACAGTGGGCGCGGTCGCGGTGCGGGCGAGCCTCACCGTCGCGGTGCTCTGGGTGCTCAGACTCCCCGGCCTGATGCTCGCAGGCGGGGTATTGCTCGCGTGGATCGCGTACCGGCTGCTGACCGGTGAAGAGGGTTCGCGCGAGCGCGACGTGGCGCCTGCCGCGGGCATCTGGCGCGCGATGCGCACCATCGTGATCGCGGACGCCGTGATGGGCGTGGACAACGTGCTCGGAGTGGCGGGCGCCGCGCACGGCAGCATCCTGCTGGTGGTGCTGGGGTTGGCGATCAGCATCCCGATCGTGGTCTACGGCAGCACGCTGATACTCAAATGCATCGAGCGCTTTCCCGGCCTGCTCTATGCCGGCGGCGCGGTGCTCGCCTGGACGGCCGCGCAGATGATCGTCGGCGAGCCGTTCGTGCGCGAGCTGCTCGCGGGCCGCTCGCCGTCGGTGGCCGCCGTCTACGCCGCGCTGGTCGGTGGCGTGCTCGGGCTCGCCTGGCTGCGCAAGCGCCGGCCGGCCCGGATTTCGATGGAGACGACGCGATGAAATACCTCATTCCCGTGGATGCTTCGAAGGTGGCGCTTCTGCCGATCGATCATCTGGAGGCGGCGATGCGCCGCGGAGCTAAGGTGGAGGTAATCGTGCTGAACGTGCAGCCGCGTTTCCACCGCCATGTCGCACGCTTTACGCGGAGGGCCGACCGGGACGCGCTGCGTGAGGAGCGCAGTCAGTCCGCGATGACGGGGGCGATTGAGCGCCTTTCGCGCGCGGGCATTCCCTTCGTCGCAACCACCGAGGTCGGCTCTCCGGCGGAACGCATTGCCGCCGTGGCCAAAGCCGAATGCGTGGAGGAGATCCTGATGGGAGTCGGACGGCACCCGCAATGGCTGCGATGGCTGAGCCCTTCGATCGCACAAGGCGTCGTCGCGCGCACCGACATTCCCGTCGCGGTAATGGCTCGCGGAAAGGCAAGCCCCTTCGAACGCTACGTGGTTCCCGTAGGTGTTGCCGGGCTTGCGGCTTTGCTGATTGCGGCTGACTAGGTCGGGTTAGAAAGATTCGCGGTCAGGGCTTGCCCAGCACGTGCTTACTCCTTCCGCTTGATTCTCTTCCGGGCAGCCCTCATAATAGCGGCAAGTCGGACTGGAAATTTCCGGTCGGCGCTGGGCTCCTGGGGTTTCCCGGGGCCCTTCGCATTTTTAGGGGAAGACTTTCAATCCCCATCCCATGATCTCCCCCGTCGGACTGCGGCGGAATTTCCCGCAACGATATCGTAAGCCCGGTTGGGCTGGTCGGGTCGGAGCACTTTGATTCCGACGGGACGCGCGATCAGATCGGCAAGCTGCAAGCCGGTAGAGTTCGACGCTTTCGGAATCATCACCAGCTCGAACGGCAGTTTCCGACCGACTGCGTTCTTCCCGTCGCAGATTCTACGGAACGCCAGCTCGAGGGCATCGTCTTCGCGACGGCCTCGCTTCTCGACAATCACCTGCGTAATCCGTTCGCCCTGGAGGCGAGCGCCCAGCTCCAAAGCAAGTCGCTCGAGACTGAATTCGAGCGCAAGGTCGTAGGGGTTGGCCGGGAGCGCATAGCGTTGCGCGCACTCGACCTTCTTGATCACCGATGCCATCAGAGTGAACGGTGCCTGTTCGACGAACTCGTTGATAGCGGCAAGAAACGATGCGCGCCGACCCGGATGAAAGAGAAACGCGTAGTCCTTGTTTGGCTTCCTGATTTCGTGCTCGTGCAGTACCTGCTCGTCGTGCCCCCAGTATGCGAATTTCAGACGTTGCAGAGCCGGCGAGACGCGGTCGGAGTAGTCTGCCTTGGCGATGAGGCACGACGCGAGGACGAACACACGATAGTTCGGGTCCACGCTGGCCATGCCATGATCTCCGCTCTCATCGACAAAAACCAGATAGTCGCTGAATTCGGGCACCGGAGTACGGGATTACAGAACTATCATGCTATATCGTCTGCAACGTATTTACTGGAACGCGCGATGTTCGTTGCAAACGATGCACTTTATCGACGACTTTCCTGGGCTCCGGATCGCCGATCGGGAAGGGCTGATCCGAGCCGAGCATGATGCGCGCAGGACTCGCTTTTTTCGCCAGGTATTCGAGCGAATCCGCGTCGAAGACGCAGGAGTCGAAATACATTGCCTCGAAGCCCTTGCGCGGATCGGCGTACTTGCCCTGCGAGATGGCGTGGTTGCGCGCGAGACGCCCGAGCGCATAGGGCAAAGCCGCCCCGCCGTGCGAGAGCACGAATTTCATGCCCGGAAATCTCAGGAGGTGGCCGGAGAAGAGGAGCCTCGACACCGCGATCGAAGTGTCGGCGAGCCGGCCGATCGCGTTCACCAGGTCGTAGTCCGCGAGCCGCGGCTCGCCGCACAGGAACATCGGGTGCATGAACACCGCCGCCTTCAGTTCCGATGCTGCCTGCCAGAACGCATCGAGCGTGGGGTCGTCGAGATTTCCCGCATTGCCTTTCGGCAGAGTACCGATCATCACTCCGCCGAAGCCTTTGTCGAGCGCTTCGCTCAATACTTCGGCGGCGAGTCCTCCGTGCTGTAGCGGCACGGTGGCGAGCGGCGTGAAGCGCTTCTGCTCGCGCAGCTCCTCGTGCAGGCAGTCGTTGTAATAGCGGCTCCAGGCGAGACCTTCGCCCGAAGGCAGCTCGTAGCCGAAGCTGTCCAGCCACCCGCCGACGAGCTGATGGTCGATGCCGTTTTTGTCCATCCAGGCGCACCGGTCGGCAGTATCGGAGAGCTTGGGCGAGATCGGCCGCGTCGGATCCCCGCCCGGGAACTGCATGCGGGTCCCTTTGCCGTCGCGCAATAGTTTGACCCCGGGAAATTTCGCGGCGTTCGCGTCGTAGCGCTCATAGAGCAGCTTGGGGATGAAGTGCGCGTGGACGTCGATGACGATGCTTTTCATGTTGCGGCCGCTTTCTCGCGCGCCCCGCTGATTAGCTTCCAGATCGCGAGATGCGACATCGGCAGCGCTTCGATGGACGTTCCCAGCGGGGCTAGCGCGTCGTTGATCGCATTCGCGATTGCGGCGGGCGCGCCGAGATAGCCGGCTTCACCGGAGCCTTTCTGACCGAAAGTCGTAAGGGGAGAGGGCGTGCAGTGATCGACAATGGCGAGCCCCGGCACTTCCATCGCGCTCGGGATCAGATAGTCCATGAAGGTGCCGCTCGCGAGTTGCCCGTCCTCGGTGTAGGCGAATTTCTCGTAGAGCGCCGCGCCGATGCCGTGCGCGATCCCGCCGTAAGTCATGCCGTGCACGATGTCCGGATTGATCATCACGCCGCAGTCGTGCCCGCACACGTATTTCCGGATCGCGGGCTTGCCCGTGTCCGGGTCGATCTCGACCAGAACGACGTGCGCCTCGAAGGCGTAGCAGGGGTAGATCTGTATACGACCCTCCGGAGTCGGCAGCCCACCGCCGGTTGGCACTTCCCAGACGAACTTCGCCTGCAGGCCCGGCTCGATGCCCGCGGGAAGCTTGTGGAACTTGCGGTGTGCGATCTCGACGAGCTGGTCCCAGACCAGCCTTTTCTCCGGTGCGCCCTTCAGGCTCACGCTGCCGTCCCTGTATTCGAGGTCCTCGGGCGAGCATTCGAAGTTGTGCGCAGCGATGGCGATGAGCGTCTCCTTGATCTGCTTTGCCGCGCCCGCCGCGGCGCCCCCCAGCATGATCGCCATGCGGCTGCCGACCGGGCTGTTGGAGGGGAGCGCCGTGAGCGAATCGGCTCGCACCACTCGAATCGTCGCGGGATCGCGCTCGAGGATTTCTCCCACCACGGTCGATACGAGCGACTCGTGCCCTTGCCCCGCGCTCGAGTTGTTGATGACGCCGGTGACACAGCCCGAGAGATCGACGCGCACCAGGCAGGAGTCCATCCAGGTCGTAGTCTCGTTTTTCGGGTTCATCAGCACTTCAAACGCGGAGTTGCCGCCGCTCGGCTCCAGGCAGCTCGAGATGCCGATTCCGGCGAGGCGCCCCGAGCGCCGCGCCTCGTCCCGCGCGCGCACGAGCGAGACGTAGTCGATCGCCGCCAGAGTCTCGTCGAGCACCGCGTGGTAGTCGCCCGAGTCGTAGGTGGACCCGCTCGGGATGGTGTAGGGGAACTGGTCCTTGCGGATGAAATTCCTCTTTCGCAGCTCGATCGAGTCCATGCCGAGATGTCGCGCGACGCGGTCGATCGCCCGCTCGATCGCGAAATTGGTCGGCGACTGCCCGAAGCCGCGTACCGCCTCCTGCGGCGTCTTGTTCGTCATCACCGAGGTCGGCTCGTACTCGATTGCGTCGATCGCGTACGGCCCGCAGATCGCGGTGACAGGCTTGCCGAGCTGGAAAGGCGAGCGCCCCGCGTAGGCGCCGACGTCGTCCACCGCGCGGATTTTCATCGCGCGGATCGCGCCGTCCGCGTCGAACGCAAGCTGCATGTCGAAGAAACGGTCCGGTCCCTGCATATCCCCGCCGCGCAGGTTCTCCAGCCGGTCCTCGATCAGCCGCACCGGCACGCCGAGTTTTTTCGCGAGATAGCCGACGAGCACGGTGTGCTTGATTCCGCGCTTCACGCCGTAGCTGCCCCCGACGTCGACGTCGTAGTGCACGCGCACGGCGTTGCCGGGCAGGCGCAGAGCGCGCGCGGTCTGGTCGGGGAACTTGGGCATCTGGATCGATGCCCAGATGTCGAGGATTCCCGTCCCTGCGTCCCACTGCGCGGCGACGCCGAAGGTCTCGATCGGCACGGTTGCGCTGCGGCCCCAGACCGCGCGGAAGGCGATCTTGTGCTCGGCGTTTGCGAACGCCCCCTCGACCGGGCCCCATACGAACTTGCGGTGGTAGAGGACGTTCGAG
>WNFB01003124.1_pt1 | contig 18303 bp, 16 predicted proteins | sample 5400501 | NCBI WGS metagenome assembly WNFB01 (sample SAMN13153341, study PRJNA577476) | soil metagenome | isolation source: 200 cm saprolite under Douglas fir tree site 2 hole 1 | place: USA:California | collected 2015-04-18 | reverse complement strand
CGGAGAGCACAAGGAGCGTACTATGGCAGAAATCATGACCGCTCGTGAGGCGGTAGAGCGGTATATCAAGACAGGCACACAGGTATGCTGGGGAGGTTTTAGCTACACGCGGCGTCCCTACACCATTGCGCGTGAGGTAATCCGCCAGCGCGACCGCATTCAGCACCTCTTCTGTACAATGAACGGCGGAGCCTCAATTGAAGAATCCCTGGCTGCCAATGACCTGATCTCGCGCATCGAGACAACGTATATTGGCCTGGAGGGCATTCAACCGGTAGCATACAGCATTCGCCGCCGCATTCAAGATGGCTCTATTCCCCTAATTGAAGACTACAGTAACTATGGCTATGCCTCACGCACCATTGCCGGTCGCTATGGTTGGCCTTTTGCCCCTCTGATGGCTGAATTGGGCAGCGATCTACCGGAGTACGACGTCTTCAGTAAGGCTGGACTACGCGGTAGAAATGCCGATGGCAGTTGGATCGACCCACGCATTCCACCCAAAAAATTCGCAGTCATCGATGATCCTTTTGATGGCTGGGGGCTACGGCCACACGCGTTCGAGGGAGGAGACTCAACCGCCAACAAAACCAACAGGCTCGATCGGATACGCGAGTCCGACAAATACACGGGGAATAAGGGTGTCAAAGTCCTCCTCGTGCCTCCCATCCTCCCAGAGGTCACCGTCATTCGAGCCCAACGCGTGGCTATCGACGGCACAGTACGCATGGAAGGTATCCTCGGCCCAGATGCAGAGCAAGCCATGTGCGCAAAAACTTTGATTGTGGAGTGCGAGCAAATTGTACCATCCGACGAATTACGCGCTGCTCCCGAACTCAACCACCTGCCTGCGCATATTACTACTGCCATCGTGGAACAGCCCTTTGGGGGCTACCCCACGGCGGTGCCGAACTACTACGACTACGACTGGAACTGGTGGGTGACTTACGGTCGGCTCAACCGCAGGAGCAAAGAAGAGGTCAAGGACTGGTGGACGAAGAACGTTGTGGAAACCAAAGATGACTGGGATTATTTACAGCGGATTGTAGGAATGAACCGCCTGTTTGAGTTACGCGCTACCCCGGGCTACGGGTACCGCGCTGACCAGCAACGGCCAATGTGATGCGAGCTACTACAACAGGAGCGCACTATGCAACAAATTTCGGATGAAGCCTATGAGGTTTATCTCAAGGAACGAGGTCTAGCACGCAATCAATACACTACCATGGAACTGCTGGCAGTAGCTGCTGCTCGCGAAGTGCCAGACGGCGCATTTGTTTTCGCTGGCACAGGTCTCCCACTACTGGCCTCCATGTTAGCGCAGTTCACTGTCGCGCCAAACATGACACTGATTATGGAAGCAGGCATCGTGGGGCCAAAGGTAGAGCATCTGCCAATATCGGTCTCGGACCCACGCGGATGCCTGAAAGGGAGCATGGTCTCCAACATGGCGGATACCTTCGGCACCACCGCGCTGCGTGGCTATTGTACTATCGGCATGTTGGGCGGCGCTGAATGCGACATGTACGGTAACCTTAACTCGACCATCATTGGCGGCTACTGGCCTGGAGGAGTCTCAGATACTGGCCATGGACCTCATGTGCGCTTTGCCGGTAGTGGCGGGGCCAATAACATTGCCTCGTTTGCCGACAAGGTACTGGTCGTCATGGTACAGGAGGAACGCCGCTTCCCGGAGCATGTCGAGTACATAACCAGTGTAGCTGGGACGCGTGGTCCGCGCGATAAGAAGGAGTCCCGCTGGGACTATGGACTTGGACGCGGCGGCGAGTTAGTAATGATTAGTGACATATGCATTATGCGCAGCAATCCTGAGACAGGCCTTCTGGAACTCGATACTGTCTTCCCGGGTATCAGCGTCGATGATGTAGTTTCCAACACCGGTTGGTCGCTTGACACAAGGAAGGCTAAGGAATTGCAGCCACCGACCGAAGAAGAATTGAAAGCTCTGCGCATGCTTGTTGACCCCAGCCGCATCTACCTTGGCCGCAAGAGTAAACGCGAAGCTGTGGCAGCGGCAGCGCAACAATAGGAGTAAGTGATTTAGTATCTAAGAGAGTTACACAATACGCCTGGTACCCACATGCGGGTGCCAGGCGTATTGTGTAAGACACAAATTATGCAAAAAACTTGACCGCATCGCAAAGCTACGTTATAGTGGTGATACTCTAGTAAAGAATTCAGAAAGCATGAATTTGGTTTGAAGCGAGTAACGGATGACAGAAACCAGCAGGGCAGAACACATGACGAAATCTTTAGCAAAAGATATACATGAATATCTAACAACGCTTATTAAACAAGCTACCCGAATTTATCTTGCAAGCGAGCAAATCAACTTCGATATTGAAGATTTGCCGATTGACTTGCGTTTCTCAGCTCAAAGCAGTTTTGGCGACTATTCGATGCCGGTCATGCCATGGGCTAGCAAGAACGCGTTGGGGCGTCCACCATTGTCAATTGCAGAGTCATTGGCTAATGTGCTACGTGAAATGAATGACCAAGCCATTGAAGAAATCACCGTCACAAAGCCAGGTTTTCTCAATTTCCGCTTAAACCGTCCTGCTATAGCCAAAACCATCATTGAGCATGTTCTGGAGGAAGGAGCCGATTTCGGTCACAACAACATAGGAGTAGGCACGAAGGTGGTTGTCGAGCATACAGCCATTAATAGTAACAAAGCTGCACATGTAGGTCACCTGCGTAACGCGTGTATTGGCGATACAGTGGTACGTATGTTACGTTCGCAGGGCTATCATGTCGAGGCCGATAACTACATCGATGACACGGGCGTGCAGGTTGCAGATGTCGTGGTGGGTTTCACCTTACTCAATAAAGGCATCCTACAGCTTCCAGAGGGCAACGAGCAACTGCCAGGCGAGCCTTTTGACTACTACTGCTCGCGAATATACGTTGCTGTGGGGAAAGCCTACGATGACCATCCCGAATTGCGGGAATTACAAAAAGACGTGCTGCGTGCTATCGAGCATGGGAGTGAGCCTGAGGGAGAGCCGGATTACCCACTTCTTGCAGCCGATCTTTCTCACCGGATTGTGCAGGCCCACCTGGCGACAATGGGTCGCCTGAATATCTCATATGATCTGTTAATATGGGAATCCGCTATTCTGCACGCTGGGCTATGGAGACGCACCTTTGAAATGCTGCGCGATCGGAGCGTACTGGAGAAGCCTGAATCGGGTCCGCTGGCAGGGTGCTGGATATTGCCATTTGGTGAATGGGAAGTACGGACAGAGGAGGGAGAGCGCACGAGTGACAAGGTTCTCGTGAAAAGCGACGGCACCGCAACCTACACAGCCAAGGACATCGCCTACCACCTATGGAAGTTCGGCCTGACCGATGACCCGCAGTTAAGAGTGCAATTCGAATTTATTCCCTGGGGTCGGCAGCAAGATGGGCGAATGCTCTGGACAATGCGCACACCATACGATGAGGTTCCGGCAAAAGAAGAAGCTGACCCAAAACGTTTCGGTCATGCCAAACGGGCAATTAACGTTATCGATGTCCGCCAATCGTATCCGCAGCAAGTCGTGTATGAGAGTTTGCGGCGGTTAGGGTATACAGAACAGGCTGACAATTTAATACACCTTGCATATGAAGTCGTCACGCTATCGGCTGCCACAGCAGCTCGCCTGGGGATCGATACCTCAGATGGACGCGAATTTTACGCGATGTCGGGACGCAAAGGGATTGAGATTAAAGCAGACGACTTGATTAACGCAGCCGTCGCTAGAATGCAAGAGGTAGAGAGCAAGCGGGAATTATCACATGAAGCAGCGGCAATCCTGGCGGCCTCGGCGATCCGCTACTTTATGATTCGCTTTAATCTACAGCAGATCATCACTCTGGACATCGACGAGGTACTACGCCCCAATGGTGATACTGGTGTTTACCTGCAATATGCCTATGCCCGTGCTAACAGCATTCTACGCCGCTTACAAGAAGCCGGCTACGAGGAACCTGAGCAGCTCGACGTACTACCCGATCAACTTGAGCAGAGCGAGTGGGAACTGCTACGTCACATCGACGCCTTTCCACGCAGGTTAGCAGAGGCAAGTGCGCAACTTGCGCCGAATATGCTCTCCTCCTATACATATGACCTTGCCGCCCACTTCAGCGACTTTTATGAGCATACGCCAGCCATTCTCAGAGAGACGGATGAACGCGTGAAAGCATTCCGCGCAAAGTTAGTACGTACCACAGTGCAGACTATGGATAATGCGCTGCGGACACTAGGATTTGTGCCGCTGGAGCGAATCTAAGGATTTGACCCCGAATAATTCGCAGACATTTCGGAAAGATGGTATCCTTTATACGGGCACCGATAAACTATAGTATAAAGGACACCAGAGCAAATGACGAATACGACAAATTTACGGTTTGGCATCAAGACAGCACCACAATTTACAACTTACGAGCAGATGCTGCGCGTCTGGCTGGAAGCCGACACGGTTCCCATCATCGCACACGCCTGGCTTTTCGATCATTTCATGCCCCTGGGTACGGATATAACCGGTCCTTGCCTGGAGGGTTGGACTTTGCTGGCTGCTTTTGCTGCACAGACCAGGCGCTTGCGCGTTGGAATGATGGTGACGGGCAATACCTATCGCCATCCCGCTGTGCTGGCGAACATGGGCGCAACAGTAGATATCATTTCGCATGGACGGATGGACTTTGGCATCGGAGCCGGATGGAATGAGATTGAGCATACAGCGTACGGCATTCCTCTCTATTCTCCAGCAGAGCGTATTGGGCGGCTCGCAGAAGCATGCGAGCTAATACGGCTCATGTGGACGGAAACCGCACCAGACTTCGACGGCAAATATTACCAGCTTAAAAAGGCCTACTGCGAGCCAAAACCTATACATAAGCCTTACCCCCCTTTCGTCATCGGCGGCGGTGGTGAGAAGTTGACTTTACGAGTGGTAGCCCGGTACGCCAACATCTGGAATTTTGCTGGCGGCACCGTTGAGGATTTTCGCCATAAGAATGCAATACTGGATAACCATTGTGCTGCCATCGAACGCGACCCAGCTACAATTGAACGTTCCATACAATTCTTAATTAACCCTGACGATTTAAGCGCATCCCGAGATGCACTGCGAAGTTTCATCGAAGCAGGCGCAACACATCTTATCTTGAATTTGCGAGCACCTTACCCCGAGGGGATTGTACACATGCTGGCAGAAGAGATAGCTGAACCACTGAGTAAGGAGTATGTCAGGACCTAGTATCTAGATTTTTAACATGTAGTTCAGGTAAAATAGGACACGGACGACTTGAAGGCCGAATTTCAGCGACAGGAGGTGATGCATGTCATCGTCAGAGGTTTTCCCAGGTATCGTTAAAGATTCGGAGATACTTGGAGGTGAAGCCGTCATCAAGGGAACACGCATCCCTGTAGCACTCATCCTCGGCCATCTTGCAGCAGGCATGAGTACAGATGAAATCATCTACGAGTACGATCTCACAATAGAAGACATTCGCGCCGCACTCGGTTACGCTGCAAAGCGAATTGGGGAAGAGGCGATTCGTGTCCAGTAAAACACGGAGATTTTTGTTAGACGAAAATCTCCCAAAGAATTTATGGAAAGCATTACGAGCGGCAGGATATCCTACCGCTCGTTTGATAGATGAGGGACTACGAGGATGCTCTGACTCCGTAATTTTCAATCAAGTCCGCTTCCGCACTGTTATTATCACCCGTGATAAAGATTTTCTCAAAACAGATTTATTCCCAATCCCTCACTCTGGTATAATTGTGGTGAGATTGCCTAACGGAACTTCTATTGCTGATATTATCCATGAAGTGATAAATGCACTGGCTACGCTGTCAGAACAAGACCTTGCTAATAAGGTTTATATAATTGAGCAAGGTCGGGTACACTTGATGCCTTAACTTATAAGAGAGGGTATGCCACAATGAGCACACCCATATACTACGACAAAGATGCCCATCTTTCCATTGTTCAGGCAAAACGGTAGGTGTTCATCGGATATGGCAACCTGGGCGGCACAATAGCAAAACCTGCGTGACAGCGGCGTCTCACAAATACTCCAGCCTGTTGAAAAGGAAAGCGCTCAGTTGTGAAGCTACATACTAGCATGGTCTACTGCCAATAAGCGTCTCATTTCCAGAAAATGAGAAAACATAGCCAGTGTTTCTTCGTCATAAAGCTCTACAGTTGGCTTTTTCAACAGACTGGGTCGTTATTGAGACAATTGTTGAGAATAACCAATACTTGATTTGCCTGAGAAGCAGGAGAAACGCAAGGTTTATGCTATACTAACTCAAGACTAGGACGAATATAGCTGACGAGAATAAGATAGTTGCAAGGAAGATAGTAGAAGTTTTCAATACGGGTGATCTTTCTGAGGTCGACTCAATATTCTCTTCTGATTATGTTATCAGTCGTGCTCCCAATCCTTTCAGCGATTTACATGACCATGCGGCTGCATCAAAACTGGAGTCAAGGAGCACGGTAATTCCAACATCATCCATTGGACATACCATAAAAAAGCTGGCACTGGAGGTCGTTTTTGGGACAAACAGCAGAGTTAAAATTCTTCACTTAGCTTCATACCTTGCCCCATAGTAATAGACAAGCAGCCAGTATTTTGCTACTGCATCGGCTTTGCAAGCGGTCTCACGAGAACACGCTGTTCTCACCAATTTGTTACCGCTTCAAGGCATTTTTCGCACATTAACACACAACCTACGAAAATATCACTACTCCAATCTAGCCCATGTGGGTAGCAGTTTGGCAGCAAATCACTTGCTCTCAGGCTGCTCGCGAGTAGCTAGAAAGGAGAAAAATCATGGCTAGGCCAAAAAGCCTCAAACCAGACTTACTGGTTATGCAAAGAGTATCCTAAGCAATATCCCGTCTAGCGGTATTGGAGAAAGGACATTGCTTGAAAAATGCGGTGGTATGAGTGGCTACAGCGATGACCAGAAGATGATCGGTGGTCTCGTTAATTTAGGCTATCTTAGCCGAAACGGAATGGCGACCTGCACCGTACAAACAAAGGGAATAAAGCCATAGGAAAGTAGCCTCGTAGTGCAGTTTTTTAGCTATAGGCACGCTGTAAGCGATGCCTTTTTTTGTTTGAACCGAAAGGAGACAAACAATGTCAGCAGATAAGTATCCACCAAATGCACCGAAATGGGTGCAGGCAGATGAGGTAAAAGCAGCAACATCAGACGGTTCACGGGTCGACGTTCCTATCCAGAAAGGAAGCCAAGAGGAAGAAACGGTTCGTTTTTGTGCCGGTGGGTGGAGCAACACGTTCACAAACAAATCTCAGGCTGATGTGCTTGTAGAGAGTTCCACGGATGGCTGGCTTAGGGTAAGTTTTAATGGAAGTAACGTACTTCCATACTGAAAGGTCGGGAAATGCTTAAAGAGCTACAGAGCCGCTTTGCTGCTCTCCGTGAGCATGTTAGGTGTCTTTACTGGAACAGCCTCTCATTGAAGAGGTGGAAGTAACTCGTAGTGCAGTTCAATCTAGTCCGTCAGGCAGCCTCATTCGTGAGCGTTGCCTTTTTTATCGTAGGTTGATTTTAGTGCAAGCGGGATAGCCGCATGCAGACCACTCGTAAGAGCAGTTTTATCAGATGTACAGGCTAAAGGGTTAGAGCGGTTAGAGCAGATACGAGCAGAGGCACTTGCAAGCGCTTTAGCATAGGCAGAAGCTAGTGTACGACATACTAGCTGAGATTGCCCACCTGGTATTCTACAAAGCAGCACCCACAATCTCTGCGATATCCCCAACACCTTCTGTACTCAGAAATTCCTCAATCCCTTGCACAATTTCGATGCCGGCTCGCGGATTGACGAAATTGATCGTGCCTACCTGTATTGCTGAGGCGCCTGCCATGAGAAATTCGAGCGCATCGTTCGTATTCCAGATACCCCCTATTCCTATTATGGGGATCTGCATATTCGACGAGCGCAATGCACGCGCTACCTCATAGACCATACGTAACGCGATAGGCTTCACGGCTGGACCTGATAACCCGCCAGTTCCATTCGCTAATGTTGGACGGCGTCTATGAGTATCTATACCCATACCCGTAATAGTGTTAATGAGGGAGACGGCATCCGCGCCATACGAGGCAGCAGCCAACGCAGTCGGGCGTGCATCACCGCTATTAGGAGAGAGTTTGACGATCAGGGGAAGTGTTGTTGCACGGCGTACAGCGGCGGTAACATCTGCAACCGCCTGTGCATCTGCCCCGAAGACAGCTCCGCCTGCACGCACATTTGGACAGGAGACATTTACTTCGATACCTGCAACCCCTTCGACGCCTTCGAGAAGTTCGGCAAGTTCGACAAACTCTTCGATGGTTTCTCCCGCAATGTTAACGATAACAGGAGTTTGCCATGTTGCCCAGGTTGGGGCATATTTTTTTATAACTGTGCGAACACCGGGATTTTGCAACCCGATGGCATTCAACATGCCCGAGGCTGTTTCCAAGGTTCGAGGCTGCTCATTGCCGCTGCGAGGATACAAGGTTGTACCTTTGCAGATGATTGCTCCCAGCCGGTGTATCTCGGCTATTTTCGCGTATTCCAAACCATAACCAAACGTGCCAGCCGCCGTCATAACAGGATTGCGCAGGAGCAGGCCACTTTTGTGATGAGGTGCTAGTTCTGTTTGTAAATTCATCTACTTTTTCGAGCCCTATTGATGCGGTCACGCAATACTCCCACTTCATTTGCAGCGACAGAGGCATAATCGCTGCCATTACCAGCATACAGAACTGAACGGGAAACTGCAATGATAGCTCTTTCTCCAAATGCATCCATTCCTGCCAGTACCGAGGCCTCTAGATCTCCCCCCTGCGCACCTACACCTGGGATGAGGATTGGCATATCGGGACACATAGAGCGAATGGTGTGCAGTTCTTGTGGATAAGTTGCTCCGACCACTAATCCGCAATTGCCTTCCTTATTCCACGATTGTACTCGCTGCGCTACCACCTCGTAGAACGGTCTGACCTGTCCTTTCTCGTCTTGTACCAACAAGTCTTGAAAGTCACGGGCGCTGGGATTCGACGTGCGACACAAAAGAATCACGCCCTTTTCATGATAGGCAAGAAAAGGGGCCACACTATCGTAGCCCAGGTACGGATTGACGGTTACAGCATCGCAGCCATAGACATCAAAGACTGTGGCAGCATAGTTTCGTGCTGTATTGCCCAAATCTCCTCGTTTGGCATCAACGATAACGGGCATTTCCGCCGGGATAGCACGAAGTACTTCCTGAAAAACATACATCCCTTCAGGACCAAGTACTTCAAAGAAGGCTAGATTAGGCTTATATGCGCATACATAAGGTGCAGTCGCTTCTATTATATCCCGGCAGAAGTGAGTGACTGCCCTGGCTACTGGTAGGCCATGCAATCGAGCAGGGAAACGCTTTGGTTCCGGGTCCAGTCCTATGCAGAGCAGGCTGTTCTGCTGGCGTGAAGCTGTTAGTAATTTATCGAGAAAATTCATAGTTTAGATACCACGCGTGCCAGGTTTGACTATAGGAATGCCTTCAGCGCACATAGGGCATGCACCAGGGTTGTATGTGCGTGCCGTAACAGTAAGCAACGCATGACAGGGAACATCGAATTGAGTGCTAGCCTCGCCGCCACTACGATCAATTAGCACTTCTATGCCAAGGATGGCAGGATGAAATGGCTGTATTGCCCCGAGGGTCTCACGCAATGAAAGACCTGTGGTCAGTACATCATCGACGATAAGTACACGTTCGGCAGGATGCAGCACAAATCCTCGCCGTAGTTCTCGTCCTCCACTAGCGACTGGCTCAGCAAGCAGACAACGCGTGTCGAGTTGACGAGCCAATTCCTGCGCCAGTAATGCACCGCCTGTCGTTGGGCCACCAACTGCTGAAATGGCACTCTGCCTGTATCGGCTAGCAATCTCCCGGCAGAGTTGTTCCGTGACGCGTGGCCATTCCAGCAGGCGGAACTTTTCCCAGTATTCGTCGCTGTGCCATCCCGAGCTGAGCACGAAGTGCCCAGTCGAGACGACACCTAGCTGTTGAAAAAGATCCAGCAGTTCGGATTCTTTCATACTATGGCATGTAGTGTACGCTATTGCGTGGGTATTCGACACAGTTCAGGCAACTTTCGCTACTAGTGATAAACTGCACCAGTCGCTCAAAACCCATGCCGAAGCCGGCATAGGGGATCGAGTCATGCTCACGCAGTTGCAGGTACCACTCGTAGTCCTCGGCACTGCCACCCGCTGCAAGTAGATGTTTCATCGCTGGTGAAGTCATGAGCCGTTCACGTAGGCGAACGGGGTCTTCTTCACGCTCAGCACCACCACAGACTTCACCGACTCCTGGCAACAGGAGGTCTGCAGCGTTAACGACACGGCCGTCTTCGCGGTTCTGGCGCATATTGAAGAATTTCAGCTCCATGGGATAGTGCGTGATAAAGGTGGGAAACTGAGTCCACTCGAGGATGGCAATTTCGCGCCTGCGGTCAAGATCGTCACCCCATGCAGTCACAATACCCATCTTATTGAGTTGTCCTACCGCCTCAGTGTAGGTGAGGCGACGGAAAGGTGGCTTGATCGTCTCTAGCACGGCGAAGTCAGCGCCTAACAACTTTAGCTCTTCAGGGCGTGTCTCCAGGGCTATCTTCACGATGTGGCTCACCAGGCGCTCTTCAAAATCCAGTAGTATCTTCAGGTTCCCAAAACCTATTTCCGGCTCAACCAGCACGAACTCGGTAAGATGACGGTGATCAGCACGGGGTTCGGCGCGGTAACTATGATTGATTGAGTAGACACGACGCAGCGTCTGGCTGTGAACCAATGGCTCCAAATGTAATTGTGCCGTCTGAGTCAAGAAGGCTTTGTTGCCGAAGTAATCAAGTGAAAACAGTGTCGAAAAATCCTCACAAGCGCCTGTAAGGCTCGTGATGGTTGGGATAGTTACCTCTACAAAATCTTCTGCCTCCATGAAATTGCGAATCGTCTTCAGCAGAGTGCCACGCAAGCGGATTAGCGCTGCCATACGTGGGGAGCGTACTAGCATATGTCTATTGTTTAACTGTTTCATATCCTGCAAATTGCTTGCGCTCTCTGTGGATGTCGTGATTTTCATTGCGCTCATGGAATACTAACTCCTCTTCTTTTTGCATTTTTGTAGGGGCACGATCGATCGTGCGCCCGGATCTACTAATGACAACATGTCAATATGTCGTCCATTACTCTCTTACTCACTCAGCAATAAGGCCTATACCGCTGAGCTTCTAGAGAGCCTCCGCGCTTGACGCCATTGTCAAGCACCGCCGGAGACCAAATAGGTCAAAAAAAATTCCTCATCTCTGAATCAATGAGATGAGGAAGAAAGAATCTTCGTTAAAACGGCACCGGGCCCATCAATGAGATGGAGCAGACGGCCCTTCCGCCACTTGAGCATTTTTAATACTTGTACCCTGTGCCTGAATGCCATAAGATTACTATACCTTTTCCACGGAGTGGAACAAATGGGAACCAATTTCAAATTGTTAGAAGTATACACAGTGATTTTCAAAAAGTCAAGCAAATTACGATGCAATTTTTGGGAACGATCACTACTAGAGAATACTAAATCAGTAAAAAGTACCCACAAAAAATAGCGGATATTTAGGGGTAGGGAGCATATCCGCTATTCTGAGTCCCATGTACGAGACATAAAGGGAGAACTGAGGGCAATTCTCACAAAGACTCATATATAGTATAGCACAGATGCAGAATAGCAGGGATAACCTCTACAAAAAGTAGCATACATCTCCGCCAGCCCCGATAAATAGTTGGGGAAGGAGGAATTAACCAACACTTTCTCTAAGAGTTTAGCCGTATCAAATAGAATTGACTGTTGTTCCTTTCCGTTTCTCTTTCATCCGTCACAGGCTACGAAGCTAATTTCTCTTCGATTGTCCGGAGGAGTTCGTACAATTCAAACGGCTTTTTCACGCCAGTAATGTTGCGCCTGGCGATCTCCTGCGTTGGTAAACGCGCACTTATCATAATTGTAGGGATGCCTGCTAGCTCTTTCCTGGCTTGTAGTTTGTCATACAGTTCAATGCCATTCATTTGAGGAAGCTGATAATCGAGAATAAGAAGGTCAGGGTTAAGATCATAGGTAGCTTTCAGTGCTTGAAAACCATCAGTGACTAAGTGCGTAGAATGTTTTGTTTCTTGGGAAATAGCTAGAACAATAAAAGTACCAATATCTGCATCATCTTCTACAACCAGGATGGTTTTCACCGAAATGTGAGCCCTGTCCGAGCGTTGCTCTTGCACTTGCACTCTATTTCTCCTACTTTGGCCGATACCGAAATACAACTTTGTTGTATTATAACGATCGGGTTAGCTAAAGTCTATAGAAATGTGCAAAATTTCCTAAGAATTATTCTAAATCTTCCCTCTTCTCCATCAGGTGGCCAGGCACCCACAAGAGGCAATGCCGTTCAAAGAGGGAGACAGGCAAAAAGAGAGACCGAATAAGGAGGAGCTATGCGACGTACAAAAATAGTCTGTACCATTGGACCTGCTACGCAGAGTGAAGAACAACTCGAACGCTTGATGCGTGCCGGTATGAATGTTGCGCGTCTCAACTTCTCGCATGGCACGCAACAGGATCATGCGATGGTGATTGAACGGCTCCGTGCCATTTCTGCACGTCTCGGATATCCTATCGCTATTTTGCAGGACTTGCAAGGGCCGAAGATTCGTACAGGGTCACTTCAGGGTGGGCAACCCGTGAGATTAGTTGATGCTGCTCTCATTACCATTACCACCCGTGATGTTGCAGGTACGGCCGATCTCATTTCGACGACCTATCAATCGTTACCACAGGATGTAAAGGCAGGAGATCGTATTCTGCTCGATGATGGTCTGATGGAATTGCGCGTTCTCGCTGCCAACGAAACGGATGTGCAATGCCAGGTGGTGCATGGTGGCATCTTGAAAGAGCATAAGGGCATCAACCTGCCCGGCGTAGCTGTGAGCGCACCTGCTCTGACAGAGAAAGATCGGGAGGATCTGCGATTCGGCGTCATGCACGGTGTGGATTATGTGGCGCTGAGCTTTGTCCGCCAACCAGAGGATGTGCTAGAGGCCAAAGATCTGATCCGGCAATTTCAAGTGGAAAAAGGCGAGACCGATCAGGTGATGCCTCCACCCCTTATTGCCAAGCTGGAGAAACCAGAAGCCCTCGCGCATCTCGACGAGATACTCGCTGCGGTGGACGGCGTGATGGTAGCGCGAGGCGACCTCGGGGTGGAGATGGCACCAGAGAAAGTGCCCTTGATTCAGAAGCGCATTATTAGCACGTGCAACGATGTTGGTCTGCCTGTCATCACGGCGACCCAGATGCTTGAATCGATGATTACTCATCCGCGTCCAACTCGGGCGGAGGCCAGTGATGTGGCCAATGCAATTCTAGACGGAACAGATGCCATTATGCTGAGCGCTGAAACGGCTACAGGGGCCTATCCTATCGAAGCGGTCGAAATGATGGTGCGGATTGCATTGGAAGTAGAGGCTGGGGGGCGCACTGCACGGCAGCCACCGTCTCAGCAGCTCACGCAAGCGCATGCCGTCAGTCACGCGGCCCGCGCCCTCTCAGAGGAGGCAAGCGTCCAGGCGATCGTCGTCTTTACGCGCTCCGGTGCTTCGGCACACTTGATCTCGAAGGACCGTCCACGACCACCGATTCTGGCGTATACGCCTTCCGACCAAGTGTATCGTCAGCTTGCGCTCTGGTGGGGTGTCTGGCCACATCGCATTGCGATGCAGGGGACAACAGAGGAGTTGATGGCTGTGGTCGATCAGCGTTTGCAGGATGACAAGCTGATTCAACATGGCGAACATGTGGTGATTATGGGGGGCCTGCCTGTCGCAAGCCAGGCACGCACGAATTTTGTGAAGTTGCATCGTGTGGGTGGGTGAGGAAAAGAGACCAGGATAAATAGCGTGCGTCCTTTTGGCCATATTTCCGTCTATGAAGTCAAGAACAAGATCAATTAAAGAGGTGAGGATATGTTGACAACGACACAGAGCGTCTGGGACGCATTTCATGTTCCTTTGCAGCAGTTCATTCGGCGGCGCGTTTCCGATGAGGCCACCGCCGAGGATGTGCTGCAAGACGTGTTTCTCAAAATCCACCAGCACATGGAAACGCTCAAAGACGTGAAGAAGCTGGAGGGTTGGATTTACCAGATCACACGCAACGCCATCATCGATTTCTACCGAAGCAGCAGGCCAACGACTACGCTTGAAGCGGAGGAGGTTCTTGACATGCCGAGCGATGGTGAGAAGCTTGCCAGAAATGGATCGACAAGCATTGGTGCTTACAGAATATCAAGGACTCACACAAAAGGAGATGGCCGAGCGCCTGGGTTTGTCCTTTTCGGGTGCGAAATCACGGGTGCAACGAGCACGGGAGAAACTCAAACAGCAATTGCTGGAGTGCTGCCATTTTGAGTTGGATCGGAGAGGCCACATTATCGACTATCAACCGAGATGTCAGAGTTGTGAGACGGCGCCTTGTTGTACCGACGAGCCGGTGGTGCCAACGAGGAGCCGCCCGGGTGCGTCCTTTTTGAAACCGCTCCGTCTCTCTGAGCAGAACAGAGAGCAGTGAGTGAACCCAGGTTCCTCACCGCAAGAACACACACCGAAAGGAAGAGGAAGATGAGTACCATACCAACCAACGATGAGCAGCTACGAGCCGAGGTCAGCGCTCGCTATGCAAGGACGGCTCTGCAGGTACTGGGGACCGAACAGTTAACCGCAGCCGATATCTGTTGCGACCCCACCTGTTGTTCGACGAACACGGCAGCCTTTGCCGATACCAGGACAGCCTTGCAGGTCCTCGGAGCAGAGCAAGCGCAGGATAGCTCGTGTTGCGGGTCAAGTTGTTGTTCTTCCAACACGCTTGATGGGAGCGTCATCACGTCAGATCTCTACAGTCAGGTGGAGCTAGGAACGATCCCGGTTGCAGCCGCACTGGCGTCGCTCGGCTGTGGCAATCCAACGGCGCTGGCCGAACTGAGACCAGGTGAGCGCGTGCTTGACCTGGGCAGCGGAGGGGGTATAGATGTGCTCCTATCGGCGCGCCGTGTTGGTCCAACCGGCTTTGCCTACGGCCTCGATATGACCGATGCCATGCTGGAACTGGCCGAACGCAATCGGGCCGAGGCGGGAGTGGAGAACGTGCGGTTTCTGAGGGGCATTATTGAGGACATCCCGCTTCAACCAGAGAGCGTGGATGTGGTGATCTCCAATTGCGTCATCAACCTCTCCGCGGACAAGGGTCAGGTCCTGCGTGAAGCTTTCCGGGTGCTCGCTTCTGGCGGACGGTTTGCCGTCTCGGACATCGTGTTCCAGGGCCACATCCCGCAAGTCCTTCGTGCAGACCTGGAATCCTGGGCGGGCTGTATCGGCGGAGCGCTGGATGAAGAGACCTACCGGGAACTACTTCGTGAAGCAGGATTCACCGGCATTGAGGTCGAGGTAACCAGGCGGTATGCTCTTGACGAGATCGCCGGGAGCGGAGCGAGCGCCTCCATTGCCGCTCTTTCTCTAAATGAACGGCAAAACGTGGATGGTAAGTTCGTCAGCGCTTTCATTCGTGCACAGAAGCCATAGAGGGAATAGTTGCTTTTCGCCGGGAGAAGGGCATAACCGTGCTGAGGTCTCTGTCCTTCTCCTATTTCTTCCTCTGGCTGAAAGGTTACCACAAAGATACTACGCGACACTGACCATCGTCACATCAAAAATCAGCACCGAGTTGGGTGGAATGACGGGAGGGTGACCCACCGCTCCATAGGCTAGCGCTGCCGGGATAATGAGGCGACGCGTGCCTCCGCGCTTCATACCAATCAAACCCTCATCCCATCCCCTGATTACCTGTCCCTGGCCAAGCGCTATAGTGATCGGTTGAGCGCCACGATCCCAGGAACTATCAAATTTCTTGCCAGTACTCTGGAGCCAGCCTGTATACTGCACTGTTACACTGCTGCCTGTTTTCGCCGCCTGGCCGCAACCAACCTGTACATCAGTATACTTAAGTCCATCGGGCAATGTAACAGGAGTACCAGCCAGAGCAGGCGGCTTAGCAGGACCTGCCGACGGGGTTGGCGTACTTTGCAATCCAGCGAGGCAAGAAGCAAGCTGTACCGCCGTTGCTGTCGCATGCACACTCGCTACTTTGGTCGCGGTGGCGTTTGCACTCGCAAGCTGGGCGGCAGCCCGGTCAGAAGTGTAGCGTTGATATCCAATGATGCCGACTACAGACAGGATGATTAGCACAGCAACGGCAATTGAAGCCGTCCATATACGCTGCCTGCGCTGACGACGCGCCTGGCGCTGCATACGTTCCTGTTGACGTTGCCCCGGTCGATATTGTTTCTGCGGCGTTCCGTTCTTCTGTCCATTCACCGTTTGCGCCATAGGGATAATCTCTCCTTATATTAGACGAAATAAAAATGCAAGCAGAGAGTACCATTACCAGAGCCTTCTGGCAAGAGGGGTGAGACCAGGATTTGGCAATTCTTCATTGAGGGCACTTGTGAAAGGCACCACTTTCGTCCTTAAACCAACCCAATTAACTCGACTTTGCTGGTAGTACTGTGATACAATACTATTCACTATCGTACAAATTGGTATCAGAAATTCTGATACTACATATATAGTGTATACCATAAATATACATAAATGCTTCATAGAAGCGATGTAAGGAGAATATATGACATCCCAAGGATATGTGCGTTTCCCAACCATCCATGAGGATCGCATTATCTTCGTCTCTGAGGATGATCTGTGGCTTGTATCGAGTGAGGGTGGGCGGGCAGAACGATTGACTGCAGGTGTAGGAGAAGTATCGTATCCTCATTTTTCACCGGATGGCGAACTATTGGCATTTGTAGGTCGTGAAGAGGGACCCAGCGAAATCTACGTAATGCCCGCGCTTGGCGGTGTAGCTCAACGTCTTACTTTCCAATCCGCCTCGTGCCGGGTAGCTGGCTGGTCCCTTGCCGGAGACGTTATTCTATATGCCAGTAATGCAGGACAATCACTTCATCATCAGAATGTCATCTATGCTATCAGCCCTCAAGGAGGCCAACCGAGCCAGGTTCCAGTAGGTATAGCAAATGCGATCTCCTATGGACCTGGTGGCGGTGTTGTGATTGGCCGCAACACGAGTGAACCAGCACGTTGGAAACGCTACCGCGGCGGCACGGCAGGTTACCTTTGGTGTGATGCTACGGACAGCGGCATATTCCAACGTCTACTTCAACTCAATGGAAACATTGCTAATCCTTGCTGGGTAGGTGAGCGCATTTACTTCCTCTCGGACCACGAGGGGGTCGGGAATATTTATTCCTGCACACCTTTCGGGGAGGATATTCGCCGCCACACCGACCACAATGACTTTTACGCACGAAACTTGTCGAGTGATGGACAACGACTGGTCTACCACGCAGGTGCTGACCTGTATCTATTCAATCCCTCGACCGAAAAAGTGCGCCAACTAGATGTAGTGTTGCCGAGTCTGCGCACACAACGCAACCGCAAATTCGTCTCAGCCGGAAGCTACCTGGACAGCTACGCATTGCATCTCCAAGGATACTCAGTTGGGTTGACGACGCGCGGAAAGCCCTTCACTATGGGCAACTGGGAGGGACCTGTCCTGCAACACGGTGAGCTTGACGGTGTTCGTTACCGCTTCCTGGAATGGCTCAACGATGGCAAGCGTTTAGTAGCTATCAACGATGCGACAGGACGAGAGAGCCTGATCGTTTTCAATCCTGAAGATGCCAGTGAGCCCAGGACGTTTATCGACATTGAATTTGGTAGGGCTGTTGAACTGGTTGTCTCACCAACAGATGATGCTGTAGCAATTTCGAACCACCGCAATGAACTGATTATGGTCGATTTGGAGGCCGGTACTTCTCGCATTATTGATCGCAGCGACTATGGCCGGATACGCGGTATGGCATGGTCGCCAGATGGTCGTTGGCTGGCTTATGGATACCCCTCGACTTCACAGAAAACTGCGATCAAGCTGTGTAATTTGGAGAGCGGTGAAACTCACTATGCCACCGAACCTGTGCTACACGATATCTCACCTGCATTCGATCCTGAGGGAAAATACCTGTACTTCTTAGGATATCGCATCTTCAATCCCGTGTACGACAATTTGCAATTCGACCTGGGCTTCCCCCGTGGGATGAAACCCTACGTAATT
>WNFB01003749.1_pt1 | contig 18307 bp, 27 predicted proteins | sample 5400501 | NCBI WGS metagenome assembly WNFB01 (sample SAMN13153341, study PRJNA577476) | soil metagenome | isolation source: 200 cm saprolite under Douglas fir tree site 2 hole 1 | place: USA:California | collected 2015-04-18 | reverse complement strand
ATGAACTGAATCCGCATCTCCGGCACCGTGTAACTTCGTTTCGTCGGCGGATTTCCGATGAAGGTGTAAGGCGCACAGGGCGCCTCTCCACACGTCGTCTGGTTAGGATTCTGACCCCAAAAGTAGCTACCGCAGTTGGGACATTTGCGCCTTGTGAAGTTCTGTTGCGTGAAGAATGGAATCGCGAATTCTTCTGGATTGATCTCCGGCAATTAGCGAGTCTCCTGGACTTCGCCGGTGCGGAGTAAAGAGTTTGGTACGTCGACTAGGCTAGAAGGAACGGTTCTTGAGAACGCCGTGCGGAGCTATACCGCAGACCTCCAGTCTATCCGAAGAGAGCGCCCAATCCGGCCAGGGCTTCCTCTTCCTTCTTCTTGTCGTCTTCTGCAGGCTTTTCCTCTTTCTTCTTGCCCTCTGCGGAAGGAGCAGCTGGCGCCGCGGCAGGGGCCATCATCATTGAACTCGCAGACTTCAAAGCGTCATCGATATTGACTTCCGACAGAGCTGCGACTAACGCTTTGACTTGTGATTCTTCGGCCTGTCCGCCTGCTGCAGATACTATCTTCTTCACGTTCTCTTCATTCACAGGTTGTGCCCACGAGTGGAGGAGTAACGCTGCGTAAACATATTTCATTGGCATCTTAGCCTTCTACCGTTTCCTTGTGAGATTCGAGGGGACTGTTCCTGATACACTTAAGCATTTCCAGCAGGTCAGCATTCGCGCACACTTGGCTACGCGTTCTCTTGCTTGGAAACCTTCTGGTTCAAAACGGTCGCGTTCATGAGCGCTCTTTTCAGAACGTACTCCACTGTGCCCGCTTCGAGGAAGCCGGATTCTCCGGCTAGCGCGAGTGCCTCTCTCATTCCTTTTACGAGTATTCGTGGAGCGTTTTCCGGTGTAACGTAGCCGGCTTCTGTTGATAGGTTGAGTGCGTTGTTGATTGCTAGGAGTACGTCGCTCTTGTAGGAAGGCAGGTCGAAAGCCATGTCCTCAGGTCGAAGGATGGTTCCATTGTCAAATGCGACCGCTAAGGTCAGTCCAGCTTCCATCGGCTTCAGTCCGAGCTTTGAGAGGACAGAAGCCATCTTGGCTGTTATCTGATCACCTTTGCGTGCAACTACGGAGTCTGTTGCGACCCATATGCTGCCGCCCTCAATTTTCGTCTTGACCCTGATCTCTCCAAACTCGCTGATGACAGGTCCGGGTGGGAGTCCTGTGTTGCCGGCAGGTATCATGATTTCACCGGTGGCTATGTCTCCCGCCTTGGCGGGGACTCTGACCTTGCTCTTGTCTAGTAGGATGATTAGTGAGTATGGGTTTAGTTCGGAGAAGAGGAGAATGTTTGATCCTGTTAGGTCCTTAACGAACTCTCCTAGTTTTCCATCTTTGTAGTCTGACAGTTCAACGGATTTCCGTAGGAGATTGTTCTTGGCCACGATCATCGTGACCCGGTCACGCAACCGCTTTCGCAGCTCGTGAATCTGTGAGGATCGGACCTTGGTCAGGTCGGCTGCGGCGATCACTGGATATTTTGAGAGCAGACCCTGCAGCTCGGCGAGCGACTCTTTCTTCCACTGGGCTATCTTTCGAGTCGACAGAGAGTATCAGACCTGTGTGGTTTCGACCTTTACCAGCGGTCCCATTGTAGTCTTAACCGCGACGGACTTGATGTTCTTCGCTCCTTTCTCTAGTTTGGATTCTAACCGCGAGATTACTGTCTGAATATTCTGAACAAGCACGTCGTCAGCCATGTCCTCGGTCCCTACTTTGGTCTGTATGACCGGCTGGTCTTTCATCTTGAGACGGACGTTGCGTCGCTGACGCTTGAGAACGTCATCGATGGGTGCTGTCGGTGGAATTGGTGTGGGCATCTTGCCCCTTGGTCCGAGCATCTGGCCTAGAGATTTACCTACTTGAGGCATGAGAGGTGCTTCGGCGACGAAAAAGTCGTAGTTCTGCGCAATCTTCCTAGCTTGCTTCTTATCGCGTGCTATTTTGTCCAGGTCTTCGCGGCCTATGACAATGTCCGCGCCAGCGTCGCGGGCCCGGACTGCGAGATCCCCGCCAGCGATGACTGCGACCTTTACCGTCTTGCTAGCCGCGGTTGGGAGTTCGAGTGACTCGTTGATCCTCTGTTCGGGTCTCTTCAGGTCAAGTTCTCGCAGCTTGACAGCTAATTCGACTGACTGGTTGAATTTCCGCTTCTCTGTCTTTCCTTTCATTTCGGCTATCGCTTTCGCGATGGCGTCTCGTGATACTGGCACTAGTCTCTATCTCCTATTCTCCTTTCAGAGCCTTCTCGTATAGCCCCTTGTCGAGGTCCTTGATGAACTCTTTTGGCTCCTTAGAATCGACTGTGACTCCCATGCTAACGCAGGCCCCTGCGACCTCCTTGACTGCGGCGATGACTGTCTTGGCATAGCTGTCGGTCCTCTTCATCTCGGCGATCTTCACTATTTGTTCCGGACTCAGGTTTCCGACCTTGGTAGCTTTCGGCGTGCCTGATCCCTTCTCCACGCCTAACTCTTTCACGATGAGCGCCGACGTGGTCGGGGTTCCTACTTCTACCTCGAAGCTCTTGTCGTCAACGTCGACGACCACTTTGACGGGGACTTTCATCCCTGCGTAGGCTTTTGTGATTTCGTTGATCTTGTTGACGATTTGGAGAACGTTGACCCCGAGCGGACCTAAGGTTGGTCCGAGGGGTGGGCCTGCTGTTGCTTTTCCACCGTCTATTATTGCATCAACTGTTTTCTTGTCGCCCAGAGTCCTCCCCTCTGCTCACTAGTTTGACGTAGTCTGCGTGGACGGTGATGGGTAGTGTCGCGAAGCCTTCTTCCAATAGCTCGATCACGACTTCTTGCTTGACCTTGTCCACGTGTGTTATCTTTGCGCGCAGGCCTCGGAAGGGTCCACCTACCACTTCTACTAGGTTTCCAACGCTGAGTTCTTCGATGACTGGTTTTGTAACTATGAAGCGTTCGATTGCCTGAATTGACACTACTCCTTTGGTTCTCGTGCGGGCATGTCTGGTTCCCGCGATCGCTTCATCGACGAAGTGGGGTCCTGTGGCCTCGACGAAAATATAGCCCTTGATAACCTCGGGCGCGAGAATAGCAGTGATAGGCAGCTTCTTGGGTTGGGCTCGACTGGCCATCAGGTCAACGACTGTTCGTTCCTGGCCGCTCGTAGTGCGGACCGCGTAAATCGATGTTTTTTGGGTCTGAGTTGCCATAGACTTGGTTCCCTTGTTCGATCAGCCTGTAGGGGTCGGGCTCTGACTTGCGGGTAGGTTGTACAATCCTACCAGCCAGAACAGAATTCTGATGACGAAGCCGATCCCTCCAACGATCAGTACGCCTAGCACGCTTATCTTGATTAGAAGATAGGTTTCTTCCCAGTCCGGTTTCTGGGCTACGTGGAATAATCGTCTGGCTGACTGTATGAAGGTCCTAGCGCCCATGATACGCCCTCGATTATCGTCTCGGAGAGCGGCGGTCGCTCTTCCCTATTTAACTATACTACAGTGTCAGCACCTAATAATTTCGCGGCCAGCCGCTTCTAAGCCGGCTATGAGTTTACGCCGATCGTTGCTGTGAAGTCCCTTCCAATCGACTATAGCAGTATTACACGATCCAGTTGTCTTGTTGAAGGTGTCGGCGATCACTGTTTGTGAGACTCCACCTTCAAAGGAATGACCTGACACAAGATGGCCGATCGCATAATCGCCCTCCATACAAATGCGAGTGTGTTTTGTTGAGTAGTGTGTTCCTCCAAAGCCCACCGCGGTCGGGAGGAGTTCCCGGGACTCGGCGACGGCAGTCATTACCGCGTTAGCCGCGATCTCTCCCAGGACTGGGTCTGTCCATTCTTTCTCCCCGCTACCAATCTCAACGAAACAGACCGGCATCGAGAGGTTAGTTGGGCCATGGTGGGTTGCCTCCATCGTTACGTTGATCCGAATTCCTTGTCGTAACACTCCTGCTTTGAGAGCTCTCAATGTGCGCCTGATAATTGACGGGTCTACGTACGAGACTTCCTCGGGGTTGCCTCCAAACTTAGCTTCGTTCGTCAGGTTGCCGGTTGCATGGACGCTCAACGCCGGTGTGCCAGAAGAACTCACATGTTTAGAGACGAATATGGCGGTAGAAACGTCGGACGGAATGTCGCTGGGTTCAGTGTAAATGCCGAGCTTTTCGAGTACCACCAAGCGGATGTCACCTTTCGAATAGGTCTCGATTCCTTCGTCAGATTTTTGCCCGAAACCAATCTTTGTTATGAGCGCGTGTGCGATATTCGAGGATGCGGGATCGCGTCGGGATGAAACTATCATGACAGAGCCTGGGCGCTGCATCGTCATTTGATCCTAACGGACGGTCAATTTCTGTTCACATGGTTTGTTTGGTCCAAGAATGCCATGTTGGAAGTCGGTCGGAATGGAACAAATTGGGCTTGAAACCAGATTTAAATCGCTCCCGTGAGATCTAAGGGTCAAGTGCAGCAGACATGGTAGATCTCGAAATAACTTACTGCCAACCCTGCGGTCATCAACCGCGAGCGGTCGAATTGGTAAATCAACTCTTGGCAGAGTACGGAATGCCTCTAAACAAGAAGCTCACTATAGCTCTAAAACCGGCGGACAGCGGAATCTTCGATATTGTCCTTGACGGCCAATTGATCTTTTCGAGGAAACAAGAGGGCAGGTTCCCGACTGTTGACGAAATCAAGAAGCAGATTGAACCTAAGCTTTCGATTCCTCTCGAAATCCCATCGAAGTAGCAAACAATCCTCTTAGCGCGGCTGGAGGTATCGCCCGCCGGGCTCATAGAGGCCCACCGCCTTAGTCTAGCCAATAAGGTTCTTCACAATGGATTCGGCCTGAAACGGTTCGAGATCATCGTATTTTTGTCCAGTGCCCACCATAGCAACGGGCTTTCCCATTATGTATGAAAGAGAGATCGCGCTTCCTCCTTTTACATCGGCGTCAAGTTTTGCGAGAATAATCCCGTCAATCTTGACGGCCTCTGAGAAGACTTTCCCCTGTTCAACCGCATCGTTGCCAGTCAAGGCGTCTACTACCAGAATCGTTAGGTCTGGATTTGTCACTCTCACGATCTTGCGCATCTCTTCGAGAAGGTTCTTGTTGTTCTGCATTCTTCCCGCCGTATCTATTAGTACGGCGTTTATCCTGTGAGCCTTTGCGTAGTTCACCGCGTCAAACGCAACTGCCGCTGGATCGGCTCCGTACTGATGTTTGATTACCCGGACCCCGATACGACGAGCATGCTCCTCGAGTTGCTCTATGGACCCTGAGCGGTATGTGTCGCTCGCGGCCAGAATCACGGTTCGGCCTTTTTTCTGGAGAACGTGGGCGAGCTTTGCTATGCTGGTTGTTTTTCCTGTACCGTTGATTCCAATGAAGACGAGTACTGCGGGTTCTCCCACGCTCTTCTTCCTGTCGATGAGCGCGAATATGTCGAGTTGGCCTGCTCTCTGGAGAAGCGATAGGAGGACCTCTTGGAGGATGACCTTTATTCTTGCCCGAGGATCGGTGAATCGGCCGAACTGAGCGTCCTTCAGTTTCTCTCTTAGTTCGTTGCCGATGAAGTCGGCGGCGGATACTGCGACGTCGTTCTCGATGAGAGATAATTGAAATTCATCGAGGACGGTATCTAGATCTTTTCCCTTTAGTTCAGTCTTCGAGATTCGATCGTAAAAGTTGGAGAACTGTGCTCTGAGTCTGTCAAACAATCTCTACCGGTCCACCGCCTTTCTTCCTGGCCATGTCGCTTAGATGTGCCCGATAGTCTTCGACCTGATTCAGAACTTGGCTGAGCTGTTGCGTCACGTTTGCTCTTGCCTTTTCCAGTTCGCTTGATCTCAGTCGGAGGTCTTTCATCGAATCTTCGAGAGGCTTTTCGATGCAGACCCCAGCACCGACTCCAATGATGATGTTCTGGGAGTCCGCAAGTTTCGCTTTCACAAAACTACCGGACCCGATAGGTACCAGAGTCTCAGTATCAACTGATTTTCCCCTCGTTCCTTCAAGGGTAGATATTGCAGTAAGGGTTTCGGAGAGCGCAGCCGTGACGATATCGAGCCTGGACTGGAGGACACGTGCGGAGTTTTCGAGAAATCGTATTTCCACCAGCATCTGACGCATTTGGTCGTCTAGGCTGGGGATCCGAGGTGGCTGTCTTGGGGGAGCTATTTGTCTCGGACTGGTTTGCCTTCTTGAGGCGGACACTAGGCTCCTTCCCCGGGCTCAGTGACTTCTTCGACTGTTTTGATTGTTATGTCGAACTTTCTTGCTTTGTGCCGGCTTCCCATGTCGGCGTAGAGACTCTGAAGGGCATGTTCTCTCTTGAGGGCTCTGATTTCTTTCGTGAAATGCAGCTTTTCGCCTCTCTTTCGGAGATCGCCCGTGATTTTGTATAGTTTCACTTCGCTCATGGGTGACAGCTTGTCGGAAACGACCGATTGGAATGCTCAGCCGTACTTAACCTAATCCGTCTGGAAGACACTACTGAGGGCTAGAAGTTCTGCGCCGAGCGTGTGTGAGCCTACTACGGCGCCCTTTGAGTTTACGACGATTCCTGATCTTGGGTAGGGTATTCCTGAGTTGACTGTTCCGACAGAGACGGGTACTCCGAGAACTTCGGAGATGTGTTTCTTCTCGGATTCGTCTATGATTGGATTTGCCAAGACTCCCTTGTTTGAAGCTGTGGCTAGGGACCCTATCTGGGGGAGCCCTCCGATGGTTCCAGGTTTCGCTGGCACTTTCAGAGCTTTCTCAATCGCGGACACTGTCCGCGGATTTAGCCGTGGATCTACCACTGCTCCGTAGTCGTTGCAGAGAATGATGTTTCCGAGGGCCGTCCGTTTCTCTTCAATTATCGTGACTCGCGCACCTGTCGAACGCAGTTTGGAGATCTCCTCATTGGTTGCGATATACGGTAGTAGGATAGCGTTGGAGTTGCCGCTTAGGTAGATTCCTACAAGTCTCGAATCGGCAATGCCTATGCCGTATGCCTCGATTCCGAGCGCTTCTTTGAAGCTGGCAAGCTTCACTGAAGAGGTTCCAGCTGGTAGGACTGCGATTTGCTCGTTGGCGAAGGAGAATATTCCTACGTTAGGATCTCCGAATATGTCAGACAGAATCACTGGCACGGCTCTTTCCCTCGCCCGGAAAGACTATGACTCTCCCCTCCTTGTCCTTCACGACTCTGATTCGGATTTTCCGGGGAGGCTTGCTGATTCCACGCTGCCAGAGCATGCTGTTTGTCTCCTCGCTGAGGGAGACTTCGGTTGTCTTCATTCTCTGAGCAACGAATTCGCGGAGGAATCTGACGGCTCTCGGAGTCCTCTTCTCTCTTGGAGCGTTCCATATTCGTCGGAGATTGAGATCATAGAATTTTTCTTCGACGATCTCCAGCTCCTCTTCCTCAGGCTCTTCAGGTTCAGCGGGAGCCTCTGGCGCTTTTGGAGCCTCGACGTCTTTCTTGGCTTCCTCAGAGATCTCCTCGGGCTTTTCTTCGATGTCCTCTTTCCCAGGTGAGACTTCTTCTGGTCTTTCGACCAGAGAATCGTCTTTCTTTTTTGGAGCCTTGACCGTTTCCTTTTTTGACGATGTCTTGGCTTTTTTCTTTGGCTTCTTCTCTTTGCTCATAGGAGTCTACACCTTGATCTTGGTCTTTCTCCAGTGTCTCTGCTTGGGAGTTCGTCGAACTTTGCCCTCAGTCTTTGCTACGACCCATGAGGGCACGGGTTGGGCCTGCTTGAGCGCATGGGAAAGATGTTTCTTCTTCCCTGAAGGCTTGTGACGTGCCACGGCTAGGCTCTCCTGATCTTGATCTCTTTCTTCTGACCTTGGAGCTGGACCAAGGTCTTCTTCAACTGTTCATCAGTTACTTGGCCTTGAAGCCTTCCCGATTGCGCTAATTGTATGAGCTGCATCTCGAGCTCTTCCGCGAACTCAGGTTTTACCATTCTAATGTTTGTAAGCCGTTGTCTTGCTTCGGGGGTGAGAATCTTTCGGATTATTGCTTGTTTCTGTCTATCTACCTGTTGCTGGGCCTGATTCCGTCGTTGGTCGTCAGAGGCGGATCGTTGCATCTGGGCCATTCTGCGCCGGCGCAGTTCTTCGAGTTCTTCGTCGGAGTAGTCTTCCCCTGACATTTAGCTCGGGGCCTCTCGGGGCCTAGCCTTCAGCTCTTTCGCCACCTCAGCGGAAGTCCGATTCAATAGTGTGAGTCCCTGCTTTGTCAGCTTTCGCCCTTTCCTGCCTTCTATTGCTACAAGCTCGGCTTTCTGAAGCTGCTGCAGTGGTTCCCTGATAGCTGAGCCTCCGGCTCGGCCGTGATGTTCTGGTGAGTTCCCTCTTCCGACATTACCCCCGTACTGTACGCGTAGGCGGGATACTCCAACTGGACCATGAACGTAGATTTTTCGCAGAAGAGAAGCACATCGTGCGTACCACCAATCGGGGTCCTGCGGTGGTCTCTCCTTGTGGGCACCTGTCTTGGCGTATTCGGACCAAGGCGGGGGGGAGATTTCTGAAACGTTCTCTTTCAGATGCTTTGCTAGTCGGTTGATTAGTTCGTTTGCTGGAACTTCGAAGGCTGTGGGCATACTAATTCGTCCTCATTCTTGATCGAATTTTTTCTTCGGGTACGAGTCGGACTCAGCAATATAAGGATTCATCGCGCAAGAGCCTTGCTGGCTGCGATTTTGATGCTAACTGGATACCTTTTCACGGCACCACAGGACAAGCAAGAGATTACAATTCCAGTCGTATGTGCGTGTAGTCGTATCTTTGCGTTATGCCCTGGGATGAGGGCTAGTCCACATCCCTTGCAGAGGTACATCTTTGATTCGCTTGGAATCCTGACTTTTGTCCTCGAGGATATCTTTCGAGCTAGGTTTACGTAGCGTCGCGATAGTTTCTGATCCGTCCAAGCCATCTTCTTGGCTTGATCTAGGAGAATCTGGAATCTTTCAGATGCCACTGAAGCAATGGCCGCGCGAGTCTTGCCATAGCTTCGCCGAGCGTTTTTACCTCCCATGAAGCTCATTACCTGGTCTGAGAACGAATCGCGATAGTGATCATCATGCTGACACTGGTTCTTGCGGAATCCTCGATGGAGCTCGTCCCTAATGAAATCACGGGCCATCCAGCCGTTCTGAAGTGCGCTGAGCGGAAGAAGAAGGATCCGCGCGAATTGATCCTGGATCAGAGTTATCATCACTCTGCCATTCTGCGCCTCGGGAAATCTGGAATTGGCAGAGGCCGCCCGGATATTGTCCATTTCTGCCTCCTCCTCGCCCTAGGCTCGCCTCTGAACTCGGACAATCAACTAAATTGCTTCGTCCACACACGCGACGACTACGTTATCACGATCGACCCACGCGCCCGCCTTCCGAGAAACACTGACCGGTTCACAGCGCTAATCGAGCAGTTGTACCAAGATTCCGTGGTCCCATCATCAGGACCACCACTTATGAAACTCAGTAGGGAATCCTTGAAGGACATGTTGAGCAAAATCTCACCTGATAGCGTGGTGGCCTTGACCACGATGGGATCGCCGAAACCCATGGAGGCAGTTGCAACGGGACTTCGAGAAGCGGAGCGGCCCGCATTGATTGTCGGTGGATTTCCCGTTGGTCACTTCTCGGACCAAACAATGAAACTGGCATCTGGGAAGTTTCGAATTGATCGGAGAAAATTGGAGGCTTGGACTGTTGTGGGAAGAGCTGTCTATGATTATGAGAAGGCTATTGGCACGGAGAGATTCTAGAAAACTAGCCCTTATTTAGACGGCTCGACCCGACTTTTTTTGAGACCTGCTAAATGTCTTCCGAGATAGACCTCCTGCGCCAGAAGAAGGCTCTAGAATTACGGAAGAAAATGCTCCTCTCTCAAGAGAAGCCTACACCGGTCGCGGCTGAGACTCCCAAACTGAGTTCCCGTCAAGTTGTCCAGAAAATCCTGACAGGGAGGGGCTCTGAGGTGTTGGAGACGGCGAGGAGATATTATCCGAAAGAGGTTGGGACAATTGAGGAAAACCTTGCACGGCTTATCGGTTCAGGCAGACTGAAGGGGCCCGTGTCCGGAGAGGAGCTCTATTCATTCCTTCGGCGGGTAGGGCTGAGCTTCAGTATGGACACGAAGATAAGGGTCAAGGAACATGGTGAACTCAAGACGCTGGAAGAGAAGTTCCGAGAAGGCGTGCGCTAAGCAATTCTGGTCTTCACGGACTATTGGTGGAGACTCCACGTGTTGTCGTAGTACTGTTCGGTTTGTTCGAAGGGCACGGAAACTATTTTTTCGATGGAGGCTTTGGATGATGCGATTAGTCCTTGCGTGTTGCGGAAGGCGGCTTCGACGTTCCGTTGAAGTGCTCGCCCGAGGAGTACAAGCATTTCGTCGAGCCTGCGATGCAGGAAGCTCAAAACTCCAACTTTCCTTCCGCACTTGACATTGTCGAGAATGGGCTTAACGCTCACCCTGCCTCTGAAGGGCTGATGTTTCTCAAAGCTTACTTTGGCTACAAAATTGCAGACACGATGAGCAGTGAGCTAAGCTCGTTTCCAAAGGTCATACAGCCTCTCGGGAACGGAGCTTTGATGGTGGATGGAGCGATGACCAGCCAGCTACTGGGAAAGTTCCAGGAGATTGTCAAGATTCTCTCTGAAGCTGAGGAGTCTATCAACGAGCTGTTGCAGGTGAACCCCAGTAGCCAGGAGGTTGTAGCGTTCAAGGGATACATTGACTCGAAGAAAAATCAGCTCGGCCAAGAATCCGAGAACATGAAAGCGACAATCAGTAACACTCCGAACATAGCTGGAGGCTTTTGCGTTGCCTGTCGCAAGAGCATATCATACGATACTCAGAAGGTCGTGTTTCGGAAATCATCAGCGTCCCAATTGGAAGCGTGGCATCTGCCCTGCTTCCAGTCCAAGGCGAAGAACTAGACGACCTTGGTTACTACCGCAGATAAGCTGATTTCACCCGACTGTACAGTGACCTTTGTCCCTTCCTTTGCAAATTCTCTGTTAGCGTAGCCTAGGCTTGCAACTCTTCCGAGTCCCGGCGAGAACGCCGCACTGGTGATGAAACCCGCCTCTCGACCGTCACTCATCAGCTTCGAGCGGGCAGAGACTGGGTCTTTCGTCTCTACTTCTAGTCTCACTAGGAGCTTGTTCACTCTTCCGATGTGGGTTGCTCGGGCAACGACTTCCTGTCCCAAGTAGCAGCCTTTGTTGAAGTTTATCGCGTCTTTGAATCCTGCTTCCAGGATAATCGTGTTTTCGTCAACATCAGTCGCATACTTTGGGTATCCTGCCTCCAGACGAAGAATCTCTAGGGCTTGTGAACCCACTGGATTGAGACCGATGTCTCCTCCGTGCAGGAGGAAGCCTTGCCAGACCGGTTCCGCTTCTAGCGAGGGTAGAATTATGTCGTAGCCTGATTGGCCTGTTCTGTCTCGGGCGATGATCGTGCTGGGTCCGAGGGTCTTCTGCTCGAGTTGTTTCAGATCTTCTGCTTGGGCTCCGAGTACCTCCTTGATGGCCTGAGAACTGCGGGGACCTTGGAGGGTTAGGTGGACGAGATCTTGGGAGGAGTCTTGGATCTGGACGTCTTCGGTGATTATGAATCTGTCCAGAATTTCCTTCACGTGAGAGGAGGGGGATTCGCCAGTGTCGATGAGTAGACTGTCGGGTTGCGCGTAAAGGTGGAGGTCGGCCAGGACCCGTGCTTTCGAGTTGAGAAGGGCAGAGCGTTGTCCCATATTCTCCTTCACTTGTGAAATGTCGTTTGTTAGAAGGCCGTTGAGGAAGCTGATCCGGTCTTTGCCCGTAACTCTTAGGCGGCCTAAGTGCGATATATCGGCAAGTCCGACCGCTTTCTTGATTGTCCAATACTCTTCTTCGGCATTCGAGTATGTGAGATGATTCTTGCCTGGTTCCAGCCTGGCGTCGAGTTCTTCCTGATGGAAAGTAGATCGATTCGACACGTTCAACTAACGATCAGCTCTTCCTCGATTATACGTCTTCTCTCAGATTGCTAACCGGTCAATGTAGGTGAAAAACCGCTAACGGACCCGCTCTCTGTGAAGCGTTGAATGATAAGCTAGGACACGTCCGGTCTGAAAATATGGAACTCGGACTGAAAGGCAAAGCTGCGCTCGTTACAGCGTCAAGCAAGGGAATAGGTTATGGTGTGGCGAAAGTTCTCGCCTCGGAAGGATGCAGAGTCGTAATCTCATCTCGGAATATTGATTCGATCTCTCAAGCAAAAGATCAGATCGTTCGAGAGACGGGTAATCGCGAGATGTACGCATTCAGTGCAGACCTCACAGTCAAAGAGGATGTCGACCTATTGGTCAAGAACGCCACAGAGAAGTTGGGCAGTGTGGATGTTCTCGCTTACAACACGGGGCCGCCTAGACCTGGAACTTTCAACGAACTGAGTGACGCTGATTGGGACAACGGAGTTGAGTTACTACTAATGAACGCTGTATGGCTCGCAAAACGACTCCTTCCAGGCATGGAACGGAAGAAATGGGGAAGACTGGTCTTCATAACCTCAACCACGTTACGACAGCCTATTCCAAATCTCGTGTTGTCCAACACTGTAAGACTTAGCCTTGCGGGACTCTCCAAATCTCTAGCAATTGAATATGGAGGCAAGGGAATCACCTCTAACGGGATCATGCAGGGACACATTCTCACCGACCGTCAGAGAGAGATCGCCGAGGACGTTTCACGGAGAACAGGAAAGCCCGTTGATGATGCCATGAAACAAACCCTCGTCGAAGTGCCTCTAGGAAGATACGGGACGCCCGAAGAGGTCGGCTATCTCGTCGCCTTCCTAGCAAGCGACAAGGCCAGCTACATCAACGGTGCGATGATTCCGATCGACGGCGGAATGGTCAGATCCCCGGTCTAGAGTTACGACCCGTATCTGCATGTCGGAAGAATTTGGTGCGGCCGCCGGGATTTGAATTCCCGGGCCGCCCGAGGACGGCCTCCCGGGTCGTCAGCGTTCTGCTGAACGCTGTATTGGCAGGCTGATATCATAGACCAGGCTAGACCACGGCCGCACAAGACAATTGGAATTCCCGGCTCATTTAAAGACTGGAGGCTCGTGTATCTTTCTACTCAAGCTAGGTGCCAGCTTCAGCGAATGAATCCGGTGTTCATCGGGTTCCTAATCTTTTATACTAGGTGGCGCATTCATCGGAGCATCGTCTGGGGTCGGCACAGGAGCTTTGGCTGGAGGCCTAGTCGGCCTAATCCTGGGCGTCGTCATCTACATTATTCTTGCACTGTTACCTTGGTACAAGCTCATCCGACGAAGGACAGAGCATTTCAAGAGAGATAGAATTCTGAGAGAAGGTCTGATCTCCTACATTCGAGGAGCGGCGTCGGAACGAGGAATAGAGGGTCATATGAGCACTGAGCTCGCGACCATGACTGCAGTTCACAGTGAGGCAAACGGCGAGGAGGATGAAAAGTCGGCGATGCTCTGGATAATCCTTAGCATAATCACGTTCGGACTACTCGGTCTCTATGTCTCCTACTTCCTGACAAAAGACCCGCACAATCATGATGTCAGACAATTGGCGTTCATGCAACAGGTTCAATCTGCCTTCTCAAAACTTCAGAAGACAATCATATTCCCATTCTGGAAGGCAATGAGTGGCAGAAGCTTCTTCCTCTACCTGATTCTGACCTGGTTGACTTTCGGGTTGTTCGCTCTCTACTGGAACTACGTGTTAATTAGCGACTTTAATCAGCACTTCAGAGCGCAATGGCAGATCGAGGATCAGTTAGTGCCGAACATCTAACAACCTACGATTCTCCTAAGAGACCACACTACCTGATTGCTCTTGGAGTCGGAGCAATTGGAGGTTTCATTGCAGCATTTGGAGAGACGCTGTACATCGGCATCGCGGCAGCCACGCTTCTCATTAGCGGATCCCTCTTCACCCTTGCGCTAGCAACGGTAATCGCTCCTCTTGTCGAGGAGTCGGTAAAACCGCTTGGCCTTCTGCTTCTGAAAGAGGATCAAGGCTTGAAGTTCAACCTGGCTAACTGGGCGATTCTCGGCTCGCTGGCTGGGATTGGATTCGGTCTCGCAGAAAACATGGTCTACTTCGTGAGCGCGCTCTCTTTTGGTTTGGACGTCTCACTTTCGCTACTATTGATGAGGACGCTTCTTACGGTCCCTGTTCATAGCATAAACACGACGCTCACAGGGTTCGGAATCGGATTATGGCAGAAAAGCCAGAACGCGCGTCTTCTCGTATTGTTCCTCGTTACCGCAATGATAATTCACGGATCGTTCAACCTTCTCGCGAGCTTGGTATGATGACGAAGCGCAACAGTTTGTTCAGAGCCATTGCACGTCCACTTTCGATGCTACTCTTCTGGCAGTCGCTAGGTTGGATTGCCTTCGGAATCCTCGAACCGTGGATTTCCCAGAAGACTGGAACTCAGTCGAACGCTGGAGTCGTTCTAATCGTTTCGGTCGTGATGACAGCCATGACGGCGGCACTAGGCGCTGTCGCTCTCTATCTATGGAAGAGTACGGATCAGAAAGAGTTCCAACCGAAGCTGAAGTCTCATCACAAATGTCGAAACTGCGGTCATCCGATTTCAATTGGAACTCCTACTTGTCCCCATTGTGGAGCCAATACACTCTTCTAGCAACCCAGACTGGGCAACTTGAATCGCCGAATTCCATAGAAGCCAATATAACTGCCCACATGACGACAGTGTCCGAATGCAAATTCTAGGTTCGGATGGAGAGTAGCTTGCCAGTCTTCTACGTCGATGGACAGAGCATGGGAAACGAGCAGAAGACGCTACCGCGACGTGCAAAGATCGTGGTGGCGTATAAGGAGAAGCCCAATTCAGCCTTCCAGATTCGCTGGGAGGAGATTGGAGATCGGACGAACAACGAGGCCGAGTACGTAGCACTATTGAAGGCTCTCGGGATAATCGAGTCGAAATGGGGAGCCGCTGGAGAAGCGTCAGGAAAGGGTGCCGAACCGATCAAGATCCATTCAGACTCCATGCTGATCGTCAACCAAGTAAAGGGCAGCTATGAAGTGACAGATGTCAAGCTACGCCAGCTCTGCGAGAATGTGAAGGGCCTGATGAAGAAGATGAGCGCTGTTAAGCTGGAATGGATCCCTCGCGAGGAAAACTTTGCGGGACAGTGGTTGGAGGATAGATGGAAAGGCGGCAAAGTCGAGGTCGTGAAGGATGAGGAGCCGGGCGCTGTACCCGTCGCGAAGGTCTGAACTCTGCCTAACTGATGCTGGATACTAAACGCACTTATTTCTAAAAAGCTCTCGACCAATCTGAAGTGTTAGTCTGAATGGGGAATGTCCCTGACGACGTTACTCGCATCCTTGGTCCCGGTGAACAGGTGCAGCTTTTCATTCAGCAGAAGATCTACCATCCAAAGATTAGCGTCGACTCAGTCGTTCTCACAAACGAACGGATCATTCTCAGACATCCCCACGACCTGCGCTTGAAGAGGGACTTTACCGACTTCTCATACACCGACGTCGCCAACGCGGTTCTAGACAAAGGAGTGCTCCGTTCAACTGTGAGGTGCCAGCTTAGATTCGGCGGAGACCCGCTGAGCTTGAATGATCTTCCCAATTCTGAAGCTGAGAAGGCTTACGGAATTATCAGGTCCAACATCGCGCGATATCAGACGCCGTTCTCGACTGGATACGCCGGGATGGCCCCGACGGGTGCCATACCGACCACCATGCCAAACCCTGTTCCCGCAGCCGCGGCCGGCGTGAGATGCCCTAAGTGCGGACAGATGAGTAATCAGGGCTCGAAGTTCTGCGGTGCCTGCGGCTCAAAGTTCTAGACTCAGCGGTCCTAGAGATCCAGTCCAAATCAAGGCTCGACGTCAGGGTACATTCGTCGGGTCCCAGTTAAGTCTCAGATCCTCATTAAGAGAGTCCAATGATCTCATGTCATCGTCCGAAATGTCGAAGTCGAACACTCGGCTGTTCTCACGAATTCGATCCTCTCTAGTCGACTTCGGTATCACGACGAGTCCATGCTGCAGCCCCCAGCGTATCATCAGCTGCGCTGGGCTCTTCGAGTACTTCTTGCCAAGCGACAACATTCTCGGATGCTTCATTCTCTCTCCCCTCGCTAGCGGGCTGTAGGCCTCGACTTGGATTCCCTTCCTCTGACAATATTCGAGTAGCTCTTTCCGGTAGAGAAACGGGTGGAATTCGACCTGGTTTACCGCCGGCGTGACCCCGTGCTCATTGAGAAGCTCTTCAAGGTGGCTGGTGGTGAAGTTGCTGACTCCAACCGCTCGGCACTTCCCCTTCTCGAGCAGCTTCTCCATTGCTTTCCAAGAGTCTTTGCGAAGCTCTGGGACTGGGAAGTGGATGAGATAGAGATCCAGAGAGTCCAACCCTAGTCGTTTCAGACTGGCTTCATATGCTCGAAGCGTGGAATCGTAGCCCTGATCTGAGTTCCAGAGTTTTGTTGTTATGAACAAGTCTTTTCGGGGAAGACCGCTTTCGCGAATTGCCTCTCCCACATCTGCTTCATTACCGTAGATGCGTGCTGTGTCAACGTGTCGATATCCAACCTGGAGTGCAAACTTCACAGCATTTTGAGTTGCTCTCCCAAGTGGAGTCTGGTAGACTCCCAAGCCCAAGATCGGCATTTGCACCTTGTTGTTCAGACCGACGGTCGAATTGATGCTCAGATTAGTCAAGGGCGTTTCCATAGAATCTCTTGATTCAGTCTTTGAAACTTAAAGACTCCCCGACGGGACAGATAGAATCCTCCATGTACCAAGAAGTTGGACTGGGGTCCAAAACCGCTTGGATGCGGGAGATCGACGTTAGAATAGCAAACCCACCCCCTGCGCTTCTGGCGAAATACACCGCGAAACAGAAGGGGTTCTTCTACGATTATGCGAGTTTCGTCGTGCGCCTTCTCCAAGACGAGAATGTGGCCGGTAGAATTCATCAGGTTTTGTCCGCCGAAAAAATCGTCATCGACAAGCCCGTCGATGTTCGCGTGATGGTCTTCCCCGCCCGTACGTTTCGCGGAAGACAGAACAGAATTCTCCACGGAAGCTACAACGAGACAGCCTCGCAGATCAGCCTCTACCCGCTTAGGATTTCTAGAGAATGGATTCGCGAAGAAGGGACAAACCTGTTTCGTTCAGAGCCTGATAGTCTGTCTCAGAGAAAGCTTAGGGTTCTCTACGAGATCTCCGAGAGTGCCGTCTCGACCATGATTCACGAGATTCTGCACGTGAAGTTTCAGCAGAGGGGCATGAGCCGATACGGCGAAGAAGCTCTAGTTCGGAAGCTCGAGAGACAATTCATGCAAGAATGGGCAGACTGGATTAAGATCCCAGTTCAACGAGCTCTCCTTGGAATAAGGTAGCTACTCGATTGAGCCAAGTAGATCTACGAGCTGGCCAAGATTCCTAATCTCTGAGACGCCGCTCTTCGAATAGTCATGGACCGCGGGAACATTTCCTCTGTTGACCCAGACCGCCTTGATCCCGAAATGGATAGCTGGCTCAATATCGTGATACTGGCTGGCTGCCACGTGGACCCAGGGCCTCGCCCCTATGATTTTTCGAGCCTCTTTGAAGTGGGCTGGGGCAGGCTTGTATGACCTAACGTTCTCGGCTGTGATCTTAAGGTCGAAGGGACTGGTAAAATGCTTGATAGTGCCCGCCAGCAGATCGTTGTCTACGTTCGACAGGATCCCCAGTGTGTGTTTTCTCGACAGCTCCGCTAGCGAAGGGTTAGTGTCGAGGAATGGAGTCCATGTGGGCAACGCCTTGACTAGGAAGTCCGACTGGGCCTCTGGAAGATTCCAGCCAATTTTTCTAGAGACGCTAAGGCTGGCTTTTGCTAGAACGTCGCGATATAACAGATGCGGCTTCTCTCTTTCAATCCTACGTTCCTCCCGTTCGTAGAGCTCAAAGGCTCTCGGCTCAAGACCTTGACTGGCTCCAGTCTGAGACATGGCTGAGTGGAAAGCGTTTCTGATTCCGGTCTCCCAGTCAATGAGGGTTCCGTAGCAGTCGAACGTTATGACCTGGGATGGTTTCAAGATATCTTCGGTCTGCCTTCTTTTCCGTTTTTATTTTAACAGTCGCTTCATCATCGTTCGGAATTTCCTCTGATTGCCATGGCTGGGGAATGGCAATGGCCTTGTGTTTAGGATCTTTTCTCTGAAGCCTGCCTCACTCAAGACTTGGCTCGTGGGCTTGTACACGGT